>Ga0129310_1000457_pt1 | contig 49927 bp, 54 predicted proteins | sample Go1ome_2_FD_94433 | JGI IMG/M metagenome (GOLD analysis project Ga0129310, IMG submission 94433) | Western lowland gorrila individual fecal microbial communities from Wisconsin, USA - Go1022A metagenome | ecosystem: Host-associated > Mammals > Digestive system > Large intestine > Fecal | place...
ATGCCCTCGGCAATGGCCGTTTTGCCCACGCCGGCCTCGCCGATGAGGCAGGGGTTGTTCTTCTGGCGGCGGCAGAGGATCTGAATGGTGCGGTAGATCTCTGCATCCCGGCCGATGATGGCGTCCAGCTTGCCCGCCTTGGCCTTGCCGGTCAGGTCCTCGCAGTAGTTGGTGAGGAACTTGCGCTTCTTGAGCTTGCGGTCGCCCTTCTTGCCCTTTTCACCGTCCTCATCCTCTTTCTTCTGGCGGCTGCCGAAGCCGAAGGGGAACACCGGGCTGCCGCCGGGGGTGAAGCCATCCTCGCCGTCGTCCTCGTCCCCGTCCGGTGCTTCCATCGGCATGGGGAACATGCCCTCGGGCATCTGGCCGTTCTCGCCCATTTCCTTCATGAAGTCGTTCATGCGCTCCTCCATGCCCTCCAGGTCCTGGTCGGACACACCGAAGCGCTGCATCATATCGTCCAGAGGCTTGATGTGCAGCTCACGGGCACAGGTGAGGCAATAGCCCTCGTTCTTGGTCTCGTTGCCCTCCATCCGCTGGACGAATACGATCGCCTGTCGTTTTTTGCATCGGGTACACAACATGGAATCCCACTCCTCTCATTGGGGTTGGCGCTGCAGTGCGCCTACTCTGAAATCTGAGCCATGCGGCTCTATGAAAACACGCCCTGCGGCGTGGGTTTGACCTTCTTTCTCACATCATAAACGGGTTGATGGCGCTGAACAGCCGATAGCCGAAGCTGCTGGACAGCGTTGCCTCGTTCAGGAAGGGCAGCTGCCCGCTGGTCACGATCATCACCGCCCACACGATGCACATCACCAGGCACACATCCAGCATGCCGGTGAGCAGACCGAACAGGAAGCCCAGGCTGCGGTTGGCCCCGCCCAGCACCGGCAGATGGTTAAAGCCGGTGAACACGGCGGAGAGAAAACTCACCAACAGCTTACACAGGGCAAAGGCAATGAAGAACACCACCACGGCAATGATGGGGGTAAACAGCGGCTCCACCACCTGGGTGACGATGGTCTGGGCCACGTCCGGCGCCCCGGTGTCCAGCGTTTGCGAAACGGACTGGATGATGCTGCTCTGGATGGACTTGGGCAGGAAGCCCGCATACTTGTCCACCAGGGCGGTCAGATCCACCGCCCCCTGCTGGCTGATGGTGCCCTGCACCCGCGTAACAAAGCTGCGCTCCAGAAAGTTCTCAAACAGATAGGGGGATACCTCCCGGCTGACAAACCAGGCACCCGCCAGGCTGAACAGCCGCCCGGCAAACTGCACAATAGCCGTCAGCAGGCCCTTGCGGTAGCTGGCCATGGCCGAAACCAGCAGCACGGCCAGCAGGATCAGATCAAAAATAAGCGAAGGTTTCAACGTTGCTTCCATGGCTCTCTCTTTTCCGTTTCTCGCCCAGCCGATTTCGCCGGGCGGGGAGATCGCGTTCCCGCCTTGCGGTGCGGGTCAGCCGTTCTGCTCCGGGGCCGTCAGCAGGGCCGCCTCGCTGCCGGTGAACACCAGCAGCTTTTTGGCGCTTACCACCGCCTGAGGCTGCACCCCAAGCTCGGCGCGCCACTTTTCCACCCCTTTCAGGGTCAGGCAGGTCACGCCGCTCTGGTCCAGCTGGTACACGGCGGTGCCGGTCACGGTCACGCCCACTGCGCCGGTGCCGTTTACCTGAGCCAGCTGGTTCAGGTTGGTGCCCAGTGTCACCAGCTGGGTGGCCCCGCCCTTTGTGCCCAGCAGCAGACCCACGTACTTGCCGCTGATCGAAGCATCCAGCAGGTGGTCGCCGTACTCAAAGCGGGCCCGCTCCTTGCCGGTGGCCGCGTCGTACAGGGCTGTGTAATTGTCATACACCGCCAGAAGCTGCGAGGACCCCACCCAGGAAAGCTGCAGCAGCGTGCTGCCCTCTGCCTGAATGTCGGCACCCACCGAATCCCTTCGGGTATCCAGCAGGTAAATGCCGGTGGTCATCTGGCCCGCGTCGGCCCGCAGGCAGGCCACCGCCAGACGCTTGTTGTCCGGCGCGAAGGCGATCCGGATGGGGGTTCCCTCATTGTCGGTGGTGTTCCAGCCGTAGCGGTACACAAAGTTCGGGCTGTACACCTTCACCTCCGCGGTGTACCGGTTGGAGCGGGTGGCCACCGCCAGGCTGCCGTTCTGGCTCATGCCGCACACCAGAATGGCGTTATCCAGCGTCTGGGTGTAAAGATTCTGGCTTCGGCTTTCCACCCGCAGGGTGTACCCGGCCCGGTTGTACACACAGAACCGGCTGCCCCCCACCGCAAGGGCAGGCCGGGCGTAGCCGTGCTGAATGGTGCGCAGCTTCAGGCCCGAGGCGCTGGCCAGCACCACATCCTTTTCACCCAGCTCCACAAAGCCGCCCGCCAGCTTTTCCACCTGGTACAGCTGGCCGATGCCGGTTTTTACCGGGTAGCTGCCGCCGGGGGTCAGCCCGATGCGAATGCTGTCGCCCAGGTCCGCCAGAGCGGTCACCGAACTGCGGAACACCCCGGCCAGCGCTGCAACGGCCACCACCACAAGCAGGGCCAGCAGCGCCAGCATCCGGCGCTTTTTGCGCTGGCGGCGCCGCCGCACCTCCGAAAGGCGCACGGCCCGGGCCTGCTGCAGGTCCTGCGGCGGCTGATCTTCCGGCTGCGGCGAAGCCGGCGGCGTATACAATTCCATATCCGTGCGCGCCTCCTTTTGTGCGGTCTGGTCGCTGTGCGGGGCTGCCGCCGGTGCTTCAAATGCTGCTTCGGCGGCGTTTTTTCTTTGCTATATTCCTTGCCATAAGTTTACCGTGAGCATATTTTTGCATTTTAAATACTCTCAGTAAGTGATTTTCAGGCGTTTTCCGGCTGGGGATACTCCACCCGCTGTAAAAACAGCCCCTTGGCCGGCAGCGTCGGGCCGGCCTTGCTGCGGTCCCGCCCTTCCAGAATGCAGGGGATGTCCTCCGGCTTGAGCCGGTGCTGCCCCACCTCCAGCAGGGTGCCCGCCAGAATGCGCACCATGTTGTACAGGTAGCCGTCGGCGGTGACGGTGATGGTCACCATCTCCCCCTGCCGCTCTGCGCTGCAGGCCGTGATGGTGCGCACCGTGTCGCCCCGAGCCGCGATCTCGCTTCCGGCGCTGCACAGGGCCGTGAAATCATGCGTGCCCACAAACTGCCTGGCCGCCCGGTCCATGGCTTTGGTGTCCAGTTCCCCCGGCACCCGGTAGTAATACTCCTGGCTGAAGGGGCTGTCAATGGCGCTGTTCCGGATGCGGTAGCAATAGGTTTTGGCGTGGGCCGAGTACCGGGCGTGAAACTCCTCCGGCACCTGCCGGGCCTCCAGCACCCGCACATCCGCGGGCAGGCGGCTGTTCAGCGCCAGCGGCAGCTTTTCCAGCGGGATTCTGGTCTCGGCGTGGAAATTCAGGCAGAACGCCGCCGCGTGCACACCGGCATCGGTGCGGCTGCACCCTTTTACATCCGGGCGGGTGCCCAGCACTGCCTCCAGCGCGTTCTGGAACACCTCACAGACCGTCAGGCCGTTTTTCTGCACCTGAAAGCCGTGGTAGGCCGTACCACGATAGGCAATGGTACACAGGATGTTCATAGGGCGATCCCCTGCCAGATCCACCGGGTGGAGAGCACCACCGCGAAGGCCGCCAGGCACACGGCCAGGCACAGCCAGTCCCGCGCGCCGCAGTGCAGCACCTTCAGGCGAGTGCGGCCCTCGCCGCCCCGGTAGCAGCGGCACTCCATGGCCATGGCCAGCTCATCCGCCCGGCGGAACGCCGAGATGAACAGCGGGATGAGCACCGGCACCAGCGCCTGAATGCGCTGCTTCAGGGTGCCGCTGTCCAGCTGGGCACCGCGGGCCTTCTGGGCGTTCATGATCTTGTCGGTCTCCTCGATCAGAGTGGGGATGAACCGCAGGGCAATGGTCATCATCATGGCCAGCTCGTGCACCGGCAGGTGCAGTTTGGCCAGCGGGTTCAGCACCCGCTCAATGGCGTCGGTCAACACAATGGGGCTGGTGGTGTAGGTCAGCAGGCTGGTGCCCGCAATAAGCGCCAGCACGCGCACCGCCATCAGAACAGCATAGCGCACGCCCTCTGCATAAATTTTGAAGAACCACCAGTGGAACAGCGGCTGCCCCTGACCGGTGATGAAAAACAGGTTCAGGATCGCCGTAAACAGCACCACCGGCATGATGGGCTTCAGGCTTTTGGTGATGAGCTTCAGGGGAATTTTTGCCGCCACATACAGCAGGGCCAGCAGGCCGATGCTCAGCGCCAGGCCCAGAGGGTTCGAGGCGGCAAACAGCACCACGATGTACAGCACCGTAACCAGCAGCTTCATGCGGGGGTCCATCCGGTGCACCACCGAGTTGCCGGGGAAGTGCTGGCCAATGGTAATGTCTCTCAGCATCCTGCGGCCTCCTTTTTGGCTTCCAGTGCCTTGAGCACGGTTTTCACGGCATAGGGCGTGGTGTACACGTCGGTGGGAATGTCCAGCCCCATCTCCCGGAGCTTCAGGAAGATCTTGGTCACCTGCGGCACCGAAAGCCCCAGTTCCAGCAGCTCCGGCGCGCGGGCAAACACCTTTTCCACATCGTCGTACATGGCCACCCTGCGCTGGTCCATCACCAGCACCCGATTGGCGTAGCGGGCAATGTCCTCCATGGAATGGCTCACCAGCAGCACGGTGGTGCCGGTGTCCTTATGATACTGGCGGATCTGGCTCAGGATGGTGTCCCGGCCCTCCGGGTCCAGCCCGGCGGCAGGCTCATCCAACACCAGAATGCGCGGCTCCATGGCCAGAACGCCCGCAATGGCCACCCGGCGCTTCTGCCCGCCGGAAAGCTCAAAGGGGCTGCGGTTCAGGTAATCGGCGGGCAGGCCGCAAAACTCGGCCGCCCGGTGCACTCGGCGGTCGATCTCCTGCTCCGACAGGCCCATGTTTTTGGGGCCGAAGGCAATGTCCTTGTACACGGTCTCCTCAAACAGCTGGTACTCCGGGTACTGCATGACCATGCCCACCAGAAAGCGGAATTTGCGAATCTGCGACGGGTCGGCCCAGATGTCCTCACCGTCCACCAGAATCTTGCCGCTGGTGGGTTTGAGCAGCCCGTTGAAGTGGGAGATCAGGGTGGATTTGCCGCTGCCTGTAGAGCCGATGATGCCCACGAAGTCGCCGGCCTCCACCGAGAAGCTCACGTCCTCCAGGGCCACCGTTGCATCGGGCATACCCGCGCCGTAAATATGGGTCAAATGCTGGGTTTCAATGATTGCAGTCATAGTTTGTCTCGTTCACGTCCTTTGTCCATTCGGCACCGGGCCGGGTCATTTCAGCAGATCGTACAGCGCCTTGGCACAGCTGCCCTCGTCAATGATGCCTTCCGGCATGGGCACGCCTGCCTTCACCAGCTCGTCCCGCAGCTCCACGGCCTGCGGCACGTCCAGATGCAGGCTGTGCAGCTTGTCCGCCTGGCTGAACACCTGGCGGGGCGTGCCCTCCATCACCACGCGGCCCTCGCTCATCACCAGCACCCGGTCGGCCTGCGCGGCCTCCTCCATATAGTGGGTGATGGCCACCACCGTAATGCCGAAATCCCGGTTCAGGTGGCCGATGGTGCTCATCACCTTTTCCCGGCCGCGGGGGTCCAGCATGGCGGTGGATTCATCCAGCACCAGGCAGTCCGGCCGCATGGCGATCACGCCTGCAATGGCCACCCGCTGCTTCTGGCCGCCGCTGAGCTTGTGGGGGCCTTTCAAGCGATGCTTGTAGATGCCGGTCATCCGCATGGCCTCATCTACCCGGCGGCGGATCTCTTCCGGCGGCACGCCCAGGTTTTCCAGGGCAAAGGCCACATCCTCTTCCACCACCGTGGCCACGATCTGGTTGTCCGGGTTCTGAAACACCATGCCCACCCGCTGGCGGATGTCATACAGGTGCGCCTCATCGGCGGTGGACATGCCCTCCACCGTCACGGTGCCGCTCTCCGGCAGCAGAATGGCGTTGAAGTGCTTGGCCAGCGTGCTTTTGCCGCAGCCATTGGCCCCCAGCACCGCCACAAATTCACCTTTTTTCACGGTCATGCTGGCTCCGTTCACGGCCCAGACGTCCTTCTGGTCATCGTAGCGGAACCGCACCTGATCGGCGCAGATCATCGGGGTATTTTCCATGGTGTTTCCTCGCATCTCTCCCGGGCCGCTCTGCCCGGTGTGCCCCGCAGGGCGCTTTGTTCCCATTCAGCAGGCAGCCCCTCGCTGCCCGTTTCTTTTCTTCAGGCCTCTTCCCAGATGGCCGTGGCGCCGCAGGGCACCACGCCGCCGGTGGCACTCACCGGCAGGCCGATCTCATCGCAGTGGGTCACGCCGCCGTACACCGGCCCCAGCGTGGTTTTGAGGATGTACTCCATCACCGCGGGAGAAAGGCCGGTGGTGTAGCTGTTCACCGCCACAAACAGGGGCTGCTCGCTGAGCACGCCGGCGCACAGGGCAATGAGGTCGTAGATATTGTCCTCCAGCTTCCACACCTCGCCGCCGGGGCCACGGCCGTAGCTGGGCGGGTCCATGATGATGCCGTCGTACTTCTGGCCGCGGCGAATTTCCCGCGCCACAAATTTGGCGCAGTCGTCCACGATCCAGCGCACGGGCTTTGCCTCCAGATGGCTGGCCTGCGCGTTCTCGCGGGCCCAGGCCACAATGCCCTTGGAGGCATCCACATGGCACACCTGTGCCCCGGCGGCCGCACAGGCCAGCGTGGCGCCGCCGGTGTAGCCGAACAGGTTCAGCACCTTGATGGGCCGGCCTGCCGCGGCGATCTTTTTCTTGTACCAGGCCCAGTTGACGGCCTGCTCGGGGAACACGCCGGTGTGCTTGAAGCCGGTGGGGCTGACCACCATGGTCAGCTCTTCCCAGTGGATCTTCCACTTTTCCGGCAGGCGGCGGCGGTATTCCCACTGGCCGCCCCCCTGGTTGGAGCGGTGATACACCGCATCTGCCTTGGCCCACAGCTGAGACGTGGGCTCGCTCTTCCAAACCACCTGGGGGTCCGGCCGCACCAGCAGCGTGCTGCCCCACCGTTCCAGCCGGTTGCCGCCGGTGGCATCGATCAATTCATAGTCTTTCCAGCTGTCTGCCGGGCGCATGGCCGTTCTCCTCTCTCATCCACAAACGCTGTTTTCCTGGGCCGCCGGGCCGGTGGTCTCGTCCACCTTGGAAACGGCACCGCCGCGCCGCAAAACTGCGGCCGTGCCCACCCCGCCTTCGGCCCCGAAAACAGAAGGTTTACACTGGGGCCGACGCATCGGCCCGCCGATTTGGCCGGGGCCTTTGTACAGCCCCGGCCAATGGTTTCCTTCAACTCTTGCTCAGCTGAGCACCCGCTTGGTGATCATATCGGCAATGCGCTGGGCGCTGGCCTCAATGGCCGCCTCGTCCTTGCCTTCCACCATCACGCGGATCTTCGGCTCGGTGCCGGATACACGCACCAGCACACGGCCCATGCCCATCAGGTTCTGCTGCTGGCTCTCAATGAAGCCCGCAATGTACTCATCCTCTTTATAGGCCGCCTTCTGGGCCGCGTTCGCCACCAGGTTCAGCATGACCTGGGGGAACTTCTCGTATACGTTGTTCAGCTGGCTCATGGGGCACTTGCTGGCGGCCAGCAGCTTCAGCAGCTTGCCGGCGGTCAGCTCGCCGTCGCCGGTGGTGGAGTGGTGCAGCAGGATCACATGGCCGCTCTGCTCGCCGCCGATGGCGTAGCCCTTCTCCCGCATTTCCTCCAGCACATACCGGTCGCCCACAGCGGTGCGGGCGGTGTTGATGCCCTGGCGCTGCATGTACTGCATAAAGCCCAGGTTGGACATAACCGTCACCACCGCGGTGTCGCCGTCCAGCCGGCCGCGCTTCTTCATGTCGCAGGCCAGCAGGGCAATGATCTTGTCGCCGTCGATCTCGGCGCCCTTTTCGTCGCAGGCCAGGCAGCGGTCGGCGTCGCCGTCAAAGGCAATACCACAGTCAAAGCCGCCCTCCTTCACGAATTTTGCCAGCTTATCCAGATGGGTGCTGCCGCAGCCGTCGTTGATGTTGCAGCCGTCCGGCTCCGCACCCAGGAAGGTGCAGGTAGCACCCAGACGGGGGAACAGCTTGGGGGCCACCTCGGCGGATGCACCGTTGGCGCAGTCCACCGCGATGTTCAGGCCGGTCAGGTCGGCACCGATGTGCTCGGCCAGGTAATCCACATAGTCGTCCACCGCATTGTCCCGGCGGGTCACACGGCCCACCGCCGCGCCGGTGCACAGGGTCACTTCGGCTTTGCCCAGCACGTAGTCCTCGATCTCATTCTCCACCTGATCCGGCAGCTTGTAGCCGTCGCCGGAGAAGATCTTGATGCCGTTAAACTCCATGGGGTTGTGGCTGGCGGAGATGACCACACCGGCATCCGCGCCGTACTTGCCCACCAGATGGGCCACCGCGGGGGTGGGAATTACGCCCAGCAGCTCCACGTCTGCGCCCACGCTGCACAGGCCGGCGGCCAGCGCGCACTCCAGCATGTCGCCGGAGATGCGGGTGTCCTTGCCGATGAGAATGCGGGGCTTGCGGCCGGTGTTCTGGGTGAGAACCGCCGCCGCGCCGCGGCCAATCTTCATGGCCAGCTCACAGCTCAGGTCTTCCCCGGCTACGCCGCGCACGCCGTCGGTACCAAACAATTTGCCCATAAGAAGTTCCTCCCTAGTTTTGAGTTGTCGGAGTTGTATCGGTTGCTTTTTACGCTTCGGCTGAAGCAGTTTAACATTGAATCAATATTTAAAATGAGCGGTTCCGTTTTCCGCCCGGTTTCCACACTGCGTTCAAATTATATGCACATTCGTCCCGCATTTCCAGAGACAAATTGTGAATAATCGGAACTTTTCCGATTTTGCCGGGCCCCGGCTCATTCAAACAGGCTCATCTGCCCGTCTGCCTGGCCGTTTTTGCCCTGGGGCGGCTCCGGCGGGGTCATGCCCAGGTGCTGGTAGGCAAGGCGGGTCACGCAGCGGCCCCGGGGTGTACGGGTGAGAAAGCCCATCTGCATCAGGTACGGCTCGCAGATGTCCTCCAGCGTCACCGCCTCTTCGCCCAGCGCTGCCGCCAGCGTATCCAGGCCCACCGGCCCGCCGCCGTACAGCTCGATCACCGCCCGCAGCAGGCTCCGGTCCAGCTCATCCAGCCCCAGCGCGTCGATGTCCATGCGCTTCAGGGCCAGCTTGGCGGTTTTCTGGTCGATGTTGCCGTCGCCCAGCACCACCGCAAAGTCCCGCACCCGCTTGAGCAGCCGGTTGGCCACACGGGGGGTGCCCCGGCTGCACTTCGCCAGCTCATAGGCCCCCTCGGGGGTGCAGGGCTGGCCGAGAATCCCCGCCGAGCGCTGAATGATGCGCGCCAGCTCTTCCGGGCTGTACAGCTCCAGCTTCAACAAAACGCCGAAGCGGTCCCGCAGGGGGCCGGTCAGCTGGCCTGCCCGCGTGGTGGCGCCCACCAGCGTAAAGCGCGGCAGGTTGATGCGGATGCTCTGGGCCGCCGGGCCCTTGCCGATCATGATGTCCAGCGCGAAATCCTCCAGCGCCGGATAGAGCACCTCCTCCACCTGACGGGACAGGCGGTGGATCTCATCAATGAACAGCACGTCGCCCTCCTGCAGGTTGGTCAGCAGGGCCGCCAAGTCGCCGGGCTTTTCAATGGCCGGGCCGCTGGTGATGCGGATCTGTACCCCCATCTCCTGGGCCACGATGCCGGCCAGGGTGGTTTTGCCCAGGCCCGGCGGGCCGTAAAGCAGCACATGGTCCATGGGTTCGCCCCGGCGGCGGGCTGCTTCCAGATAAATGCGAAGGTTTTCCTTCACCTTTTCCTGGCCCACATAGTCCTCAAGGGTGCGGGGGCGAAGGTTGTTCTCTTCCCCATCGGCGCTGGTTTCCTGCGGGCTTACCAGCCGCTGCTGAGCAATTTCGTAGTCGTCCATCCGTTACCTCCCCGCCGCCATGCCGCGCAGCGCCAGCTTGATCAGTTCTTCCACCGGCAGGCTGGTGTCCAGCTTGGCCACCGCTGCAGCAGCCTCGCTCTGCCCATAGCCCAGGCTGACCAGCGCCGCAATGGCCTGAGGTGCGCTGCCCGCCACCCGGGCGGCGGCCACATCCTCCAGCCCAACGCCCTCGGCCAGGCCCTTGCCCACCTTGTCCTTCAGCTCCAGCGTGATGCGCTGGGCCAGCTTGGGGCCAACGCCGTTGGCCGCCGTGAGGGCCTTGTGGTCGCCGGAGGAGATGGCCAGGGCCACCCGCTCCGGGCTGAGCACGTTCAGAATGGCCAGGCCCACCTTCGGCCCCACGCCGGAAACGGCCGTGAGCATCTCAAAGCAGGTCTGCTGCTCTTCGCTGGCAAAGCCATACAGGCTGATGTCGTTTTCCGTGACGTTCATCACCGTATACAGGGTGCCTTCGCCGCCCACGCCGGGCAGCGCCCCCGCCACGCTGGCCGGGGTCTGCACCAGATAGCCCACCCCTGCGCAGGAGAGGACCACCCGGTCCAACGATTTTTTCAACACCTTGCCGGTCAAGCTGTAAATCAACGGTCCGTTCCTCCTTATTTATCGAATGGGCAGCCCCTGAATGCGGCTGCGGCTGCAGTGGCAGTGGGTGATGGCCATGGCCAGGGCGTCCGCCGTGTCATCGGGCTTGGGCACCTTGTCCAGATGCAGCAGAATGCGGGTCATCTCCTGCACCTGCTTTTTGTTGGCCATGCCGTACCCGCTTACCGACTGCTTCACCTGCATGGGGGTGTATTCAAAAATGAGCACGCCCCTCTGGGCCGCCGCCAGCAGAATGACCCCGCGGGCCTCGGCCACCCCGATGACGGTGGTCTGGTTGTGCTGGTAAAACAGCTTTTCGATGGAGAGCGCCTCGGGCCGGTACTGGTCGAGCACTTCCGCCACACCGTCATACACCTGCGCCAGCCGCTGTTCCAGCGGCACCCCGGCCTTCGTGGTCACCGCGCCGAAGCCCGCCGGCTGAAACCGGTTGCCCTGATAATCCAGCACGCCCCAACCAACGATGGCGTAGCCGGGGTCAATGCCCAATACCCGCACAAGCACCCTGCCTTTCTCACTCTTCCGTGTTGCCGTTTGCCTGCAAAGCTGCATTTTTTGCCTGCAAACCCATAATAACCGTATTATTATAACACACAAGCCGTTCTTGGGCAACAAAGGCCCCCGGCCGCTCTGCGCAAAAGTTCACAGGGTGGCCTTCCGGCACAAAAAAGCGGCCCGGCAGGCGCATTGCGCACCCGCCGGGCCGGCGTTCGTTTTTATCGGGTCGCGCCGATCAATGATCGAACAGGCTCTTTTTGTTGTGCATGTACACGCTGAGCACCAGCCCCACGCACAGATACATCATCAGGGCACTGGTGCCGCCGCCGGAGAAGAAGGGCAGCGTCACGCCGATGACCGGCAGCACCGCCAGGTTCATGCCCAGGTTGATGATCACCTGCCAGGCCATGGCCGCAAACACGCCGGTGCAGATGTAGGTGCCCAGTTTGTCCTGGCTGCGCAGGCCGGTGGTCAGGGTTTTGATGGCCACGGCAAACAGCGCCCCCAGCACCAGCACACAGCCCACAAACCCAATGGATTCGGCAATGTAGCTGAAGATGAAGTCGTTTTCGGCCTTCGGCACATAGTTGTGGTACTCGTTGAACAGCCCGCGGCCGAAAATGCGCCCTGCGCCGATGGAGATCAGGCCCTTGTTCTGCTGCAGGGTAATGTCCGCATAGGCGGGGTCCTCCATGTGAAACAGCGCCATAATGCGCTGATACTGGTAGTTCTTGAAGATCTTATCCGGGAAGAAGCCCACGGCCACCGCCAGCGCAGTGATGCCGGCGCACACGGCCCCGGCGATGTACCGCCAGGAAAGCCCGGCCACAAACATCATCATGCAGCCGATACAAGCAAACACGATGGCGGTTCCGTCATCGCCCTGAATGTGCACCAGCAGCACCGGCACCGCCATGTGGGCCAGCAGTTTTGCCAGCGTTTTCGGCTCGTTCAGTTCGTTTTTCACCATGTCCAGATGCATGGCAAAGGTGAGAATAAAGCTGATCTTGGCCAGCTCGGTGGGCTGAAGCGACAGCGGCCCTACTCGGATCCAGCTGTAATTGTCCGTGCTGCCGGGGGCGTAGCCCAGCGAGATCGGCCCCAGGTTCACCTTTAAGAAGGTAAGTGCCACCAGACCCCAGGCGCCCGCCACATGAAAGGGCCAGGCATCCACCATGGCCCGGTAGTCAATGCAGCTGAGCAGAATGGCGCACACCACCCCCAGCAGGCTGGCAATGGCCTGCACCAGCGCCCCGCGGTAACCGCCCAGGCCGGTGATGCTGCCCATGTCCGTGTCGAAGCCGCCCAGGTTGTAGGTGCCGATGGAGATCAGCGTGAGCACACTGAGCACCGAGCAGCCCACGCACAGGGCCAGATACACCCAGTCGGTGGCACGGCTGTATTCTTTGATGAGTTTTCCCATAGTTTTCCTCGTATTGGTCGCAGTGTTTTCCGCAGGGACAAACGGCCCCGCATTTTTAATACGAGCCGGCGCCGCCGTTTCTTTCATACAGGCAGACTTTTCCGGCCTTTTCATTATATCGTCTCCCTGCCGCTTTTGCAAATCACCGCCGCATATGCTATACTAGGACCAAATATGGGCAGCTGCGCCGGGTTTCGACGGCCGCCGCCCGCGCCTTCGGGCGGAAAGGAGCGTTTTGCCCATGGAAACCATTACACACAGCCGGGCCGAAACCGTCGCGCTGGGCAAGCGGATGGCCGCCGTGCTCAGCCCCGGCAGTCTGGTGGCCTTCACCGGCGGGCTGGGCGCGGGCAAAACCGCCTTTTGTGAGGGGCTGGCCCAGGGCCTGGGCTGCACCGACCCGGTGAGCAGCCCCACCTTTGCCATTGTGAACTACTACCGGGGGCCGAAGCCCCTGGCCCATTTTGACCTGTACCGCATCTCCACCGAAGAGGATCTGTGCACCTCCGGCTTCTACGATTATCTGGACGAGGGCGCCATTGTGGCCGCCGAATGGAGCGAGAACCTGGCCGATCTTCTGGCGCTGGAGCACCCCATCCGGGTGGACATTCAGCATCTGGGCGGTGATGACCGGAAAATTACCATTGAGGGGGTAACCTTTTGATTTGTATGGGCATTGATGCAGCCGGCCGCACCGCGGGCGTGGCCCTGACCAGAGACGGCCAGCTGCTTTATGAGTGCTTTGTAAACGGCGGGCTGTCCCACAGCGAGACCCTGATGGGCCTGGTGGACGGTGCGTTCAAGGCCACCGGCCTGACCCCGGCCGACCTGGACCTGTACGGCGTGTGCGCCGGGCCGGGCAGCTTTACCGGCCTGCGCATCGGCCTGGCCACCGTGAAGGGGCTGGCCTTTGTAAACAACACGCCCTGCGCCGGGGTCTCCACGCTGGAAGCCCTGGCCCTGCCCCAGCAGGGGGAGGGCACCGTGCTGTGTGCGCTGGATGCGCGCCGCGGCGAGGTATACTGGGCCGCCTTTGATCTGGCCACCCACGCCCGCCTGACCCCGGATGCCGCCCAGCCGGTGGACGCACTGACGGATTTTGTTGCAAATTGCAAAAAACCTTTGTTTTTTGTTGGTGACGGGGCACAGCTGTGCTATAATAAGTTCGGCGCACAGCCGGGCGTGCTTTCCTGCCCGCCCAGTTTGCAGACTCCCCGCGCGCTGGGCATCTGCCTGGCCGCCCTGCGGATGCAGGCGGATGGCGAGACCTGCCCCCCGGAAGCTCTGCGCCCGCAGTATCTGCGCCTGAGCCAGGCCGAGCGGGAACGGGCTGAACGTCTGGCCGCCCGGAAGGAATAAGAGGAGGAACAAAACCATGAAACCCATCGCCCTTGCCGCCGACCACGGCGGTTTTGAACTGAAGGAAGCCGTGCGCAAGCACCTGGATGAGATCGGCCAGGCTTACACCGATTTCGGCACGCTGGACGGCGCTTCCTGCGATTACCCCGATATGGCAGCCCCTGCCTGTGACGCCGTTGTGGCCGGCGACTGCCGCTGCGCCCTGCTGTTCTGCGGCACCGGCGTGGGCATTTCCATGTCCGCCAACAAGATCCACGGCATCCGCGCCTGCTGCTGCAGCGATTCCTTCAGCGCGGAGTATACCCGCCGCCACAACGACGCCAACGCCCTGTGCCTGGGCGGCCGTGTGGTGGGCCCCGGCCTGGCCATCCAGCTGGTGGACCTGTTCCTGAACACGCCCTTTGAGGGCGGCCGCCATCAGCGCCGCATTGACAAGCTCACCGCGCTGGAAGCCCGCGGCTGAGCCGTATTTTCTGCCGTTTTGAGCCGGGGGCAGTTCTGCCGTCCGGTTTGTTTGAACCACGCGAAATGAACATTGAGGAGCGTTGAACAAAATGAGCAAACAGCCTATGATTCTCGACCATCCCCTGGTGCAGCACAAGGTCAGCCTGCTGCGCAACAAAGCCACCGGCACCAAGGAATTCAAGGAGCTGGTGAGCGAGCTGGCGACCCTGCTGTGCTACGAAGCCACCCGTGACCTGCCCCTGGAAGAGGTGGAGATCGAGACTCCCATCGCCGTGGCCCACACCAAGGTGCTGTCCGGCCGCAAGCTGGCCCTGGTGCCCATTCTGCGCGCCGGCCTGGGCATGGTGGACGGCATGCTGACCCTGCTGCCCGCTGCCAAGGTTGGCCACATCGGCCTGTACCGCAACGAAGAGACCCTGGAGCCTGTGGAGTACTACTGCAAGCTGCCCAGCGACATTGCCGAGCGTGACGTGATCGTGCTGGATCCCATGCTGGCCACCGGCGGCAGTGCCCGTGACGCCATCACCCAGATCAAGAAGCGCGGTGCCCGCAGCATCAAGTTCATCGGCATCATCGCCGCTCCCGAAGGCCTGAAGGCCCTGCATGAGGCCCATCCCGATGTGGACATCTACGTGGCCGCTCTGGATGAGAAGCTGAACGAGAAGGGCTACATCGTTCCCGGTCTGGGCGACGCGGGCGACCGCATCTTCGGCACGAAATAACTTCCGGAAAGGACCGCTTCCATGCAAAAAAAGCTCCTGGTTTCTCTGCTGGTCAGCCTTGCGCTGAGTGTACCGGCCGGTTATGCGGTGTATCTGCTCACCGACAGTGACTTTCTCTCCCCCGGCATTCTGCGCCTGATGCAGGCGCTGGCCGTGCTGCTGCTGATTTTCATCTGGGGCGAGTTTGCCCTGCTGGTGCGGGATACCCGCCGCAGCGCCCATCAATCGGCCGAGCAGCAAAAGGCCCGCCAGGACGCACTGCGTGCCCTGGCCGCCGAAGCCGATGAAGAGGACGAGGCCGACCCGCCCTACACCCCGGTGGAGCCGGAGTTTTTCCAGCTGGACGACCCGGAATCGCAGCCGGAACCGCTGGTTTTCCGCGGCCTTTCGGTTGCACCCGGGCAGGGCTTTTCTCCCAAGGAAAATGCCTCGCACAAATCGTGACTTTTCTGCTTTGATGTTTTTTGCATAAAGCCAAGCGGCACACCGCCGCAGAAGCCGTTGTTCGGTTTCTGCGCGGTGTGCCGCTTTTATTATTTCAACTTTTATTATTTTGCTTGTGCCGCCTTTGGGCCAGCTGCCCGCCCTCAGCCTGCGCCGAAGATCTTGCGGGCCAGCGCCTGGCCGGTGGGGGTGGCTGCAAGGCCGCCCTGGGCCGTCTCCCGCAGGGAGCAGGGCAGGCTCTCGCCCACCTCCCGCATGGCGCTGACCACCTCATCCACCGGAATCACGCTGCGAATACCCGCCAGCGCCATATCTGCCGCGCACAGGGCGCACATCACGCCGCCCGCGTTGCGCTTGATGCAGGGCACTTCCACCAGCCCGGCCACCGGGTCGCACACCAGCCCCAGCTGGTTTTTAATGGCCATGGCGGCCGCGTTGGCCGCCATCTCCGGCGTGCCGCCGTTCAGCTCCACCAGGGCAGCGGCTGCCATGGCTGCCGCACTGCCGCACTCGGCCTGGCAGCCGCCCTCGGCACCGGCAATGCTGGCCTGCTGGGCCAGCACCAGGCCAATGCCGCCCGCAGCCGCCAGCGCCTCACAGGCCTGCTGGCGGCTGGTGCCGTGCTGCTCCATCATGGCCAGCACCGCCCCGGGCAGAATGCCGCAGCTGCCCGCCGTGGGGCTGGCAACGATGCGGCCCATGGCCGCGTTGTACTCCGCCACCGAAATGGCAATGGCCATGGCGCAGGCCGCCAGCGGACCGGAAAGCGTTTGCCCTGCCTGGGCGTACTGGCTCATGCGCCAGCCATCGCCCCCGGTCAGCCCGCTGTGGGAGCGCACGTCCTTCCGGCCGCCCCGCCGGGCCGCCTGCTCCATCACCGTCAGGTCCTCGTCCAGCACGGCCAGCAGCTGCTCCTTGGTGCGGCCCAGCTGTTCGGCCTGCTCTTCCAGCACCAGCTGGCCAATGGTCACGGTTTCGCTGGCCGCCAGACGGGCCAGCTCTGCAATAGAATCGTATGCAATCCTCATGGTGTCCTCCCCTTTAATTGGCCCGCAGGTAAACCACACCGGCCACGTTGGGCTGCTTTTTCAGCAGCTCCACCACCTCGCTGTCCAGCTGGCCGTCCAGCTCGATGGTCATGATGGCCATGTCGCCCTTAATGGGCCGGGTCAGCTTAAAGTTGCCGATGTTCACCTTGTACAGCGCCAGCGCCTGGGTCACGGTGGCGATCACGCCGGGCGTGTCCCGGTGGGGGATGATGAGGGTGTCGCACTGGCCGGTGAAGGCGCTTTCCATGCCGTTCAACCGGGTGATCAGGATGTTTCCGCCGCCCACGGAGGCCCCTTCCACCTGCGCCACCGCGCCCTCTTTGCCGGTCAGCTTGATCACCGCCGTGTTGGGGTGGCACTTGGGCAGCTGCACCGTGCGGAAGGAAAAGCGCAGGCCCTGTTCCTTTGCCAGCTCCAGGCTGTGGGGCAGCCGCTCATCGTCCGGCCGCATTCCCAGAATGCCGGCGATCAGCGCCCGGTCGGTGCCGTGGCCCTTGTAGGTTTGGGCGAAGCTGCCCGCCAGGCCGATCTCGGCCTCCACCGGTTCCTGGGCCAGAATTTTGCGGGCCACATACCCAATGCGGGCCGCACCGGCGGTATGGCTGCTGGACGGGCCGATCATAACGGGGCCAATGATGTCAAAAATGTTCACCGCTGTACCTCACTTTTCCTTGTTTTTTTCTAAAGCTTACTCTTTTTTCCGGAATATTGCAAGAATTGTATTCAGTGTGCGTACAATCCCCCAATTCGTATAAAAATACGCCCCTCGGCAGAACCGCCATGGCCTGCCGGGGGGCGTATCGCATTGTTTAAGTTTTTACAGCAGCTTGGAGAGGAAGGCCTTCAGCCGGGGATGCTTGGGGTTCGTGAAGAACTCCTGCGGCGGCTCGTCCTCCTGAATCTTGCCCTCGTCAATGAAGATGACCCGGCTGGCCACCTCACGGGCAAAGCCCATCTCGTGGGTGACCACCACCATGGTCATGCCGTCCTTGGCCAGCTGCTTCATCAGCTCCAGCACCTCGCCCACCATCTCGGGGTCCAGGGCGCTGGTGGGCTCGTCAAACAGGATCACATCCGGGTCCATGGCCAGCGCACGGGCAATGGCAATGCGCTGCTTCTGGCCGCCGGACAGGCTGTTGGGGTACACATTCGCCTTTTCCGAAAGGCCCACCCGTGCCAGCAGCTCGTCCGCACGCTTTTCAGCTTCTTCCTGCGTTTTCAGCTTCAGAAGCACCGGGGCCATGCACAGGTTCTGCTTCACGGTCATGTGGGGGAACAGGTTGAAATGCTGGAACACCATGCCCATCTTGCGGCGGATGCGGTCAATGTCCTTGTCGTTGACCTCTTCGCCTTCAAAGGTCACGGTGCCCTCGGTGGGGATCTCCAGCCGGTTCAGGCAGCGCAGGAAGGTGGATTTGCCGCAGCCGGAAGGGCCGATCAGGCAGATCACATCGCCGCGCTGAATGTCAATGTCAATGCCCCGCAGCACGTCCAGCTTGGGGGTAAGGCCCTTGACGCCCTTTTTCTTTTCGCCGCCATAGGTTTTTTTCAGCCCGCGGACCTGCAGAATATTATCGGTCACTTGCAGCCAGCCTCCCTTCAATGTTGCCCAGGATCTTCTCCAGAATCAGAACCAGCACCAGATAGATCGCCGCCACCGAAATGTAGGGGAAGAAGGCGCTGTAGGTGCGGCTTCGCACAATGTCGCCGGCCTTGGTCAGGTCCTGCAGGGCAATGTAGCCGCTGATGGAAGTTTCCTTCAAAAGCACGATCAGCTCGTTGCCCAGCGAAGGGAACACGTTCTTGATGGTCTGGGGCAGAATGACCCGCCAGGTGGCCTGGGTGTAATTCAGGCCCAGGCTGCGGGCGGCCTCCATCTGGCCGTAGTCAATGCTCATGATGCCGCCGCGGAAGATCTCGGCCACATAGGCGCCGCTGTTCATGCCGAAGGCCAGCACCGCGACCGGCACCTTGTCGATCTTGACCGAGCCGAAGATGACAAAGTACATGATCAGCACCTGAATCATGGTGGGGGTGCCGCGGATGACCGTCAGGTACACGTTGCACAGAAAGTTCAGGAATTTCAGCAGCGGGCCCCGGCGCAGGGTGCGCTCATAGGTGGTGCGGCAGTACGCAATCAGGAACCCCAGCACGATGCCCAGAAGCGCCGCGCAGAACGTGATGGTCAGCGTGGTTTTCAAACCATTCAGAAACAGCATGTAGCGCTGCTCTGTAATAAAGGTGGCGGTGAACTGCTTCACCAGGTCTTGCCATAGATCCTGCATGGCGGGCATCCTCCTTTGTTTTGGGCGGAACCGCGCAAATTTTACCATCCGTATGTGGGGGTCGTTCATCTGCGGCAGTGCCTTTGTGATAAGAACAGAAAAAGGGGCAGAGCGCCGAAAGCGCCCTGGCCCTGTCTCTTTTTAATAAGGTTACTTCAGCACGATGATGCTCTGAACGCCGGTGCAGTAGCTGTCGGTGAAGTTGATGCTCTCGGCACGCTCGGGGGTAACGGTCATGCCGGCCATGCCGAAGTCAGCCTTGCCGGACTGCACAGCGGGGATGATGGCGTCAAACTCCATATCCTCCACAACCAGCTTGTAGCCCATCTGGTCGCAGATGGCCTTGGCGAAGTCCACATCCAGGCCGATGACCTCACCGTTCTCGATGTACTCGTAGGGCTCGAAGGTGGCGTTGGTGGCCATGGTCAGCTCGCCGTTGGGGTACTCGGTGCCCTCGGGGGTAACGTAACCGGCAGCGCCCTCGGTCTTGTTGATGTACTTGTCCAGGATGGCATCCAGGGTGCCGTTGGTCTTCAGCTCGGCAATGGCGGCGTTCATGGCCTCGGTCAGCTGATCGTTGCCCTTGGCCACGCAGGCGGCGTAGTCCTCAGTGGCGTAGGGGGTATCCAGAACCACCAGGCTGTCCGGGTTGGCGGCCACGAAGTTCTTGGCCACCTGGTCGTCGATGCACACGGCGTCGATCTTGCCGCTCAGCAGAGCCTGCACGGCGTCAGCAGCCTTGTTGTACTCTTCCACGCCTGCAAGGTTCAGGTCGTCGGCGTTGCCCACGGCGTCGCTCATGTAGATGTCGCCGGTGGTGCCCAGCTGCACGCCTACGGTCTTGTCGGCCATGTCGTCCAGGCTGAAGATGGTCTGCTTGCCGGCAGCTTCGGAAGAAGCAGCCTCAGAGGAAGCCGCGGCGCTGGAAGAAGCGCTGCCGCCGCAGGCGGCCAGGCTCAGGGCCATGGTCAGGCCCAGCATCAAAGCAACAAACTTTTTCATAAGTAAAACACTCCTCTTTCTTCTTCGGCGGCTCCATTTGCGGCGGCGGGCCGCCGAAGCGTGCCCGTTTGCCCTGTGGCCGTCCGATTCTGCCGTTCCCCGCCGGGCCTTCCAGCGCCGAACCCTCATTCGGTGCAGGCCCCGTGTGGAACTGTCTCCTAGTATAGCTGTATATTTATTCTCTGTCAATGAATTTTTATGCTTTCGGTCACAGTTTTCGCGTTTTGCACAAACCGGGCTTCAATGTCCCCCCTGCTTTTGCGCAGTTTTCTTTTTCTCTCCGCATTTTCGCCCCTCTCTTTTCGGCGCATGTGCGTTTTTCCTTTGGTTTTCCCGCACGGGCTTTCCCTGCCGCATCCTTCAAACCGGCAAACGCGGCCTTCCGGGTTCCGGCCGTCACTTTTCAACGTTAAAGAGGCGGCGTGCCTGCACGGCCAGAATGACTGTTTATGCAGTTTTCGGCATCCGCTTGTATATATATTCATTGCAGTTGTTTAAACTATTTGCCCCTGCCCCGCAAGGCCGCCGCTTTTCACTGCGATTCAGGCCCTAAACCGTGTGCAGGCGGCGCTTCGGCAGGCGCCGGGGTGTTCTTTCACCGGAGCCCGGCTTCCTAAATCTTCGAAACAAACTGCTCTTATGCACGCAGATGGATTGACAGCGCCCCTCTTCATCCGTTACAATATCATTAGACGATATCATGTCACGATATTGACAGTACAGGAATTGCAGTACGAAACCGAAAATCCCTGAAATTTCCGAAACGGAGGGGATGCCCCATGCCGAAACAGCCGCTTGTTCTTCTCACCGAGACCATGTTCTATGTGCTGATGGCCTTCACCCAGGGCCCCATGTGCGGGGCCGATGCCGCCGCCTTTATCCACCAGCGCACCGGCGGCCGGGTGCCCATTGGCCCGGCCACACTCTACACCATTCTCGGGAAGTTTGAAAAAGAACAGTACCTCACCCAGGTAGAAGTAGAAGGCCGGAAGCGCACCTACGCCATCACGGCCAAAGGCCGGGCCGCCTATGAGGCGGAGCTGACCCGCCTGCGGCAATGCGTTGCCGATGCGAAAGGAGGAACTACGCCATGACAAAGCGCACCGTTTACCGCATTCCCCCCTGCCCCATCTGGGATCTGGAAGCCACCGAAAGCTGGCTGAGCGACCTGGCCGAACAGGGGCTGCACCTGAAGCGAATGCACAGCCTGCTGGACTTCGCCGCTTTTCAGGCCGGCCCGGCCCAGCCAACGCGCTACCGCCTGACCGCGGACAGCCGCCGGGGCGGCCTGACGAACGGCCCGCAGCCGGACCCGGAAGCGGTTCAGCTGGCCCAGGCCCTGGGCTGGCAGTATGTGGACCGCTGCGGCGGGCTGGAGATCTGGCGCACCGACGACCCCGCCGCCCCGGAGCTGAACACCGATCCCGCCCTGCAGGCCCTGACGCTAGCGCGGATGAACCGGCAAACGCTGGGGCAGATGGCGGGCTATCTGGTTCAGCTTCTTCTGAACTCGCTGTTTTTCTTTGGTTCGGCCCTGTTTTGGGTGCAGGGCGGGCCCGTTCTGATGCTGGCCGCGCTGGGCCTCTGGGCCGGGCTGCCCATCCTGCTTGGGCTTGCGGTTCTGTGGGCAGACTGCGGCCTGCGGCTGTGGGGGCTTGCCCGGCAGCGCCGCAAGCTGGCCCATGGCCGGGAGCTGGACCACCAAAAGAACTGGCGCGCCGGAAAGAACCGCTGGTGGGTCTGGCGCGGCACAAGCGCAGTTCTCACCGTTGCCATGCTGGCCTCCATCCTGTGGCTGCAGTTTGGGTCCGAGGCCGCCTACACCCATCCGCTGGAAGAGAGCGCCTTCCCCCTGATGCCCGCTCAACTGGCGGAAGAATTGGGGGCCGAGCAAAAACTCCGCCCGGAGTACAACACCGACCAGATGACCAGCCACAGCGACCCGCTGTTCACCTATCGGCAGGCCAACCAGTGGGCCGACCTGCGCACCGGGCAGGGCACCATCACCCTGAACTGGGACATCACCTACATTCGCGCGGCCGCCCCCTGGCTTTCCCATCAAGCCGCCACGGCCCTGCGCCACGCCCGCCGGTTCGGCGCTTTTTCTCAGGTAAAGGTACAGCCGGTCAGCGGCCTTGCCGCCGACGAGGCCTTCACCTGGAACAATGGCTTTTCCACGGTTCTGCTGCTTCGCCGCGGCCGGGAAGTTGCCCTGGTGCAGCTGTTCAGCCATTATGCCGACGACACCGCCGACGCCCTGCCGCTGGACGTATGGGCCCCGCTGCTGGCGGAGCGCCTGGGCGGATAAGCGCCGGAGATCACTTCTTTAGCGCGTACAGGGAACGCATTTCAAAGCGCATTCTTTCAGCAACGCATTCACTTCAATCATGCATTCAAGCGTTCAAAGCATTTGCGCCTTGTATATTGCAGCGTAAATTTTCCAATTAGTTATTTACGGATCATCAGTTCATCGCAGTATGCAGGTTTTGCCGGCCAGTTCATCGGCGTTCACGGGCAAGCTCATCGCGGCCCTGCCGCCGGTGATTTCTGCAAATAAAAAGCAGGCAAAAAACAAGCGAGGGGCCTCCCCAACGGGAAGCCCCTCGCCTGTTTCTGTGGTTTTATTTTGCCTTCTTGGCCTTTTCGGGGTCATCGCAGTGGCTGGCGCAGTGGGAGCAATCCCCGCCGCAGCCGCCGCTCTGCCAACCACCGTTTTTCGAGATCCAGGCAATGGCCAGCACAAAAAATACAACCAGCCCTGCCAGTACCAGAATGCTTTGAATGTTCATTTGCCGTACCCTCTTTTCTGGTCTGCACAGCCTCAGCCGTGCAGGGAACCTCCGGCCCGGCGCTCAGGCCAGGCCCATCAGGGTCCCGATCAATTTTACCACAAAGGCCACCGCCCACGCAATAGCGCATTGCAGCACGCACACCTGCACGGCGGCGCGGCGGGTGCCCGCCTCACGCCGCACGGCGGCAATGGCGGCCACACAGGGCGTGTACAGCAGGGTAAACACCAGGAACACCAGCGCGCTGAACGGGGTGAACAGGCTGCTCAGGGTCTGGGGCAGGGTGCTGATGGAAGCGCCCGTCAGCACAGCCAGGGTGCTCACCACCGTTTCCTTGGCGGTAAAGCCGGTGATGAGGGCGGTGCTCACCCGCCAGTCGCCAAAGCCCAGCGGGGCCAGAATCGGCGCGATCAGGCCGCCCAGCAGGGCAAGCAGGCTCTGGCTGCTGTCCGCCACCACGTTCAGGCGGGTGTCGAAGGTCTGCAAAAACCAGATGACGATGGTGGCCACAAAAATCACGGTGAAGGCGCGGGTCAAAAAGTCCTTGGCCTTTTCCCACATCAGCTGGGCCACGCTGCGGGGCGAGGGCAGCCGGTAGTTGGGCAGCTCCATCACAAAGGGCACCGGCTCGCCCTGATACACGGTGTTTTTCAGCAGCAGGCCGAACAGCACGCCCACCGCCATGCCCAGCACATACAGGCCGATCATCACCAGCGCCCGATGGTGCGGGAAGAACGCCATGGTAAACATGCCGTAGATGGGCAGCTTGGCCGAGCAGCTCATGAAGGGGGTGAGCAGAATGGTCATTTTCCGGTCCCGCTCACTGGAAAGGGTGCGGGTGGCCATGATGGCGGGCACGCTGCAGCCAAAGCCGATGAGCATGGGCACAAAGCTTCGGCCGGAAAGCCCGATGCGGCGCAGCAGCTTGTCCATCACAAAAGCCACACGGGCCATATATCCGGAATCTTCCAGAATGGACAGGAAGAAGAACAGCACCAGAATGACCGGCAGGAAGCTGAGCACGCTGCCCACGCCCGCAAACACGCCATCGATCACCAGGCTGTGCACCACCGGGTTGATGCCGTAATTGGTCAGGGCCTGATCGGCGCAGGCGGTCACCCAGTCAATGCCGGCGCTGAGCAGGTCGCTCAAAAAGGCGCCCACGCTGCCGAAGGTCAGCCAGAACACCAGGCCCATGATGCACAAAAACACCGGGATGGCGAAATACTTGCCCGTCAGCACCTTATCAATGGCAACACTGCGGGCGTGCTCCTTGCTCTCGTGGGGCTTCACCACCGTGTCCTCGCACAGGTGGCTGATAAAATCGTACCGGGTGTCGCACAGGGCGCTCTCCCGGTCGGTTCCGGTCTCTTCCTCCAGCTGCACCAGCGCGTGCTCCAGCAGCTCCTTCTCGTTTTCGGAAAGGCACAGGCTCTCCAGAATGGGGCCGTCCCCCTCCACCAGCTTGGCCGCCGCAAAGCGCACGGGGATTCCCGCCCGCTTGGCGTGGTCGTCGATCTGGTGCATGATGGCGTGAATGCACCGGTGCACCGCATCGCTGCCGTCGTTGTCGCCGTCCTCCCGGCAGAAATCCGTGCGGGCGGGCTTTTCCTGATAGTGGGCCACGTGCAGCGCATGGCGGATCAGCTCATCAATGCCCTCGTTCTTGGCCGCACTGATGGGAATGACCGGAATGCCCAGCTCCGCCTCCAGCGCGTTGACCATCACGGTGCCGCCGTTGGCCCGCACCTCGTCCATCATGTTCAGGGCCAGCACCATGGGAATGCCCAGCTCCAGCAGCTGCAGCGTCAGGTAGAGGTTGCGCTCGATGTTGGTGGCGTCCACAATGTTGATGATGCCCTGGGGCTTTTCCTTCAGCAAGAAGTCCCGGGTCACGATCTCTTCATTGGAATAGGGCGACAGGCTGTAAATACCGGGCAGGTCCACCACGGTGGCCTCCATATGGCCGCGGATCTTGCCGTCCTTCCGGTCCACCGTCACGCCGGGGAAGTTGCCCACGTGCTGGTTGGAGCCGGTGAGCTGGTTGAACAGGGTGGTTTTGCCGCAGTTCTGGTTGCCTGCAAGGGCAAACACCAGCGGGGTTCCGTCCGGAATGGCGGCCCGGCCGTGCTCCTCTTCCCGGTGACGGGCGTTCATCTCGCCTGCACCCGGGTGCACCTGCGGCACATGGCGGCCGGGATGGTGCGGCCGGGCAGGCGGGGCAGGGGCACGTTCGTCCGCAATTTCAATGTTCTCGGCATCGGCCAGGCGCAGGGTCAGCTCGTACCCGCGCAGTTCCAGTTCCACAGGGTCCCCCATCGGGGCCGTTTTGCGCAGGGTCACTGCGGTGCCGGGGGTAAGGCCCATATCCAACAAATGGCGGCGCAGCGCCCCCGTGCCTCCTACGGCACGGATGGTGGCACAGCGCCCCACCGAAAGCTCACTCAGCTTCATTTTTGTTTCACATTCCTCGTTAAATTGTCTTAGCTATGATTTGTTAGCGTTGTCTAACAATACGGCTCTAGTGTAGCATTCCCGCCTATGCTTGTCAACACAGGCTAACAAAATTCCCCCTGTTTCCGCGCGCCGCCCGCCGGGTGCCAAAATATGGACAAAAAGCGGACGAAACCCTCCCTGTGGGATGGGTTTCGTCCGCTTTTTGGGTGCAATTTTTTCACGGGCATTCAGCCGGGGGCCGATCTGCGCCTGCATCACGTCGGGTCGTTCCGTCTGCCGCCTTGTTCCTGCGCTTCCTGCCGCATACTGCGGCGCAGGCGGCTGAGCGTGACCGGCGTAATGCCCAGAAACGAGGCAATGATCTTGCCGCTGACCTGATCGGCCACACCGGGATACGTCTGCAAAAACCACTGGTAGCGCTGCGGCGCCGCCCCTTCCAGCAGGGCATTGCGCGCCTTCAGGTGGGCCTCGCCCGCCAGCTTGATCTGTTCCACATAAACCTGCATACTCTCGGGCTGGGTGGCCAGCATGGTGTCCGCCAGCGCCACCGGAAGAGCAAACACCTGGGTGCCCGCGGCCGCCGCGCCGATGTTGATGCGGGCAGGCTCGTGCCAATCCCAACTGGGCATAAACGACATGCCCGGGGTGCCGGAGATGCACTCGGTGATCTCCCGGCCGTTCTCGTCAAAATAGTAGCCGCGCAGCACGCCCTTCTTGAGGAAATACACATCCGTGGGCTGTTCGCCGCAGGCCAGCAGCACCTGCCCCTTGCGCAGGTTCCGCACCTGAATGGCACCGATGCACTGCTGGAGCGCATCCGGCTCGGTCACTTTCAAAACCTGAGTACAAAACGTCTGAACGTCCACAACATCACCTTCCAGTCCGCTCTTTCCTGCAAAAAGCGGGCTGCTTTCTTCGCTTGCTTATTATAATGTAGAACCGCAGTATGATTATACCATATTTTTAGTCCATGAGTATTATTTTATGTTAAATTGTCATCATTTTGCTTCTAATTTTTGTACAATTGCGCCAATTTCATATGAAAACACGCGCTGCACCGCAAAATAGCATATCAGCCAGCACCCGTTCGCGCTGCCGTTTTCCAAGGCCGCCGGCCGCTTCGGCCTTTGTGTGCTCTGTTTCACCCAAATTCACTTTTTGAGAGCTTTTCTTCCTGTAATTATGTATGCACAGTTCCTATTTGTCAACTCTATCAGGAACTACAATTCCTATATAGAGGCAACAAAGGAGTGGTTTTGTGCTTATTTTTGACCGGCGTACCATCGGCAACCGTTTGTTGGCCATGCGCAAAAAGCGGGGGCTTACCCAGGCTGAGGTGGCGGAACTGGCCGGCCTTTCAGACCGCACCTATGCAGACATTGAGCGCGGCACCGTCAACATGCGCCTGGAAACCCTGCTGCACATCTGCCGGGTATACGGGGCCACACCGGATGAGATTCTGGTGAGCGAGCTGGACGCTCCGCTGCCGGAAAAGGAACTGCTGGCCCGGCTGCACCGCTGCACCCCGCAGCAGCAGGCCACGGCGCTGACGCTGCTGTCGGTCTACCTCGGCTCGGTGGATTAACCGCCCCTGCACCCTGCCCCGCGGTCTGCCCGGTTTGAACTTCCTGGAGATGCACCCCGGTCATTGACCTTGGCCAGACGGATGGGTACAATAAAGCTGTGGGAACGCAAAACCGTTTGCACAGCTTTTTCTCTTTGGAACGGCAGCCGGAAAGGGGCGTGACGGGAATGTACAACCCGCAGCTGGAAACATTTCTCCGTGTGGCTGACGCGGGCAGCTTCAGCAAAGCCGCCGAAGAGCGCTACATAACGCCCACGGCGGTCATCAAGCAGATCAATTCGCTGGAGGCCTCCCTCGGCGTGAAGCTGTTTGACCGCAGCCACCGTGGCCTGGTGCTCACCCGGGCCGGGCGCTCTCTGTATCAGGACGCCAGGTACATCATCCAGTATTGCCGTGACTCGGTGACCCGGGCCAGAAACGCCATGCAGGAGGATGAAAACATCATCCGCATCGGCTCTTCGCCCATGACCCCGGCGCAGCTGTTGATGGAGCTGTGGTCCCGCGTGCAGGCCCTTCATCCGGACATCAAATTTCAGATCGTCCCCTTTGAGAACACCCCGGAGAACGCCCGGGAGATTCTGGCCAATCTTGGCAAGAACATTGATGTGGTGGGCGGAATTTTTGACGAAACCATGCTGCAGCTGCGGGGCTGTGCCGGGCTGGAGCTGACGCGGGGGCCGTTCCACTGCGCCGTTTCCATCCACCACCGGCTGGCCGCCAAAGATCAGCTGCAGATCACCGACCTGTACGGTGAAAACCTGATGCTGATGCACCGCGGGTGGAGCCATTACGTGGACCAGCTTCGGGACGATTTGTGGCAGCACCACCCGCAGATCCACATCGTCAATTTTGACTTTTACAGCACGGATGTGTTCAACCGGTGCGAGAACACCAACAACGTTCTGCTGGCGATTCCCGGCTGGGCGAACGTGCACCCCCTTTTGAAGGTGATTCCCGTCGCGTGGGAGTATGGCATTCCCTACGGCATTCTCCATGCCCCGAACCCGACGCCGAATGTCCAGCGCTTTCTGGACGCGGCCCAAACGCTCCGCGGCGAATTGTACGGCTGATTATAACCAAAAGGTATATACTTACAAACAAAGCGAGACTTCTTCGGAAGTCTCGCTTTGTTTATACTAGAAGCAGATATTCAGGAAAAGGCAGATGATACGATGAAGTTTGGATGTTTCTCCGCACTTTTGTTCGGCGCGGCGCTTTTGCTCAGCGGCTGCGGCGCGCGCGAACCGGCAGCGCCGGCCGCCAGCGCCCCGACCGCGGCTTTCACCCGGAAAAGCAGCCTGGACGAGGTAAAAAACAACCCGGCATTCGGGGCGTTCGGGCGGCTGCTCTTCCCCACCAACGGGTACTATTACAGCGGCAACACGCTGGAAGAGCTGCAGCTGACCTATTACAGCCACATTGACCCGGACGAAACCGTGGAGATCGTGAACACCCTGAAAGAGCGGGCCCAGGCCGGACAGACCGTCTTTTACGACATTTACACCGACGAGGAAAAGGCCGTCGACCCGGCAAAAGAGGACACGGGCCTGTTCTTTTTCAAGGGTACGCCCGGCGCGCGCTTCGCCGTCTGCAATGCGGGCGGCGCCTTCGCCTATGTGGGCGCCATGCAGGACAGCTTCCCCCACGCACTGGAGCTTTCCAAAAAGGGCTACAATGCCTTCGCCCTCATCTATCGCCCCGGCGCACAGACCGCCTGTGAAGATCTGGCCAGAGCCATCCGCTTTATCTTTGACCACGCCGACGAGCTGGAGGTAAACACCGACTGCTACTCCCTGTGGGGCGGCTCTGCCGGTGCGCGCATGGCGGCCTGGCTGGGCACCTACGGCCCCGGGGCCTTCGGCGGCGGCGATCTTCCCCGCCCCGGCGCGGTCATCCTGCAGTACACCGGCCTCGGCGAGTGTTCCGAAAGCGACCCGCCCACCTACGCCTGCGTGGGCAATCGGGACGGCATTGCCAACTGGCGCATCATGCAGGCACGGCTGAACGCCATGCAGCGGGCCGGCATTGACACCGAGTTTCACGTCTACCCCGGCCTGGGCCATGGCTTCGGGCTGGGCACCGGCACAGCGGCCGAGGGCTGGCTTGACGATGCCGCCGCCTTCTGGGAAAAGCAGATGGCCCTTTGAGCCGCCTTATTCTTCGATGTGGATCAGGTCGCTCTCATAGGGGCGTTTGCCTGCCAGCACTTCGTCGTAAAAATTCTGCTTCCAGTCGATGTAGGCAACGCTTTCCTGCAGTTCCTGAATCGTCTCGCGCAGGGTCTCCTGCTTGCGGGCCAGCAGCACCTTGCGCTGCGGAATCGTCTCCTCGCCCTGCAGGCACAGGTCCAGGTATTCCTTCATCTCCTGAATGCTCATGCCGCATTTTTTCAGGCAGGTCAGGCTGTTGATCCACCCCACGTCCCGCTCATCAAACACGCGGCGGTTGTTCTTATCCCTCTTTACGTTGGGGATCAGCCCCTCGTTGCAGTAAAATTTCAAGGCCTGATAGGTCATCCCCGTCTCCTTGCAGACCTGCATCATGGTATGAAGCATCGGTCGCTCCTCCCTGTTTTCCAACAAATTTTAAGTTTCTGTGAAAAAGTCTCAAAAGCTCTTGACCGGTTGTAGCTACCGGTTATTATAATCGGCAGTATCAACCGGATGTTTCAACCGTATTATAGCATGAGCAAACCATTCGCACAAGAAAGGATGCAGGATTATGAACAACTTTATTTTCGAGAACAAAACCAAGGTCTATTTCGGCAAGGGCGGCGTGAAGGAGTACCTGAACAGCCTGCTGAAGAACTATGGTGACACCGTGATGCTGGCCTACGGTCACGGCTCCATCAAGCGCAACGGCGTGTACGACGAGGTGATGGGCATTCTGAACGCCGCGGGCAAGCGGGTGGTGGAATTCTCCGGCATCATGCCCAACCCCACCTACGCCAAAGTGCAGGAGGGCGCCAAGCTGGCCCGTGAGAACCAGGTGGACCTGATTCTGGCCGTGGGCGGCGGCAGCGTTTCCGACTGCTGCAAGGTCGTCTCTGCCCAGGCGAAGCTGGAGGAGGACATCTGGGAGATGCAGTACACCAAGCACACCTTCCCCTCGGAGTTCATTCCCCTGGGCACCATCGTCACGGTGTTCGGCACCGGCAGCGAGATGAACAGCGGCGCCGTCATCACCCATGAGGAGAAGAAGATCAAGGGAGCGCTGTTCGGCGCACAGGCGGACTTCGCCTTCCTGGACCCCGACTACACGCTGTCCGTGCCCATGAAGCAGGTCATCTCCGGCGCGTTTGACACCCTGAGCCACGCCATGGAGACCTACTTCGGCAAGCCCGACGCGAACAACCTCTCCGACGACATCAACGAGGCCGTCATGCGCAGCGTCATCCGCAACACCCGCGTTCTGCTGACCGACCCCGAGAATTACGAGGCCCGCAGCGAGCTGGCCTGGGCTTCCGCCATGGCGGAGAACGGCGTGCTGAAAATCGGCAAGGTGACGGACTTCCAGTGCCATATGATGGAGCATCAGCTGGGCGCTTACACCAACTGCAACCACGGCGCGGGCCTGGCGGTGATCCATCCCGCCCTGTACCGCCACATCTGCAAGGCCGGCGCGGCCCGCTTCGCCCGCTGGGCCAAGAACGTCTGGGGCGTTGCCCCCATGGGCAGCGACGAAGAGACTGCCCTGGCCGGTGTGGAGGCGCTGGCCGCCTTCATCAAGGAGATCGGCCTACCCACCACCTTTGCCGAGCTGGGCATCCCCGCCGACACCGACCTGCGGGCCGTTGCCAACTCCACCGTGCTCACCGCAGGCTGCTGCAAAAAGCTGACCCACGATGAAATCTACGACATTCTCTGCGAGTGCAAATAATTTGACTTTGAAAGGATGACACAACCATGAAAAAACTGACTGCACTGTTTCTGAGCGCGGTGCTGGCCCTCAGCCTGGCCGCCTGCGGCTCTTCCGCCGGCACGGCTTCTTCCGCGCCGGCCTCTTCGGCGCCTGCCGCTGCGGAACAGCCCACCGCCGAGCCCGCCGAGAGCGCCGCTTCTTCGGAGAGTGAAGCGGAAGCTGCCCCCGAAGCCGGCAAGGCGCTGGTGGTGTACTACTCCGCCTCCGGCCACACCAAGCGGGTGGCCGAGGATATTGCCGCAGCCGCCGGGGCCGACCTGTTTGAGATCGTGCCCACCGAGGTTTACACCGACGCAGACCTGGACTGGACCAACTCCGGCAGCCGCGTCAGCCGGGAGCATGACGACGAATCTCTGCGCAATGTGCCCCTGACCGCCACCGAAGTTTCCGATTGGGATTCCTACGACACCGTGTTCATCGGCTACCCCATCTGGTGGGGCATTGCCGCGTGGCCCGTGGACGGCTTTGTGAAGGCCAACGACTTCACCGGCAAAACCGTCATTCCCTTCGCCACCTCCGCTTCCTCCGGCATGGGCCAGAGCGGCAGCCTGCTGGCTGAGATGGCCAGCACCGGCAACTGGCAGGATGGCCACCGCTTCTCCTCCGGCGCTTCCACTTCGGATGTGCAGTCCTGGGTCAGCGGGCTGGGGCTGTAATGGGCAGAACACAGTTTTGCGCCGCACTGCTTGCGCTGGCCCTGGGCCTGTCGCTGGCCGCCTGCGGCCGGGCAGCCTCACAGGCCCCCGGCAGCGGGCTGGAAAGCGGCGTTGCGGCGATCGAGGATGCGATGAATCAGGTAAATCAATCCGGCAGCAGCGCTTTGGAACCGGTGGACGATCTGCGCCGCGGCTCTTCCGCGGACACCGTTGCCACGCCCGGGGATTTTCCGGCTGCCTATTACTACGGCAGCGCCGAGGAAGTGGCCCGGGACGCCGAGGGCCTGCAGACCATGCGCACGCTGGGGCGCAACATGGCGTTCATGATGAAGTCCTTCCAGCTGGGCAAAGAGCAGTTCGGCCTGCCTCCGAAAGAGGCGCCGGTCTTTATGAATTTTCACCGATAATTTTATGGAACAGAGAAAGGAGAAACGCTATGGGTAAGAAGGTTCTGATTCTGTCCGGCAGCCCCCGCAAGGGCGGCAACTCGGACATTCTGTGTGACGAATTTGCGCGCGGCGCACAGGAAGCCGGCAACCAGGTGGAGAAGATCCGGGTGGCGGGCAAAAAGGTCGCCCCCTGCTCCGCCTGCTACTACTGCCGCGACCACGGCGGCGAATGCGCCCGCAAGGACGATATGGCCGAGATCCTGCAGAAGATGATCGACGCGGATGTGCTGGTGCTGGCAAGCCCGGTTTACTTCTACTCCATCGACGCCCAGCTCAAGGCGGTGATCGACCGCACGCTGGCCCGCTGGCTGGAGGTAAAGAACAAGGAGTTCTACTACATCGTCACCATGGCGGACGAAGCCAAACAGTCCGCCGACACCACGCTGGCCTGCTTCCGCGGCTACGCCGACTGTGTGGAGGGCGCCATGGAAAAGGGCGTGATCATCGGCAGCGGCGCGTATGAGCCGGGCACGGTGAAGGCCACTCCCGCCATGGAGCAGGCCTACGCGATGGGCAAAATCGTGTAATGGGGGACGCTATGAATTTTTCCTACCACAATCCCATTCATTTTGAGTTTGGTTCCGACGCTCTGAACAAGCTCGCGGCGCTGTGCCGGGGGCAGAAGGTGCTGCTGGTGTACGGCGGCGGTTCCATCAAGCGCAACGGCGTGTACCAGCGCATTCTGGAGCCGCTGCAGAGCGCCGCTTCGGTTCTGGAGTACGGCGGCTGCACCGCCGCCACCTGGCAGCGGATTCAGGACGGCATTCAGCTGGCGCGGGCAAATGGCATCACCGCCGTGGTCGAGGTGGGCGGCGCAAGCGCCATGGACACCGGCAAGGCCATTGCCTTCGGCGCTGTGCACGACCATCTGGAGGACTTCATCGAGGGCCGCGCCCAGCCGGACGACCGCCATCTGTTGAACATCATCCTTCCCACCTACCCCTCCACCGGCTCGGAGGCCAACGGCGTGTGCGACATTATGGAGTACAACGGCTATGGGGTGGAGCTGTTCGGCGCCTGGCCGGACTACTGCCTGATGGACCCCAGCACGACCCTGTCGCTGGATCGGTGCAGCACCGCCTACTCTGCGTGGGTCTGCTTCATTCAGACCAGTGCGTGGTTCATCGGCAACCACCAGAACGAAATCGCCCGCGGCTTTGCCCGCACCGCCCTGCAGACCATCCTGAGCAGTTACCAGCGCCTGATGGAACAGCCGGACGACCTCAAGGCCCGCGGCGACCTCATGTGGGCCTCCTGCGTCAACACCATGGGGGTGTTCCGCTCCGGCATTGACAATTTTTACCCCTGGACGCTGTACTCGGTGGGGTACATTCCCCGGGTGGCCCACGGCGTGTCCTACCGGGAAGCCCTGGTCACCGCCTTTCCCCACTGGCTGCGCGCCATTGCGAAGTACCACCCGCAGGACATCCGCGCCCTGTTCGTCGAGGTGTTCGGGCTGGACGCCGGACTGGACACAACCACTCTGGTGGAAACCGGCTGCGCCCGGCTGGAACAGCTGATCGCCCTCAGCGGCGTGCCCATGGACCTGGCCGCCCACGGCAGCTGCCCCACCTTTGACTATGTGAAACAATCGCTGGCTCCTGAGGATTTCGGCGAGTTTTCCCCCGAAGAACTGTATCAGATCATCGGTGCGTGCTATGCACCGCGAAAGGAGTAATACCATGAGCATTCTGTTTATCAACGGCAGCCCCAACAAACAGGGCAGCACCGCCGCGCTGGCGGCCGAACTGCTGAAGGGCAAGGGCTACGACACCCTGAACCTGACCGACTACACCATTGGCTCTTACGGGCAGAACCTGCCCGGCGACGGGCTGGACGCCGTGATCGACGCCATGAAGCAGGCGGACACCATTGTCATCGGCTCCCCGGTTTACTGGCACAACATCTGCGGCAGTGTCCGCAATGTGCTGGACCGCTTCTACGGCAAGGTGGAGCGCAGCGACCTGGCCGGCCGCAAGCTGTACTTTGTGTTCCAGGGCGCGGCCCCGGAAAAGTGGATGCTGGAGGCCGGCGACTACACCATGGGCCGCTTTGCCGCCCTGTACGGCATGACCTACGGCGGCATGGCGACCAACAAAGCCGAAGCTGCCAAGCTGAACAGGGGAGTGTAAGATGCAGTACCGTACTCTGGGCCGGGATCTGACCGTTTCCGCCGTGGGCCTTGGCTGCATGGGCATGAGCCACGCCTACGGTGCCCCTGCCGACAAAAAGGAAATGACCGAGCTGCTGGCGCAGGCCGTTGACCTGGGCTACACCTTCTTCGACACCGCCGAAGTTTACGGCACGCCGGATCAGCCACACGCCAACGAGGAGCTGGTGGGGGCCGCACTGAAGCCCTATCGGAACAAAATCGTGCTGGCCACGAAGTTCGGCATTCATTTTGACCAGACCAGCCCGGCCGTCAACAAGCCACTGGTGACGGATTCCCGCCCGAAGGTGATCCGCGCCTCGGTGGAGGCCTCGCTGAAACGGCTGGGCACCGACCACATCGACCTCTACTATCAGCACCGACTGGACCCCAAAGTCCCCATCGAAGAGGTGGCGGGCGTGATGGCCGACCTCATCCGCGAGGGGAAAATCACCCACTGGGGGCTTTCCGAGGCCAAGGAAGAAACCATCCGCCGCGCCCATGCCGTCTGCCCGGTAACCGCCATTCAGAACCGCTACTCCATGATGGCCCGGTGGTATGAATCGCTGTTTCCGGTGCTGGAAGAGCTGCAGATCGGCTATGTGGCCTTCTCGCCGCTGGCCAACGGCTTTCTCTCAGGCAGGTACGACAAAAACTCCCGGTTTGAGGCCGGAACGGACTACCGCAGCGTAATGCCCCAGTTCCAGCCGGAGAGCATCGACCAGAACCGGGCGCTGCTGCAGCTGCTGAACACGCTGGCGGCCGAACAGAACGCCACGCCCGCGCAGATCTCGCTGGCCTGGATGCTGTGCAAAAAGCCCTGCCTCGTGCCGATTCCCGGCACCCGCAAACTCAGCCGCCTGGCCGAAAACGCCGGTGCGGCGGACATTCACCTGACCGCAGACGAAGTGCGCGCCATTGATAATGCGCTGGACGCCATGGAGATGTCGCCCGTGTTTGGCGGCAGCCCGATTATAAATGATTAAATGGAAAGGATTTGATTTTATGATGTACGCAACTTTAAACAACGGCGTCAAAATGCCCATGGCGGGCATCGGCACCTTTCTGCTGACCCCGGATGAGGCCGAGGCCGCCTGCATCAGCGCCCTGCAGGACGGCTACCGCCTGATCGACACCGCCAACGCCTATGTGAACGAGAAGGCCGTGGGCCGCGCCATGAAAAAGTCCGGCCTGCCGCGGGAGGAGATTTTTCTCGAGACCAAGCTGTGGCCTGCCTTCTATGAGCAGGCGGACGCGGTGGACAAGACCCTCGCCCGTCTGGACACGGATTACATCGACCTGCTGCTGATCCACCAGCCCGCCGGGAACTATGTGGCCGGTTATCGCCTGATGGAAAAGGCCTACAAAGAGGGCAAGGTTCGTGCCATCGGCCTTTCCAACTTCAACAAGGCGCAGATCGAGGAGATTCTCTCGGTCTGCGAGGTGAAGCCCACCGTTCTGCAGACCGAGCTGCACCCCTATCATCAGGAGCCGGAGCTGAAGGCCTTCCTGGCCGAAAACGGCATGGCGGCGCAGGCCTGGTACCCGCTGGGCCACGGCGACAAGGCGCTGCTGCAGGAGCCTCTGTTTGCGGAACTGGGCAAGAAGTACGGCAAGTCGCCCGCCCAGATCATCCTGCGCTGGCATACCCAGAGCGGCAACATCGTCATTCCCGGCTCCAAGAACCCGGAACACATCAAGGCCAACTTTGACCTGTTCGATTTTGCCCTGACCGACGCCGAGCTGGCACAGGTCGCCGCCCTGAACAAGAACGTCCGCTACTACACCAGCACCCCGGAACTGCTGAAAAAGTACGCGGAAATGGTTCCGCCGGTGGACGAGCAGAAGTGAAGCGGGTTCGTTCATTTGCTCTGGCGCTTGTGCTGATGCTGGCGCTGGCGGGGTGCGCTTCCGGTACGGCCGCTTTTTCACAGCCGGAGCCGGGTTCCGCCCCCACGGCGGCGCCCACCGAAGCCCCGTCGGAAAGCGCCCCGGTCGAAACGCCCGTTCAAACCGGGCTGTTTGCCGAGCAGCTTCTCTCCGGTGCCGACGGGGACCTTCATTACAGCTACTACCTGCCGGAAGGCTACGACGGCAGCCGGAAGTTTCCCATGGTGGTGGTCATGCCGGGGTACGACCGCATGTGGTTCGGCCAGGAGTCTTCCGGCAGCAATCTGACCTGGAACGGCTTTACCGCCTGGACCAGACTGGACACCGAGATGATCGTGGTTTCGGCCCAGCTGACGGACTGGGGCGAAAAATCCGCCCGGCAGGCCATCGAGCTGACCGAGTATTTCCTCGACCATTTCACCGTGGACCCGGCCCGCGTTTATGCTGCCGGGTATTCCGCCGGGGGCGAGACCATGTCCCGCGCGGTGTCCATGCGGCCGGATCTGTATGCCGCCTACCTCCACGGCGCCTCCCAGTGGGACGGCGACTATGCCCCCATTGCGGAAAACGGCGTGGCAGTGTACCTCTACATGGCCGAAGGCGACGAGTACTACGGCAGTGCCAAAGCACGCTCTGCCTATGAAGCCATCCGCACGGCCTATGAAAACGCCGGCTGGAGCGCTGAGGACATCGGCCGGGTGCTGCGCCTTGAAACGCCCGACAACGCCTTTTTCAACGCACAGGGCATTTACAACTACCACGGCGGCGCAAACGTCGTTTTTGATGACCCGGACAACCTGAACTGGGTGATTGCCCACAGCAAAGGATGACTGCATGAAACCTGTTTTAAAAGCAAAAATCGCCGTGGACGCGGCCATGTCGGCGGCCATGCTGCTGTTGATGGCCTACGGCCTTGTGGGCGAGGCGACCCATGAATGGATCGGCATGGGGATGTTTGAGCTGTTCCTCGCGCACCACATTCTGAACCGCCGCTGGATCCGGGCGGTGCCGCAGGGGCGCTACTCCCCTCTGCGCGTTGTGCAGACGGCACTGGCCGGGCTGATTCTCCTGTGCATGCTCGGCTCCATGGGCAGCGGCATCGTGATCTCCCGCCATGTGTTTGTGTTTCTGCCCAACCACGGCGGCTACGAGCTGGCCGGGGCGCTGCACATTCTCTGCGCCTTCTGGGGCTTTGTGCTGATGAGCCTGCACCTTGGGATGCACTGGAACACGCTGCTGGCCATGGCCCGCAGGCAGCTGCGGCCCAGCCGGGTGCGCACCTGGGCGCTTCGCATTGCCGGGTACGCCTTCGCCGCCTACGGGGCGGTGGCCTTCGTGCGCCGGGATGTGGGGCTGTATCTGCTGCTGAAAAGTCACTTCGTGTTCTTCGATTACTCCGAGCCGCTGGCGCGCTTCCTGCTGGACTACCTGGCGGTGATGGGCCTGTTTGTGGCGCTGGGTTCGCTTGCAAGCCGGCTGCTGCGCAATGCGGCGGGGAACGCTGCACACAGCAAGCCTAAGCAATAAATCAGGCAGGAAACTCATTTTGGGGTTCTCCCCAATCTGCCCAAAACGGCAAGCTGGCCCGTGCGGCCGCGCGGAACGCCCGCGTGAATATCGCCGGGTGCGGCACAAAAAATACCAAACCTTCCTTCCATTTCGATACACAATTGCAAAAACGCCGTAGGCCCTGTGGCTTACGGCGTTTTTGATGTTTTTTGTGTTTTCGGGCGTTTCTCTGCTGCAGTCGGTCTCGTTCTTCGGATGCTTTTGCCTGCTTCGGATGGCGCTTAACATTAAAAGGCTCCCGGGCGGTCAAATGCGCCCTATACAAGCAAAGGCCCCCCGGTGTGACGAAACGTCACGCCGGGGGGCCTGAAGTATGCTGTTGCTCATCGTCCGCTCGGGGTTGCCGGGCCGGGCGCTTTGCGCTACATTTCAGCTGATGCGCTGATTACAGCTCAGCGAAGTACTTAATGGTGCGAACCATCTGGCTGGTGTAGCTGTTCTCATTGTCGTACCAGGACACGACCTGCACCTGGAAAGTGTCGTCGTCGATCTTGGTGACCATGGTCTGGGTGGCATCGAACAGGCTGCCGTACTTCATGCCGATCACGTCAGAGGAAACGATCTCCTCCTCGTTGTAGCCGAAGCTCTGGCTCTGAGCGGCCTTCATGGCGGCGTTGATGGACTCCTTGGTCACATCCTTGCCCTTGACAACGGCCACCAAGATGGTGGTGGAACCGGTGGGAACAGGCACGCGCTGAGCGGAACCGATCAGCTTGCCGTTCAGCTCGGGGATGACCAGGCCAATGGCCTTGGCAGCACCGGTGCTGTTGGGAACGATGTTCTGGGCGCCGGCACGGGCACGACGCTTGTCGCCCTTGCGCTGGGGGCCATCCAGAATCATCTGATCGCCGGTGTAAGCATGAACGGTGGTCATGATGCCGGAGACGATGGGATAGGTCTTGTTCAGGGTGTCGGCCATGGGGGCCAGGCAGTTGGTGGTGCAGGAAGCAGCGGAGATGATCTGATCCTCAGCGGTCAGGGTCTTCTCGTTCACGCTGTACACGATGGTCTTCAGATCGTTGCCGGCAGGAGCGGAGATAACGACCTTCTTGGCGCCGGCATCAATGTGAGCCTGAGCCTTGGCCTTGCTGGTGTAGAAGCCGGTGCACTCCAGCACCACGTCCACACCGATCTCGCCCCAAGGCAGCTCGGCAGCGTTGGCCTTGGCATAGATGGTGATCTTCTTGCCGTCCACCACGATGTAATCCTCGCCGGCCTCGACGGTGTGCTTGTTCTCGCCGATCTTGCCCAGGAAGCTGCCCTGAGCGGTGTCGTACTTCAGCAGGTGAGCCAGCATCGCAGGGCTGGTCAGGTCGTTGATGGCCACAACCTCGTAGCCCTCAGCCTCAAACATCTGACGGAAAGCCAGGCGGCCGATGCGGCCGAAACCATTGATCGCAACTTTAACTGCCATTGTTATTTTCCTCCCTGAATGAGTTGTTTTGGTGTGCAGGAGCGCGGCGGCAGGGAAATTGTCATCCGCTCTCTGTGTTTGGGTTTGCACTGGCTTTATTGTATCCCAAAAAGCAGCAAACTGCAAGTAGTTGACAAAAATTTAACACAAAAATCCAGAAAGCCCAATGTTTTGCATCCTTTCCACATTTTTTCGTGGATTTTGCACCACTGCGGCAGCACACTAATCCAAACGGGCGCGGCCGTTCGGCCTGCCGCGCCCGGCGAGAGGTGGGATGTCAAAATGGTGCACGATGAACCCGCCGCCGCCCTGCGGCAGGCTGCCGCCGAGCGGTTCGCCGCCGGGCACCGCGGGGCGGGGTATCGGCTGCTTCGGGCCGCCTGCACGCTGGAGGCGCTGGCCCGGCTGCGCGGCCCTGCCTGCCCCACCGCGCTGGCCCCGGCGTGCGCGGAACTGGTGGAGCAGCTGCGGCAGGTCATCCCGCTGCCCCCGGCCGCCGTCTCGCTCTGCCTGCCCGCCCAGCCGCTGGCGGTGCCTCTGCCCACCGAGTGTCTGTGGGCGGCGCTGCTGCACCTTACCCGCGGGGTACTGCTGGCCGGCACCGGCGGCCTTGCCCTTTCCGTCCGGCCTCAGGGCCGCGGGGCGGCGCTGTTTCTCCGCTGGCAGCCTCTTGCCAGGAACGCCCCGGCAGGCCCTCTGCCCCGCGGGGCCGCCTTCTGGCAGCTTACCGCCCGGGCCGGCGGCGGGCGGGCGTTTTTCGGCCTTGGGGCCGCCTGCTGTGCCGGGCTTTGGCTTCCCCTCGCGCAGGCACCCGGCCGCTGCCCCGCCCTGCCCGGCGGCCCTTACGGCACGGCAGCGGCGCTGCTGTACCCCTGCTGCATTCTGGACGTCTGAGCAGGCGTCCAGAACGTTCCTTAATGTTCTCTTACAAGCGTAAAAGCAAACGTAAAAAACGCGCCCGGAAACTTTCCGGACGCGTTTTTGCTTTTTGTGTTAATGCGTTTGCAGGCGTTTGTGGCTTTAAGCGGCAGCCCGCTCCCGGTTTTTCCGGCCCGCGGCACAGCCTGTCTTGTTTGCAAACATTCCGGCGAAAGCGGGCACAACCGCCGTTCTCCCCTGTTTTTTCACCGGGCGGCTGGTACAACCCATCTTACCGGGTCGGTTCTTCCTCCGCCGCTTCCGGCTGTTCTTGCGTCTCTTGCGTCTCCTGCGGCTCCGGCTGCTCGTCCCCCACGGTGAGGGCCGCACAGCGCAGCCCGATCAGGCCGATCACGCCGAGGGCCAGGCCTTCCGCCGCCTGGGCCAGGGTGTACTGGCCGCCCAGATACAGGCACACGGCCTGGGGCGCTTCCAGGCAGGTGCAGAAGAAGAACGCCAGATAGCCGCGGAAGAACAGCCCCCGCCCAACCGGGAGATGCGGCAGGTAGAACGCCTTCACCGCCCCCTGAAGCAGCACCAGCGCACTGAGCGCGCTGAATACCTGCACCGTCGGCACAATGCGCACGATGCCGGAGGGGTTAAAGCAGAACCGCCGGACCGTCAGCAGATAAAACGCAAACGTGCCCAGAATCCCGGTCCAGGCGCTTCCACTGGGGGCCATGGTGCTGCCCGCCACCCGGCTGATGCCCAACAGCAGCAGCCACAGCGCCGTCAGCAGATACAGCACCGTCTGCGCGGTTTCCAGTACATCCGCCTCAGCACCCCCCAGCAGGGCCGCCAGCTGCACCCCGGCCAGCGCCGCAAACGCGCCGCCTGCCAGCAGGCACAGCAGCCCAAGGCTCATGCTGCGCCGCACCAGCCCGCTGGGCCGCCGGGCCGCCAGAAAGCTGGCCAGCACCCCCAGCGACAACACCAGCGCCATGCACAGATACCGTGCCCAAACCGGCCCCAGCGTTACAAAGCCGGTGCTCAGGTCGCAAAAGTTCACCAGATCCAGCCAGCGCACCGCGCCCGCCGCCACCGGCACCAGCAGAGAGATCCCCGCGGCCAAACGTTTCATGTTGCTTCCTCACTATTCCGCGCACATCGGCGCTGTTGTTTATCGGGCAGCTGCCCGGTCATTCGTTTTCATGCCATCCGCCGCCCGCCGCAGCGGCCGAGGGGAGACAGAGTTTATTGTACCCTTCCCCCGGCAAAATTGCAAGGCGGCCCGCCCCCTGCAGGAAGGAGATCCCCCCATGCGCAGAACGCTGCTTGAACTTGCCCTGTTTGCCCTGCTTTTCTTTTTGATTCCGCTGGCCTGTTTTCTGCTCTCCGGCAGCACCCAGCCGGCGGCCGCCGAACCGGCCCCCACTGCCGCGGCGGAGCCTGCATCGGAAGCCCCCGCCGGGGAACCAACGGCCGCGCCGGAGCCGCCCCCCACCGGAGAGGAACCCCTTCTGGTGCTGGACACAGGCACCAGCACCGTGCTCACCGTGCCGGTGAGGGACTACGTTCTCGGCTCGGTGGCCAGCGAAATGCCCATTACCTGGCCGGACGAAGCCCTGAAGGCCCAGGCCGTGGCCAGCCACAGCTACGCTCTCTATCAAAAAAGCCACGCGGACCGCAGCAGCCTTTCCGGGGCCTTTCTCTCCGCCGACCCTGCCCGCCGGGAGGGCTTCATGACCGATGAAGTTCTGCGCAGCTACTGGGCCGACGCCTACGACGAAAACTACGCCCGCCTGTCCGCCCTGGTGGACGAGGTGCTGGAGCAGGTTCTTCTGTACGAGGGCGAACCGGCCGCCGCCTGCTACCACGCCATCAGCAACGGCCACACCGAAGCCAGCCAGAACGTCTGGGAGCAGACCCTTCCCTATCTGCAGGGGGTGGATTCCTCCAGCGACCGCACGGACCCGGACTGTGAGGCGCACTTCACCCTCACCCGCCCCCAGATGGAGCATCTGCTGGCGGTGGCCTTCCCGGATTATGAATTGCCGGACGACCCATCGGACTGGTTTGGCGCGCAGGAGTACACCGACGCCGGCTACGTGGCCCGCATTCAGGTGGCCGGCCAGTGGGTGCGTGGCACGGTGCTGCGGCGGGTTCTGGCCCTGCGCAGTGCCTGTTTTTCCATCGAATGGCAGCCCGGGGAAGAGCAGTTCACCCTGACCACCTGGGGCTACGGCCACGGCGTGGGGCTGAGCCAGTACGGGGCCAGGGCCATGGCCGACGGCGGCAGCAGCTGGGCCGAGATCCTGGCCCATTACTTTCCCGGCACCGGGCTTGGCCGCCCCTGAGCCGCGCCGACAGCACTGTGCACCGCCGCCAAAGCACTTTACCAAATTGCTCCATTCCTGTATAATATTAAATATGTCTGCGGCCCGGTTCGCGCGCACTGCGCTTCCGGCCGCCTGAAACGATGCCCGGGCTGTACGGCACCGGAAACCCAACGCCTTTGACAAAACAGGAGTGAACCAATTTGAACGTAAAACTGAAAGGCAAACTGCGCTATTTTCTTTCCATCTGTGCCACCTATCTGGAGATTCTTCTCTCGGCCATTCTGGCGGTGGCCCTGCTCATCTGCGCTGTGCAGATGATTCCGCCCCTGTTCTCGCTGGAGATCAACGGAGACACCGAAATTTTCCACAGCTTTCTGGAGGATATCTTCACCCTCATTCTGGGCGTTGAGGCCCTGAAGATGCTGTGCAAGCATTCCACCGGCGCGGTCATCGAGGTGCTGATGTTCACCATGGCCCGTGAGATGGTGGTGCACGAGACCACCCCCCAGCAGAACCTGCTGGTCATCATCAGCGTGGCCATTCTGTTCTTCGTGCGCAAGTACCTGTTCGTGCCCACCTTCGGGCAGCCCCATGGCCACCATGACCACGACATGGAGGGCACCGGCTACGACGTGCATCTGAACAGCCAGCGGGCCAGTATGCTGGACCCCGACTCGGAGAGCGGCCTGCACACCCACTACCAGCACCTGGAGGAAGAGAAGCACACCGCGGCACACTGAGCCTTCCCCGCCGGGGCAGGCAAGACCCGGCACACGGCAGACAAACTATGCAAAAAGCGCGTTCCCGTCTATGGGAACGCGCTTTTTATGCTTTATAGGGCAATTGCCTGCGGCTTTTTCCGGCGAAATGGCCAAAGGCCACTTTTTAATACGTATCCAGGTCCCGTACTACGCCGGACATGCTGAACAGCTTGGCGCTCATCCGGTCCATGTACACCATACCCAGCTCCAGGCCGCTCTCGGGGTTGTAAATGTCCTCCAGCTGGGGCATCACCTCAAAGGCGCGCTTTTTCGCGGCTTCCGTGTTGTCAAAATCCACGGTGCCCTGAATGCGCAGCCACTCGCCCCGGTCGTTGGCCGTGCAGATCTCGATGTTGGTGTTGTCCAGAATCTGCTTATAGGCCGCCTTGTGCTTACCGATGGCGAAATACAGCCGGCCCTTGTACTCCATGGCAAAGCCAAACGGCCGCACACGGGGCTTGTACCCCTCCACGGTGGCAAAATAGAAGGTGGGATTCTCTTTCAAAAACGCCATGATCTCTTCCATAATAAAATCTCCTTGGTGCTCGCCCCTTACCGGGTACGGAACCGATATTGGGTCGTCTCGTTGTATTCCTCTCCCGGGCGCAGAACGGCGCTGGGGAACTGCGGCCGGTTGGGGCTGCAGGGGTAGTGCTGCGTTTCCAGACAGAAGCCCGCCCGGGGGAACATCGGCCGGCCGCCCTTGCCGGGCAGGCCCTCCGGCAGCCAGTTGGCGGTGTAGAACTGCACACCGGGCTGGGTGGTCAGGCATTCCAGTTCAATGCCACTTTCCGGGCTGTAAGCCGCCGCGGCCGGGCGCAGGGTTCCGGCTTCGCCGTCCACACACCAGTTGTGATCGTATCCTTTTCCCCAAACCAGCTGGTCGTACTCCGCGCCGATGTCCCGGCCCATGGGCTTTTCCACGGTGAAATCCATGGGGGTGCCCGCCACCGGGTCAATGGTGCCGAAGGGGCAGCTGTTCTCATCCGCCCGGGTGAAGGTTTTCGCCCAAAGGCGCAGGGTGTGGTTCAGCACATCCCCGTTTCCGGCCAGATTGAAATAGCTGTGGTTGGTCAGGTTGATGGGGGTCGCCGCATCCGTCACCGCATGGTAGCGGATGGTAAGCGTGTTGTCCTCCTCCAGAATGTACTGCACCTGGGCGTCCACGGTGCCGGGCATATCGTCCTCCCCGGCCGGGCTGTGGTAGCGAAGAATCAGTCGGTCGCCGCCCACGGCCCAGTCCGCCTGCATGGGGCGGCTGCCCCATGGGCCGTGGTTGTGGTTCGGGCCGTTGTTCACCCGAAGGCGATGTTCCACCCCATCCAGCGTGAATACGGCGCGCTCAATGCGGTTGGCGTACCGGCCCACAAAGGCGCCGAGGCTCTGGGTATCCGCCTCATATTCGGCCAGCGTATCAAAGCCAAGTACCACGTCCACCAGGTGCCCCTCCCGGTCCGGCACACGGATCGACGTGATCCGGCCGCCCCAGTCCAGGCATTTCACCTGCATTCCGCGGGCATTTTCCAGGGTGTATTCGGTCACGGCATGGCCATCGGCGGTCACGCCATAAGGGCGGGCAACTACCATATCGCAGCCTCCTGTTCATTTTGGAATATGGTTCTGCCGCAGCCCGATCGACTGCGGCAGAGGTTCTTTTTCAGATGATTTCTGTGTGCCTTCCGTACTTCGCCGCAGCGTTTATGACGTCCAGCCCGCAGAACAGTCTCTGAACGTTACTTGTTCAGGCTCAGAATGGCGTTCTTCACGCGCTCGGCCGCGATCTTGGTCTTTTCTGCGTTGCCGAACGCGGTCAGGCGGAAGAAGCCCTCGCCGCAGCTGCCGAAGCCCACGCCGGGGGTGCCCACCACGCCGGTGGTCTCCAGCAGCCAGTCGAAGAAGGTCCAGCTGTCCATACCGCCGGGGCACTTCATCCAGATGTAGGGGCTGTTCTTACCGCCGCAGTACCACACGCCGCACTCATCCAGCGCGCTGGCGATCACCTTGGCGTTGGCGCGGTAGTAGTCCAGGTTGTGCTGGATCTCGGCCATGCCGTCCTCGGTGAACACGGCGGCCGCACCGCGCTGCACAATGTAGGGCACGCCGTTGAACTTGGTGGTCTGGCGGCGCAGCCACATCTTGTTGGGGCTCATGCCCTCGCGCTCAATGGCCATGGGCACCACGGTGTAGCCGCAGCGGGTGCCGGTGAAGCCGGCGATCTTGGAGAAGCTGCAGAACTCAATGGCGCACTCCTTGGCACCCTCGATCTCGAAGATGCTGCGGGGCAGGGCGGGGTCGGTCACGAAGCACTCGTAGGCGGCGTCAAACAGCAGAATGGCGTCGTTCTTGCGGGCATAGGCCACCCACTGGGCCAGCTGCTCACGGGTGTACACCGCGCCGGTGGGGTTGTTGGGGCTGCACAGATAGATGATGTCGGCCTTTACGCTGTCATCCGGCATGGGCAAAAAGCCGTTCTCCTCGTTGGCCGGGGCATACAGCACCTTGCGGCCCGCCATCACGTTGGTGTCCACATACACGGGGTAAACGGGGTCAGGCACCAGCACCACATTGTCCTGATCGAACAGGTCCAGAATGTTGCCCAGGTCGCTCTTGGCGCCGTCGCTCACAAAAATCTCATTGGGGTCCAGCTGCACGCCGTGGCCGGCGTAGTACTTGGCAATGGCTTCCTGCAGGAACGCATAGCCCTGCTCGGGGCCATAGCCGCGGAATGTTTCGGCCTTGCCCATCTCGTCCACTGCGCCGTGCAGCGCCTTGATGACCGCGCCCGCCAGAGGCAGCGTCACATCGCCGATGCTCAGCTTGATCATCTCCCGGTCGGGGTACTTCTTCTGGAAGTCCGCAGCCTTCTTGGCCACGGTGCTGAAGAGGTAGCTCTGGGAGATCTCCTCGTAATGATGGTTCATTTTCATTGGTTGGTTCCTCACTTTCCAAATCATCCCGCGGGGCCTTGCATCCGCAGCGCCGCTTTCCCGCCGGCAGCCGGGCAAAACACCGGGAAACGTTTACCTTTTTAATACCGTATTCAGTATAACACAAAAGTGCCCCTGCAAAAAGCATCTTTTGCCCTTTTGGTCCGTCATACCTCCACGTCGCCCTCGTAGGCAGTTTCGGCCGGGCCGGTCATCAGAATGCCCTCGTCGGTCACACAAATGGTCAGGGTGCCGCCGCGCAGCTGCACCTGCACATTGGTGCCTTTTTCGCACACGCCCAAGGCGCACATGGCCGCCACCGCCGCGCAGGTGCCGGTGCCGCAGGCCAGCGTCTCGCCGCTGCCGCGCTCCCACACGCGCATGCGCAGCCGGGTGGGGTTGAGCACCTGAATAAACTCGGTGTTCACCCGGTCTGGGAAGGCGGCATGGTGCTCAAAGCTGGGGCCGATCTTTTCCAGAGCCAGGTCGTCCACATTGTCCACCCGGGTGACGCAATGGGGGTTGCCCATGGAAACACAGGTCACGGTCCAGTCTTTTCCGTCCACATTCAGGGTGCGGCCCACCACCGGGCCATCGCCCAGGCCCCGGCAGGGGATCTGCTCAGGCAAAAAGCGCGCCTTGCCCATCTCCACCTGCCACCGGCCGTCGCCCTGCCAGCGCAGCAGCTTTACGCCGTCGTCCGTGTCAATGTGCAGCACCTCTTTTTCGCAGCCGTGGTCGCGCAGCCACTGGGCCACGCAGCGAATGCCGTTGCCGCACATAACGCCCCGGCTTCCATCCGCGTTGAACATCTCCATACGGGCATCCGCACCAAGGGTAACGGGCGCGCTGATGCAGATCACGCCATCCGCTCCGATGGACAGGTGCCGGCGGGACAGCCGTCTCGCCAATTCCGGAATATCATCCCGCAGGCCGCCGCGCTGGTCCAGATAAATGTAATCGTTGCCGCAGCCATGCATTTTTGTAAAGTGAAGTTTCATGGTGTACCTCTTTCGCTCAGTTTGTTGTTTCACAAGCCGCCCGGCCCAAAGCGCGAAGTGCGCAGGGGCGCAGGAAAAGCAAATCTCTCCATATAAGAATAAGATAAAGGCAACCGGCGCTGAAATCAAGCCCCTATGCAAATTTTCGGCTGCGTTTGTGCAAAGCTTTCGTGACGGAGAAGGTGATGTGCGCTCTTTATCTTTTCATACGCGCTCGTCCAATATCACCATACTGCTACCATACTGCTTTCGTAGATTTATCGACTATGTATTCTAGTCCTACAATTGCAGGTCTCAGGGTAAGATTTCGGCTATTGATTTTAGTCGATTTTCAGCATATAATTTAACCAATTGATTTCCAGTTTTAACACTTTAAATACAGGATTATGGTGGTATAGATGAAAAACACTGAAGTTGAGCAGCACCTGGTACATACACGTCAAATGAACTTGTCTCTTCAAGAACTTAAAAATTCTGTTGATGCCAACGATATTATCACCGATCCTGATTATCAAAGGAAATATGTTTATGATGATAAACGTGCATCCTGCCTTATCGAATCGATATTGATTGGGATTCCTATCCCCGTAATTTACCTTGCTGAAGAAGACGAGGGGGTTTATTCTGTTATCGACGGCCAGCAACGCATCACATCTTTTGTGCGTTATCTTAAAAACGAGTTTCCTCTTTCTGGATTAAAAAAGCTCCAAGAACTTAATGGGTTATATTTCAAAGAACTGGACAAAAGCATCCAGCGGAAACTCAACTACCAGACTTTATCAACCGTATGTATCGAAAGGGGCTCTGAAAGCCTTAAATATGAGATTTTTTCTCGTCTAAATCTTGGTGCAGTGAAATTGCGTGATCAAGAAGTCCGCAATTGCATCTATCGCGGCAACTTCAACAATATGTTAAAGGAGATTGCCCAAACAAACGCTATTCTTCCTATTCTCTTTCATGATAGCAATACTCGCTATTCTTATGAAGAACGAATTCTGCGCTTTTTTGCTCTCCGAGATATGAAATTAAAGGGAACATTTAAGCTGATGATGAATGATTATATGGCAATTCATGCAAATGATGCTACAGCTTTGCTTGAGAGTGAGAAGAAGCAGTACAATGACTTAATCGAACTTGTAAAGATTGTTTTAGGCGAAAATGCATTTTTTGCCTCATCCGATCAGCGGCACAAGTTCAACGGTGCCGTGTATGATTCTATAATGATTCCTTTTTCTTCATTTCCTAAAAAAGAAATTATTAAACATTCCGACGAAATTCGAAATGCAATTGAAGCCCTAAAGAAAGAGAACAAAGACTATCAAGATTGGGTATATGCGGGAACCAACTCCGCCAAACGTATCCGTTCCAGAGTCTATGCCGTCACTAGCCTTCTTAACGAAATAATTCAGCCGCATTCATTAAATCAGAGCACACAAAAGCGCTTATTTTCAGCCGACATCAAGAAAGCACTATTTCACCCTGGATGCATTTGCTCGTTCTGCGGAAATCAAATTCTAGATATCAATGATTGTGAAGTTGATCATATTATTCCATATGATTTAGGTGGACCAACCGAAATCGAAAATGCACAATTATTACATAAATGGTGTAACAGAAGTAAGGGCAACCATTTGCAACTTGACCTGGATCTTGATTTTGAAGATGATTCTCAAGAAGATAATGATGATGGTAATACATAAACAGAACTAGATATTATATTATAATAAGATTATTAATTTAACATAAAGGCTCTGCAAAGCTGTTTCAAGAACTTGAACCGCCCCAGAATTAGTAGACATGAATAAAAAGCAGCCCTATGTAGGGATTGGCTTAACAGGATTGGCGAAGCGCAAGCGGAGCCAGTCCTGTTTTCATTTGAATGCGTTCGTGGTTGTAGAAGTAGATATAGTCGTCGATCATCTTGTTGGCTTCCTTGAAGGACTCCGGCTTGTGCCGGTAAATACACTCGGTTTTGAGAATGCCGAAGAAATTTTCAGCCAATGCGTTGTCGTAGCAATTTCCTCGCCTTGACATGGAAGGCAGAATGCCGTATTCTTTGGTCAGGTCGAAATATGCTTGCGAGGTGTATTGGAACCCCTGGTCGCTGTGGAGGTGCAACTCCCGGCGACTTTCTGCTTTTACAGACTTCATCGCAAGATGAATGGTATCCAATACAAGGCTGACTGTCTGGCTGTCACTGGTCTTGTAGGCAACAATACTTCTGTCATACAGGTCGCGGATCATGGACAGATAGAGAACACCTTCTCCGGTGTGGATGTAAGAAATGTCAGTGACCCACTTCTGATTCGGATGCTCTGCGTTGAACTCACGGTTCAGCCAGTTATCATATTTGTGCTTATCCTCACCCATGCGCCGCCATTTTTTGCTACGCCTTATTTCACTCAAAGGATCGTACTTGTGCATGATTCTCAAAATCGTCTTTGGGTTCTTGACGATTCCTTCGCTATCCAGCCAGAGTTTCATTCGGCGATAGCCATATGTCTTTTTGCAGGATTCCTGCTTTGCACGAATCTTTTCAGCAAGTGCTGAATCCTTTGTGGCCTGTTCCAGCTGGTTGACGTACTTGTAGTAACCGCTGCGGGAAACTTCGAAGAATTGGCACATCTTGCACAGTGCGTACTTTCCGCGGTGGCGATGAATCACTGCATATTTGAAGTTTGGCTTCACTTCCTTTCTGCGAACCGCAGAAAATCCCGCAGCAGCTCATTCTCCATTTTTAAACGCTGAATTTCGTATGCCTGCTCAGTGACAATATCTCTGGGCTGTGCATCCTTGCGCGGTCTGCCTTTCGGACGCGGTCTGATACCTGCTTCCAGCTTGTGCTGCTGTCGATTGAACCGTGTTATCCAATTTTGGATGCATTTCCAATCTACGCCAAGCGTCTGTGCAATTTCACGGTTCGTTTTTCCCTGTGCTTTCATCTCAAGGATTTGATCTCCGTATTCATCGATTTTTACATATTTTCTGGACATAGCAAAACCTCCTCATGTAGTTCTATTATCCTACATGGGGAGGCTTTTTGTCTATTGTCTACTTTTTACGGACCGGTTCAAACTTTGCAGAGCCTTTTGTTTTTACCAAGTCCGGCTTCCAGCGCTGACAACCGAAAAAAGCCACCCTCCCGCATCACTGCGGAAAGGTGACTTTTTCTAAAAGAGAAAGCCGGCACCTACCTATTTTCGCGGGTCGTCTCCAACCAACTATCTTCGGCACGACAGAGCTTAACTTCTGTGTTCGGAATGGGAACAGGTGGAACCTCTGCGTCATCGGCAC
>Ga0129310_1000458_pt1 | contig 49918 bp, 61 predicted proteins | sample Go1ome_2_FD_94433 | JGI IMG/M metagenome (GOLD analysis project Ga0129310, IMG submission 94433) | Western lowland gorrila individual fecal microbial communities from Wisconsin, USA - Go1022A metagenome | ecosystem: Host-associated > Mammals > Digestive system > Large intestine > Fecal | place...
GCGGTCTGCGGCTTTTCCGTGGGAATAATGTGGCCTGGTACGTTCAGCAAGGCTTCTGCGGCAGTCAGGGGCGGTGGAACCGCGCTGTTTGCCATGCTGGCGCTAGCGGGCGACGTAGGCTGTTCCGGTGGACCTACGCTTGCAGGGTTTGTTTCCGGCTGCTTTGACGGCAACCTCCGCGTCGGAATACTTTCCGCGGTGATTTTCCCGGTACTTCTGCTGGCAGGCGTCGGGCTGACAAAAAAACTCACTAAATGAAACAAGGGCTGACAGAACACCTGCCAGCCCTTTGTTTATCTTATTTCGATGTTGTATTCCCTGAGCCAGTATTCTATCTGCAGCATATAAGCATATATCTGCGGTAGCGTCATCAGCTGCCCGTACCAGTTCTTGGTGAATGAAGCGCCGTTGGTGTCCAGCAAATTGCGAAGCTTGTCGGCGCTGACTATTTCGGTGAGCCGACAGTCGTCGCTTGCAAGCACTGCGCGCAGCTTTCGGCTGAGAAGCTCAAGATAATCGGGGTTGTGGGTCTTGGGGTAGGGGCTTTTCTTGCGCCACAGCACGTCGTCCGGCAGAATTCCGGTCATGGCATGGCGCACAAGTCCTTTTTCGCGACCGTTGTACGCTTTCATTTCCCAGGGAATATTATATGCGTATTCAACAATGCGGTAATCGCAGAACGGAACTCTCACTTCAAGCCCGTGAGCCATGCTCATTCGGTCTTTTCTGTCACTAAGCGTTACATGGGTAAAATGGTTATATATTAAAAACTACTTCTATTGGGGTATTGCTGTCATAGACAACTACTCTTTCAATAAGCAGCTTTGCTATCGCTTTTTTGTCCTCAAACTCTAAATCTTCCCAGCTGTCTAACATTGGGGTAATAGCTTCTACATCTATTTCCTGTACTTTTGAGACTGAAAGTTTAGCTATCCTATCATCAATTTCAGCAATCTGTTTTTCCAACTTGCCGGACTTTTCATTTAAGGTCCTTTGCAGCATTTGACTTGTTGCCTGAGCAAAATTATCTGCTATACGTTCAAACTGTTCTTCCAGTGCGATTTTCTGAGCTTTAAGAGCATTTATTTCACTCGAATTCTTCTCGCTGCAACGATTAGTATCATACACTAGGCTTTTCGCATATTCAAGCATTTGGGTTTCAACCGCCTGCTCTATATCATCAAATGTAAGACCACCCTTACTTTCTTTGCAAATGTGATGCTTACGCCCTCCACAGTAAACATATCGTTTGCCGTTGGGCTGTCCGCTAACTACACTCGCAGCATAACCACAATACCCACATTTAACTAATCCTGATATCCAACTGTGTGTTCCGCTACCGCTGTTTTTCAAGGCTTTATTTTCACCTAACCTATACTGGACCCGAAGCCAATCGTCAGCAGAAATAAACCCTTCGTGACGATTAAGCTGTATATTCTCCCCCGTTAAATCACGGAATTTGCTTTTGGTTTTACCTTGCCGTCTGCCATAGATAGTTAAACCATGAATACCATCAAATTCTTCAACACCATTATGTAATATTGCTCCTGCCCTTTTATAATACGCATAAACATCAGCATTTGCACGAACATAAACAGGATTTGCCAAAATGCGAGATACCCGCACATTAGTAAACATTAAATCATGCTTGATTTGACAATCAGGGGAATTTAATTTAGATACAATTGTACCAATAGAATCACCTGATAAATATTGTTGGTAAATATATTTTACTATATAACTTGTTGCTCTATCTTCTTGCAGTTTGCTTGTTTCTACACCATCGATTTCATCTTTCACCTTCACGAACCCTAATGGTGCCCTGCCAGCCATAAAGAAACCTTTTTCTGCTCGACTATAAAAATTATCGGTGACACGTTTCTGAATAGTTTCTCGCTCTAATTGTGCAAAAGTCAGTATAACTCTTAATGTTGCTTCTCCAGTAATACTTGATGTATCAAAACTCTCTGTTGCCGAAATAAAGTCAACATTATGAGATTTCAACTCCCTATATGTAAGTTCAAAATCAAGGACGGAACGGCTCATTCTGTCCAACTTGTAAACAATGACAGTAGATACCTTTCCAGCTCTGATATCAGTCATCATTTCCTGAAATCCCGGTCTGTTTGTGTTTTTACCGCTATACCCTCTGTCGCTATAAACATGTATATCATCTTGCTTGTTCTTATTAACCTTACCTCGACAAGCCTCTTCCTGAGTTTCAAGGCTTATGCTATCCTTTTTATCTATTGACTGTCTACAGTATATAGCTATTATCATAACTACCACCTTTTCTCATTGCTTTATCTCTATATATTATAGCGTGTTAGAATAATAATGTCAAGGCATATAACGATACAATAAAGGGGCATACAATAATGTACACCCCTTTATTTTTACGCACTTTTCTTTTGTCTTTGCTGTTTCTTCGCTTCTACTCTTTTAGCTATTGCAATCATTTGCTCTGTTATATAACTCATTCTTTTTTTTCTTTCTTCCTCTGTTAATCTTGGAGTATGTACTATTACCTCCATTCAAACCACCTCATTACAATTGTATAGTTAGGACAAGTAAAAAATATCATGTCCAACTATTATATATAGAAATCCTGAAATGATTTGCTTTTCCTAAAAGTAATATCAAACTCTTAACAAGTTTTTCGTAGCACTTGATTTATTCGGCATATCCTACGGTTATTCCAATAGCTCATGTAGTAGCGCCAGATCATTGTTTTCAGCTGCTCTGTCGTGTAATCCGTACTTCTTCTGCCGCGGCTGTAAAACAACTCGTTCTTCATTCTCGCCCACATACTTTCGCAGCGGGCGTTGTCATGACATCTGCCTCCGGCGCTGTTCATGATCTGCTTTACTCCATACTCGTTAAGCATGGCTCTGTATGAAACGCTTGTGTACTGGCTTCCACGGTTGGAATGGAGTACCGCACCGCTAAATTCGGGATACGCTGCAACTGTATTTTCGACAGTTGCAGCGCATAACTCGGCTCTCATGTTGTCGTCCATTGACAGCCCGACGGCCGTCAGGTCGTAACAATCAAATATCGCCGACACATATGGCTTGCCATTTTTGGCTTTGACTTCCGTGCTTCACGGTCCGCCTTCGTTATTCCATTCGGTTGGGTCTGTGCGTTATTCCGATGGCTGTCATTACGCAGTATACTGTGGTTTCACCTGGTATTCCGGAATCCGGATATTTAAGGAGCTGCGCCTTATGCATTCGCTCCCTGCCGTATGTATCGTTGCATTCGTCCTCATCCAGCTCTCACTGCCTTCTTCCCCGAAGCAGCTGAAATTACCGCAGAAACTGCCGCCAGAATGACCGAACCCGCATAAAACACGCATCTTAATACAATACCCCAGTCCTCCAGCTTCAGGATATTTATAATGCCAAACGCTGCGAGTGAAACCATCAAAATCTCAACCACTATATACAATGCCGAGGTGCACTTAGTTCCGTGCGCCATCGCAAACGGAAATATCGGGAACAGCACCGCAGCCTGCAGGAAACCAATACAAACCGGCATAGCAATAAGAGGTTCCAGCGGCAGTGAATTCACAAAAGAACCCACGATATTGAAAATCAGCGATATTCCAGTGAGTATTGCGAGAACCAGACCTGTTGCGGCAAATTTAGCCATGACCATCGTATTCCCCGATACAGGAAATGTCCGCACGATACGGCTCCAGCCGCAGTTCACGTCAGAGTCAAGCGTGTTCAGCATGAATGATGAAAACAGGCAGATATTGATGTAATTCAGCAATCCGAAAAAGAATACCATAAAAACTGTTTCAGCCTCACCTAATGCGACGCCTTCTTCCCTGATCAGGAATGTGAACGCGATATTGGGAAGTATCATAGTCAGCACCGACAGGAATATCTGCAGCCGTACGCTGTACAGATCCTTCAAAATAAGCCCTTTCAACAGATATTCCCCCTTTCAATGCGCTTCTCCAGAATGAGATAAAACAGCCCGTACAGCAGAACCGCCGCTGCCAAAATATACAGCACCGTAGGGAATTCCACCAGGACGCCGAGGTCAAATCCCAGCACATTGTTGTTCACGAACCCCGACATCGAAATCGCAACCACCACGCCTACTATAAGTCCCACGATCATGCCTGCCTTTTCGGCGCTCTTTAACTTGATAACCAGCGGCATTATCACCCACTCTATAAGACTGCACGCTATCCCGGCGATCGGCATGACGCCGAGGAATTTCCAGTCCAGATAGTATTCGTCAATGATCATTTTAAAGAAGCCTTCCCCTGCCACGCGTAATATCACGCACATCGCCAGCGAAAGCGCGATACCGTAAGCCATCAGCAGCAGGTTCTTCAAAAGCTCAGCCGTCGCGAATTTCCCGGGAGTTACCGCGGCAAGGGTGTAATCTGCGAAACGCGTTTTAAGGGACTTTTCAAGCTCGCGGTCAACGCCCTCAAGCGCAATGACTACCGACACTGCCGGCATTATCATCAGCAGGACGCCCAGTGGGGGCGCAATTTCCGGAAAAGATCTGCCAAGAATTATGATAAGTATCCCCACAACGGTCGCGGCTGCCGTGTATATCCCCGCGCCAAGAATAAAACCGCGCTGCCGCAGCAGCGACGAATACAGCATTCCTTTCATTTCGCGGACACCTCGTCTTTCACATAATACACCATAAGTTCGTCGATTGATGGAATATCCTGCGCGATATCAGGGTACTTCTCAAATGCGGAAGTCAACACCTCGTGGGTGTACTTTCCGTTGCGCTTTCCTATTATATCGGCAGGGTCGATATCCGCAAGCTGCTCGTCCGTGCATTTCAGTATGCGGTGCTTTTCCTTGAGTTCGTTGCGCTCCTCGCAGAATATCAGCCTGCCCTGATGAATAAAGCCTATGTAGTCCGCAATGTGCTCAAGGTCGCTGGTTATGTGCGTGGAGATAAGTATGGAGTGCGTTTCGTCCTGCATGAATTCCAGCAGCATATCGAGAATTTCGCTGCGCACCACCGGGTCAAGTCCACCGGTAGGTTCGTCAAGCACAAGCAGCTGCGGGTCGTGGGAAAGCGCCGCTGCAAGGCTTATGCGCATCTGCATTCCGCGGGAAAAACTGCCGAGTTTTTTGTTGTCGGGAAGCCCGAAACTGGATAAGTAGTCTGTAAATTTAGCGCTGTCCCAGTTCGGGAAAATTCCGCAAAGCACCTTATCAAGCTGCTTTGCATTGAGCTCTCTCGGGAACGGGAGTTCGTCGAAAACAACGCCTATCCTGCTCTTTACCGCTGGAGAAAGCTTTGTGGAACTCTCCCCGAGAACAGTTATCGTGCCTTTCTCCGGACGGATAAGTCCCAGTATCGCCTTTATCAGCGTGGATTTTCCCGCCCCGTTTTCGCCTATAAGTCCCATGACAGAACCGCAGGGCACGCTGACGCTTATATTTTCCAGCGCGAATGACGGATATCTGCAGGTCATGCCTTTGATCTCAATGCTGTTTTCCATACCAATTCCTCCATGTTATATATACAAAGTTCCAGGCTGAGGGTATATTCCCCCGCTCTGTGCCGGGGTCATTCCATGAACAGCCGCAGTATCTCTGAAAGTTCATCATACCCTATCCCGCAGCGCTTTGCGGTTTCCGCTGCCTTTGAAAGGTACTGCTCCACATCCCGGAGCGTCTGCTCCCGCAGCATTTCAGGGTCCCGTGCGGAAACAAAGCTGCCGCGCCCCGTGTAGCTTTCAATGAGCTTTTCCTGCTCAAGTATCTCGTACGCCCGCTTCGTCGTTATCACGCTCACGCGGAGGTCCTGCGCCAGCGCGCGCATCGACGGTAGAGGCTCCCCTTCTTTCAGTTCGCCGGAAAGTATCATCGCTTTTATCTGCGAGGCTATCTGATCGTAGATAGGCATACCGGCAGAGTTTGTTATTATTATGTTCATTTGTGCTCCTTGTGAATATTGTGTATATCCGATATATACAATATATCACATTGTACTGCTCTTGTCAAGTACTTTTTTTAAATTCACACAAAATTTTTTCCTGCATAAAATATAGGAGTAATTACCGAAAGGAGAAACTGACATGTGTGGTATCGCAGGACAGATAGGTTATGAGAGAAACATGCGGCAGATGAGCGCGGTCATGGCGCAGATGAGCGCTGCTATCGCCCCGCGCGGACCCGACGCGTCGGGAATATACGTAGACGACAACGCCTATCTCGTGCACCGTCGGCTTGCAGTCATCGACCCTGACAACGGCTCTCAGCCAATGAGCAGCCGCGGATTTACGCTGGTTTACAACGGGGAACTTTACAACACCCAGGAGCTCCGGCGCGGGCTGGAGCAGCGCGGAGTAAGCTTTGAAGGACACTCTGACACGGAGGTTGTGCTTCACTCTTACATCGAATATGGCGAGAAATGCCTGGAAATGTTCAACGGAATATTCGCATTCGCAATATGGGACAGCCGCAGTAAATCGCTGTTCATGGCACGGGACAGAATCGGCGTCAAGCCGCTTTTCTACAGCCGTTCCCGGGATGGAATTATTTTCGCGAGCGAGATAAAGGCGCTGCTGAAAAATCCCGAAGTCAGACCGGTCATCGACCAGGACGGCGCTGCGGAAGTCATGCTGATAGGCCCCGCAAAGCCGGTCGGCAGCGGAGTTTTCAGGGACATAAGCGAGATACCCCCGGCGCATTATGCAACTCTGACAAACGGCAGGTTCACCGTTTCGCGGTACTGGAAAGACCACGCGGCGCCGCACACAGAAACCTTTGAGGAGACCTCGGAACATATACGCGAGCTTCTCACCGACGCGATAAAGCGCCAGCTGGTGAGCGACGTTCCGCTGTGCTGCTTCCTGTCGGGAGGACTCGACAGCAGCGTTATTTCAGCCGTTGCCGCAAAGGAATTCTCGCAGCAGGGACGGCAGCTTTCCACATGGTCGATAGACTACAAGGACAATCACAGGAATTTCCGCGCGAGCAGCTTCCAGCCCGATGAGGACGCCCCATGGATAACCCGCATGTCGGAATTCATCGGCTCGGACCACACAAACGTAATTCTCGACACCCCTGCCCTCGCGGAAGCGCTGGAGGCTTCCACCCGTGCGCGCGACCTGCCAGGAATGGCAGACGTAGACAGCTCGCTGTACCTTTTCTGCGAGGAAATACGCAAGCGCTTCCCGGTGGCGCTGAGCGGTGAATGCGCCGACGAAATTTTTGGCGGGTATCCGTGGTACCATCGCAAGGAAGTGCTGCATTACGACGGGTTTCCGTGGTCAACCGCGGTGCCCGAGCGCGCGGAACTCATGAAGCGCCCCATGTCCGGCGTGGAAGCGGAAGCTTTCGTCCGGAAAAGCTACGACAGATGCATATCACAGACGGAATACCTCAACAGCGACACACCCGATGAGCGCCGTATGCGGGAAATGTTCTGGCTGAATATGGATTATTTCATGGCGACTTTACTGGAAAGCAACGTTACATTGGTAAAATAGTATTTACATAATAAGCAATTACGAGAAAGTTTATTTTTTTGAATTTGAGAATTAGGCTAAAAATCCAAGTGTTTATTTTTTACAAGTAAAGTAATATGTCAATAATTTAGTGTTTAATGTAAAAAAGAAAATTCAAGTTTATCTCTAGTTAAACTAAAATTGAAAGGCGGCAGTTTTGCAGGTCAAGCTGCTGGGTTCGGCACAGGGAGTGGCGGAAGTAAAGACCGCAGGTGTTTCGGTGCATTCCCGATAACGAAATAGCATACGCAGCCGCGAACCAGAACGCGGACACAATCCACATCGAGGTGTGCTACAAGCGGCAGTCCGGTGAGTTCGAGGAGAAGTCCATCGCCGCTCTGGGCGAACTGGTGCGCAGCCTGATGAAGAAGCACGCAATTCCAGCAGGAAAGGTAGTACGCCACTACGACCTCACCGGGAAGCTGTGTCCTGCATATTACGTGGACGAAGCGCGCTGGAATGCTTTGCACGAGCGTATCACGTCTGTGCAGAAATCCAGTGAACTTTATCGCGTGCAGGTGGGTGCGTTCAGTTCCCGTGCAAACGCAGAAGCTTACATGCAGAAGCTGAAGAAAGCCGGTTTCGACGGGTTCGTTGTACAGGTTAAATAAAGATTTCCCCGGGGCGCAGGCTCCGGGGATTTTTCTATTTCTACAAAATAAATCTGAAATTTTGTTGGGCAAGATTATCCAGCTAACTTGAGAAAATAGTTTGGCCAGTAAACTTGACACCCATGTTGACACCCATACTCACGAAAAAACACGCAAAAACGCGGCAAAACACATTCACAAGGTGCCACGCGAAAAGACAATAAAAATGCTCGTCAAGCGGCTAAACAAGCCATTTGGCGAGCAATAAAATATGGTCGGAGTGACAGGATTCGAACCTCGGATGGGGTGTTTTGTTGATGCGAATGGGGTGGTTTCAATGGCTTTATAATTTCATATTATATATTTTACTTTGTGTCGTTTGCCGTTATTTCTTGTGTCTGATGGACAAATAATGGACAGGCGATGGACAATTACTCACTTATTTTTACGGCGCTTTCGCATATTTGAGCTTCCATTTTTGTGGAGGCTCTTTGTTTTTACGCGAAATTTGCACCTGCTTTTATGGAACTGTCATGTTTATCTGCGAAAGGAGATCTTTATGGACATTATTACTAATAAACTTGACGATGGGATCATTAAGCATCTTGATGAACTTATGAATCTTGATCCGGGAAGCGAACGCATGGATTCGGTTGTAAAGGATCTGGTTCAGCTCCACAAGTTGCGTATCGACGAGAAGAAGCTTGATCTTGAGATATCAAAGGCGGAATCGGAGGTTTCTGATAAGAAATCTCGCTTGGATATTGATAGGAAAAAACTGTTCGTTGATATTGGCTTGGGCGCGGCTGAACTTGTCCTGCCGCTGACATTATACGGTGTGCTTTCCTATATCGGATTCGCAAGGGAATTTGATGGAGTGGTGTCGTCTGACACGCTTAAGAGAGTACTGAACAGCATCAGATCAAAAAAGTAACTATTTTACAGATGGTTCCGGTCAAGAGGACGTTATATACATGCCCTCTTGATTTTTACCGTATTCGCATCACTTGTTATTATACATTTATTCCGCGGTCGGATTATAAGAACTATTTATATTTTTATCAGCATTACTTGTAAATTGGATCAAGCTCCTGTTATGAGTATACTTTATAAAAGCATTGATATTTTTTATAAATCTGATTTCGGAGAATGTTATCTGAACTGTTTATTTAATTTCCTTATATTTTTATAAACACTACTTATAATGCGGTCGTATGAGTTTTATAAGAGTTTCTTATAAATCTATAAGAGAGTCTTATATTTACTCCTTGACTTATCAATACACCGCGCGAAATTTACAATTCATTTTATGACAGCGGATTTCCGCTGTTTATAAGGAGGGATACAAGAGTGCTCTTTATCTCGGAATACACTGGTTAAATCCGGTGATATATGGAGGTAAGAAATGAGCCGAAAAATTATCAGACCTGCCGGTCTGGAACTGTTACACTACATCAACGAGGGTTACCCTATATGCGGAACATGCGGTGCTTTAATGGATCTGAAAATACATTCAGAAAGCGACTACCGCTATGTCTGCCCTGGCTGTGGTCATGATATCGACACATCCGATTATCAATGCGACAGCCCGGACGAGTGGACCCCGCAGATGGAAGAACTGATCGGCAGAATCGAAGATTGATATTTGGGCAGAGGAGAAGAGTTTGAATTCAGTTCCGGCACTTTTCCTTTTTTTATTTTGGAGGTGTTCCTGTGCGGCAGCATTATGCCCCTCCGGATATTTATTTATCCATGTACGGCGAGTTATTTTTATGCGACCACCCGGTTTATGACCGCTGCACGCTTTATCGTATCGGCGGGCGCGGTCTGGCAGTCATTCAGCAGCGATTCGACGAGCTTACCAAATCGACTTTCTGGTGTGAAATAGACCCGTGGCTAACTGATGATATTTACCTTGATCCCGGTTTTTTCTCCTGTTTTGACGAGTATGCCGGAGAACTCAGAGATGGTTTATTCCCGACAATGACCGTTCGCCAGCTTATGTGGAGGCTTAAAATGAAGCCTCTTCCCAGAGAAATATGGGAAACTTCGTTCGATAGACGGCTATTGTGATATTTCAACCTTTTCATACGAACTCGCACGCGATTTTTACAGCCCATATTATGAGATACGGCATTTCGAAAGGAGAAAGGATATGGACGAATTGAACATCAGGTCTGCAATCATGACTGCGCTTGTTTCTAAGATCATAAAGTCCGCATTAAAGAAAAAGCTGGGATATGACATTGATATCCGGCTGAACAAATGCGGAGTTACTGTTCGGGACGGAAAGGCGCATTTCAGCATAGACGCGGACGGTGAGATCGCGATGGAAGATATTTTGAAGATCCTGAAAGGAGCTGGTATCGACTAGGTAGAAGCCCCTTACTGGGGCTTTTCCCTTTTGACCATTGATATTTTACAGGACATTGCCTGCTTACGTTCATGAGGGGCAAATGTGCGGATATTCTCAGTGAATGGGGCGGCATTTTTCTGGAGGTCGATTTTTGGCGTATTGCGGTTTTTATTCCTGTCCGGAGGGCACGCGAAATTTACAAGCTCTATTGTGAGAGGAGGTTAGCTCAGTTGGTCGAGCGCCGGGGATTTGATATTCTCGGAGACGTCGGTTCGAGTCCGGCACTTCCACTCTTCATTTTTACGAAAGGAGAATATTATGGACGAGGAGGAATTCAGGCGGATAATTGAGGATTATCGGCTGGACTGTCAGTTCCCGCAGCGGCTGTTCCGCAACGAGGAACGCTGTGAGAAAGCAAGCTGGAGTAATTGGGCGCTCGACGAACTTACCGCTTATGTTCATGCAAAGCAAAGGTGCGGTAAGGATATTCTAAGGGCTGTGACGGATTTTTCACGACTGATGAGAAAATATATGCGGCACTATCCAAGAACGCAGCGTATGTTTTTTATCGCCGCTGATGTGGCAGACGACATTGCAGATATTCTGCGATGCAGCTTTGTATCTAGCAGGACAGATATTTGAGGAGGAATTTATCATGACAAAACACGGACGAAATACGCACAGGGCGCTTCTGAAAGAGGTGATATCGAATGCGTGATGTAAAGGCCTTTCTTTCTGGCGTTTGTTCGGCGGCTGCGGTCGCTGGTATCATCGGGACAGCGGTTTCGGCTGTGGCTGCTACGCCTAAGGCTATTGATATTTTGGATAAGGCGGAACGTGATAAAGGCTGCGAACTTGGTATTCCGGAAAAGGTTCGGGCTGCATGGACTGCTTATATTCCTGCTGCCGTCATCGGGCTTTCATCAGCAGCCTGCGTTATCGGAGCGAGCGTTCTGAACAATAAGGCGCGGATATCTGCCGCTGGTGCTTATGCGGCTGTTTCACAAGCTTATGAACAGTACAGGTTGAAAAATACTCAGCTCAACGGGCGGGACGCTCATCAGAGGGTTCTTGATTCCATAGCTGCGGAGAAATCAAATGGCGAGGTTATCGGTGCTATGGATATTTGCGGAGGGTCTACGCTTGATTTCGGCGACATTGACGAGGAGGTGCTATTATGGGATTCTTATTCGGAAAGGTATTTTACATCCACCGTCAGCCGGGTGCTTCAGGCGGAATACCATTTCAACCGGAACTATGTTCTGCGGGGGTCTGCCTCCATCAACGAACTATATGAGTTCCTCGGCATATCCGGAATAGAGCATGGCGATGATATCGGTTTCACGATATCCACCGGACTGGACTGGGTAGATTTCGACCACCACAAGGCTGTTCTGGACGATGGTCTGGAAGCTCATGTCATTGATATTTCGTTCCTGCCGGAGCCTCTGGAGGATCAATAACCTGGCACGCGAATTTTACAAGTTCTTTAATGAAAGGAGGTGTGGCTCATGAACGGAAAGATGATAAAGGTCATCGGCGGGGCTGCAGCAGTTCTCGGATTACTGGCGACAGTAGTCGGCAACTGGGTGCAGGAACGCACGATGGAAATTACTATCGACGAAAAAATCGAGCAGGCACTTAACGGCAAAGAAAATACTGACGAAGAGGAAGAAGAAAACGAAGATGAGGAGGAGTCCTGAGGGGCTCTTTCTCTTTTGTTTTCGCATTGATATTATGAAAGGAGAATACTCATGGCAGACACTAAAAACATCATCAAGACCGTTGGAGCGGCTGTATCAAAGCACGCTCCGGAACTTCTCACCGCATTTGGTATCGCAAATATGTTCACCGGAGTGGTTCTGGCGGTCAGGGCTACTCCTAAGGCTCTTGATATTCTGGGCAAGGCTGAGGAGGAAAAGGGCGGTGAGCTTTCAAAAACTGAGATCATCACTGACACCTGGAAGGTTTATATTCCTGCGGCGGCGTTTTGTCTGGTTTCGGTTGTGTGCTTCATCGGCTCGAACGCTGTGAATAAAAACCGCTGCGCGGCTCTTACTGCCGCGTACACTCTTTCTGAGACTGCATTCCGCGAATATAAGGACGAGGTGCGGGAGGTCGTCGGTGAACAGAAAGAACAGGAGATACACACCAAGACTGTTCAGAAGAAAATAGACCGCGATCCGGTGAGTCCTGAAAAGATATCTGAGGGAGAGGCTCTCATACTTCCGGACGGGGAGCGCACGCTTTGCTACGACGCTTTCGCCGGAAGATATTTTTATTCCGACCGCGCGAAGATAGACAAGGCGGTGAACGAACTCAACCATGATATTCTTACGGACGATTTTGCTTCACTGAACGATTTCTATGACCTCGTTGGTCTGGAACGAACAAAGATGGGCGATATGCTCGGATGGTCGGCGCGCGGAGGGTTGTTTACTGTAAACGCACGTTACAGCTCGCACCTTGCGGCTAACGGTCAGCCCTGTCTGGCGGTTTCGTTCAATGTTGCGCCTAAGTATGAATATAATTGATATTTTGGGGAGGTCTGCAAATGGAAAACTATCCGTCCAACTCTCACAAGTCTCGGCTCGCTGCTGAAAATGATATTCAGAAGCCTGAGGAAAAGCGCGTTGCCGGAAAGGTCATCAACGGCAATGTTCGGACTGAGAAAAAAAGCTGGTTAAAGAAAATACTCGGCGTTTTCACCTCGGATGATATTTCCGACGTGAAAAGCTACGTTATATACAACGTCATCGTTCCTGCCGTCAAGCGGACTATCAGCGACGCAGTGGATGTGACCCTCAATGGCGAGGCGGGGCGGAAGAGAAACCGTTCCGCCTCTTCCTATATGGGTTCATATCGCGGTGGATATTTGTCAAGGGAGGAGCCAGACAGCCGCCGCAGTGAATTCCGCGACCCGTATGAAATTGAGGATATTATCCTCGACAGCTACGGCGACTGCGAGCTTGTTCTCGACGAGATGAACGCCACCATTGAACGCTACGGGCTGGTGAGCGTATCTGACCTGTATGATATGCTCGGCAAATCCGGTGGAACTCACGCTGACTGCAAGTATGGCTGGAACAGTCTGAGGACGGCGCGTATCGTTCCGGTTCGGAACGGGTTCGCTCTCAGGCTCCCGCGGATAATCCCGCTCAACTGAGGAGGTTGATATTATGCCTTACGGCTACAACGCGCCGAATGGATATTTCGGGCTGGTGGACGGGGATTATATCCTGTTCGCCACTGAAGAGGAATACTACGATTTTCTTACAGAAAGGAACGAATCAACATGACACGATTTGATATTCTTGACACCGCCGGAGAGATAGTCGGCGGTCACAGGGTCACTGACTACGGAGAGCCGGAGGATAATTTCGGCGTTATTGCGCGGCTGTGGTCCGCTTACCTCGGCATTGATATTTCCGATGTGGATGTTTCGATGCTGATGGTCCTGTTCAAGGCAGGGCGGATAAAGTCCGGCACGGCGACGGAGGACAGCTTCGTTGATATTTGCGGTTATGCCGCCTGCGGCGGGGAGATAGCTGAACGGGACAGGAAAGATAACGACACTGTGCCTAAATCGGTGATACCCGCTGCTGATATTCCGATTATTGACCGTGGCATTTTTGACGATGTGCTGGATACAATGAACGAATTGATATCTAAACATGGGTATGCAAGCGTCGCTGATATTTATGCTGTAGAGGGGATGCCCGGTATTCCCTCTACAACACCATATTCACTTGCACATTATACCACACAGTACGTCTGGACATCTACCCATGGTGTTGAACTTCATACAATTGAAGGCACTTATCATATCCATCTGCCCGCTGCTGTGGAGTACGGCTCTGGCAAGCGCAAGAATTGATATTTTCAGGAGGAAACTTTTATGTCTAATAAGATATTTGAGGGCGCAAAGGGCGCTCTGAACAAGCTCGGGTTTACTATTAAGAAGCACAGCCCGGCTATACTTATGACTGTCGGTATCGGCGGTGTTATCGGCGGTGCTTTTATGGCGTGCATTTCTACAACAAAGGTAAGCAGAGTGCTCGCTGCAAGAGAAGAGCAGCTTTCCTCGGTTGATATGGTACTCAACGACGAGAACAAGACTGAGGTTTATACAGAGGAGGACGCCCGCAGGGACAGGCTGACTATCAACATCCAGAGCGGCGCTAAGCTGGTTCTGCTGTATGCTCCGGCGGTTGCAGTGGAATTCGGCGCTATCGCGTGCATTCTGGCTTCCCACGGTATCATGAAGAAGAGAAACGCGGCGCTGTCTGCGGCTTATATGGCTGTTGACGCAGGCTTCAAGAGTTATCGCAAACGCGTGGCTGATAAGTTCGGCGCCGACGCTGAGCGTGATATTGTTCTTGATATTTCTCAGGAGAAAGCTGATATCGTTGAAAAAGATCCCGATACCGGCAAGGAGAAGAAATCTAAAAAGACCGTTGGGAAGATATCCGAGGGTCTGGGCGGAAGTCCCTATGCCATGATATTCTCCGCCGATACTGCACAGGCATGGGAAAAAGACCACGACTACAATATGATGTGTCTGCGGGCAGAACAGCAGTACGCCACCGATAGGCTCAGGGCGCGCGGATATTTATATCTCAATGAGGTATATGAGCGGCTCGGTGTTGACGGCACGAAAATGGGGCAGATAGTCGGCTGGGTGTATGATCCTGATAACCCCGAATACGACAACTACGTTGACTTCGGAATAAAGGAAACTGAAACGGCTGATGGTCCGGTGATATCTCTTGACTTCAACGTTCAGGGTAATATTCTTGACATGATGTAAGGAGGAATTGATATTTATGAAAATCGTCAAGGGAATTGCCGGCATACTGTCCGGACTCGGGTTTCTGTTTACTCTGGGTTCAATAGGGACTATAGATTTCGCACTTGAGAGCGGGGCTATACTTTCCCCGCAGGACGAGCTTACCGCTTTTATTAAGGCTGGGTTCGGAATGCTGGTTTTTGTAGGCTCGCTGATATTTATTGGTCTTGTCGAGGAATATGAGCAGTGGAAGCAGGAAGCTGATATTTCAGCGGGAAAGCGATATATGAGGAGGAACGAAAGATGAAGAATCTGTTGATATTCTGTCTTGGTGCAGCTGTTGGCGCTGCGGGGACTTATATTCTCATGAGGAAAAAGCACGAGGAGCTTCTGAGGGAAGAGGTCGAATCAGTTAAGGAGGCTTACCGTGCTAAGGCTGATATTCCGGAAGAGCCGAAGGAGGGTTCCGAGGATATTCAGAAGCCCCGGTTTTCGGACAAGCCCGACGACCTTATGGAATACTACAAGACCATCGAAAAGAACAGGTACGATACGGCGGAAAAGTCTGCTGATATCCCGGAGGCGGCTCATGTCATTCCTCCGGACAGCTTCGGAGAACTGGACTACGACCAGATATCGCTCAACTACTGGGCGGACAAGGTCCTGACTGACGAGGACGATAACGTCATCAAAGCGCCGGAAACTATCATCGGAAGCAAGGCTCTCGGAAGCTTCGGCACATATGAGGACGACTCGGTCTATGTCCGCAACGACGAACTTCGCGTGGATTACGAGATACTTCTTGACACTCGCACATTCGCCGAGTATCAGAGAAAGACTTCTGGCTGAGGTAATGCTCATGAGGCTGAATGATATTCCGAGGCTGTATTCCTGTTGGCTGTCTACATTGATATTTGGAGATAAAAGGCACCGATACTCAAAGCTGCTTGATATTCTTCACGTCACGCCATTTCGGTATGTTCTGGATATGGACAAAAATCGCGAGATGGATGGCATTGCTCTTCGTTATCGCTTCGGTCACGAGAACGATATTCCTGGTGATGTTGTTTCCGCGGCTATGGGCAATATTCCGTGCAGCGTCTTGGAAATGATGATCGCACTGTGCATCAGGTGCGCAGAGCAGATAATCGACGACATTGATATTCAGCCCCTTATGGAGCGTATGTTCATGGAAATGCTGGGCTCGCTCGGTCTGGCGGAACAGACTGATATTTGCTTCGATTCTGCATACTGCGCTGATATTCTGGAGCGCTTCCTTGACCGCAGATATTCACAGGACGGGCGCGGGGGGCTGTTTGTCATTTCGCGCCCCGGTGTGGATATGCGCACGGTTGATATTTGGTACCAGATGTGCTTCTACCTTGACGGACTGATATTTTAGGAGGAATTCTAATGACTATGAACTACAATTACTACCTTGTTAATGCTGATATTTCCCGCTTCGCAAAAAAGCAGGCGGGAGTCAATTTCCGTGCCGGACTTCGCAAGGGTGTCATGCTCGGCGGAGCGGCACTGATATTTTCGGCGCTTGTTCTTGCTGTTGAGAAGCAGCAGGCTGATATTTCAGCACTCAGAGAGCGTGTGAGCCGGCTGGAGGCTGATATTCCGAATGACCCGCGCGGCTGATATTCTGGTGGCTCCGTTTATATTTTCGAAAGGAGGTGGGTGCGATGCTTGATTTCATGATGGTCGCGACAAGGAGCGTGAAAAAAGATCTTGTGGAGATATATCCTAAGTTTATCATACGCAAAACCGATGACCTTATGATCAGAGGCGGGGATTTCTACGCAATATGGGTCAGCGACCGCGGTATGTGGTCAACTGACGAGCAGGACGCTCTCCAGCTTATCGACCGGGAACTCGATGGATATTTGCGAGATAACTCCGCGCGCTTCGAGGGGTGCAACGTCAGGGTCCTGCATATGTGGGACAGCGACTCCGGCATGATTGACTGCTGGCACCGTTACTGTCAGAAACAGATGCGAGACTGCTTCCACGCTCTGGACGAGAAAATTATATTTTCGGGGGATCCGTTTGAGAGAACCGATTACTCTAGCAAGCGGCTGCCTTACCCGCTGGCTCCCGGTGATATTTCCGCTTATGACAGGCTTATGTCGGTATTATATTCTCCGGAGGAGCGCAGAAAGCTTGAATGGGCGATTGGGGCTATCGTTACCGGGGATTCCAGGACGATACAGAAGTTCTGCGTGCTTTACGGCGCTGCTGGTACCGGTAAGTCCACGGTGCTGAACATCGTGCAGAAGCTCTTTGAGGGGTATTATGCGGTCTTCGATGCGCGGGCGCTGGGGTCGTCCAACAATGCGTTCGCACTGGAGGCGTTTAAGTCTAATCCGCTAGTGGCTATTCAGCATGACGGTGATCTGTCACATATCGAGGATAATACCAGGTTGAATAGCCTTGTTTCGCACGAACTTATGACCGTGAACGAAAAGTTCAAGTCGGCATATGCAAGTAGCTTCAAATGCTTTCTGTTTATGGGAACTAACAAGCCGGTCAGGATAACTGACGCAAAATCTGGGTTAATACGCAGGCTCATTGATATTTCTCCATCAGGAAACAAGCTGCCATCGGGGGAGTATCACTCTTTGATGAAGCAGATTCCGTTTGAACTGAGCGGGATTGCATACCATTGTCGTGAGGTATATCTTGCTGACCCGTGTTACTACGATGACTATATTCCAACGGAAATGATGGGAGCGTCAAACGATTTTTACAATTATATCTTGGATGCTTATAGTAGCTTTCTTAAAGACGATAGCACCACCCTCCGCTCAGCGTGGGAACGTTATAAAACGTGGTGTGAAGACACTAAAGTTGCGTATCCGTATTCTCAGCGTGTTTTCAAGGAAGAACTGAAGAATTATTTCCGAGAGTATATTGAACGCAGCGCCACGGACGATGGAACGCGAGTCAGAAGTTTGTATAAAGGTTTTCTCGCGGATCGTTTTGAAAAAGTGAAACCGAACTCGGCGAACGAGTTAAAACCTCCCGGTTTACCGTTGTGGCTGGTGTTTGGTGAGAATACATCGGACTTTGACAAGGACTTCTGCAACTGTCCAGCGCAATACGCCTCAGAGAAAGACACCCCAACTAAACCATGGGATAATGTGACCACAAAACTCAGAGATATCGACACCAGTCGTGTGCATTATGTCAAAGTACCTGAAAACCACATTGTCATAGACCTTGATATCAAGGGGGACGACGGAACAAAATCCCGTGAACTGAACCTCAAGGCAGCTTCCGAATTTCCGTCTACCTATGCTGAATACAGCAAGAGCGGAAGCGGGATTCATCTGCATTATAATTACACGGGGGATGTAACAAAGCTGAGCAGGGTATTTGCCGAACATATCGAAATAAAGGTATTCACTGGCAAAAGCTCGCTCAGAAGAAAACTGACGGAATGTAACAGTCTGCCCATCGCTGAGATAGGTTCCGGGCTGCCAGTGAAAGGAGAGAAGAACTTGGTCAATTTCAAAGGATTGAATAGTGAACGAGCGCTTCGCACGTTCATAAAACGAAACCTCAATAAAGAGTATCATCCGGGCACAAAGCCCAGCGTTGATTTCATCTATAAGGAACTAGAAGAGATGTACGGCAGCGGCAAAGGGTATGATGTTTCTGACCTGCAAAATGACGTGCTTGCATTTGCTGCCCAAAGCACAAATCATGCAGATTACTGTCTGAAACTCGTTGCTAAAATGCACTTCAAATCCGATGAGCCATCTTTGTCATCAGATTGTTCAGACGAAAACACACCTCTGATATTCTTTGATATTGAGGTGTTCCCTAATCTATTCCTGATAAATTGGAAAAAAGCAGGTGACGGAAATAAGGTCGTCCGTATGATAAACCCCAAACCTGCTGATGTTGAAGAACTGCTCCGTTTTAGGCTTGTTGGCTTTAATAACAGACGGTACGACAATCATCTTGTTTATGCAAGGCTTATGGGGTATGACAACGAGCAGCTTTACCAGCTTTCTCAGAAGATTATAACTGAGGGCAAAGGATTCTTTGGAGAAGCTTACAACATATCATACACCGATGTGTATGACTTTTCCAGTAAGAAACAGTCCCTGAAAAAGTTCGAGATCGAGCTTGGAATACATCATCAGGAGCTGGGACTTCCGTGGGACAAGGCCGTTCCCGAAGATATGTGGGATAAGGTCGCCGAGTACTGTGACAACGATGTTCTTGCGACAGAAGCAGTTTTCAATGACAGAAAGGCTGATTTCATAGCAAGGCAGGTTCTGGCAGATATTGCGGGAATGACTGTAAACGACACTACCAATTCGCTTACCACCCGTATCATATTCGGAAATAATCGTGATCCGCAGAATAAATTCAACTACCGCTTCCTCGGTGATGATGTTCCGGAGGGAGAAGTTACCCATAAATTCTCGTGGACAGACCCTTATACAGTTTTCGACAAGCAGGGGCGCCCACATTTTCCAGGGTATACCTTTGAGCGCGGTGTATCTACTTATCGTGGAGAGCAGGTCGGAGAAGGCGGATATGTATGGGCTAAGCCGGGAATATACGGTGACGTCGCGCTGCTGGACATTGCTTCAATGCATCCGTCAAGCGTGGTAGCGGAGAATTTGTTCGGTGATGAATACACATCGCGTTTCAAGGATATTCTGAACGCTCGCATTGCGATAAAGCATAAGGAGTTCGACAAGGCGCGGTCCATGCTGGGAGGAGTTCTTGCGAAATATCTGAAAGACGAAGCGTCCGCCGATGACCTTGCACAGGCACTTAAAATCGCTATCAATTCGGTTTACGGACTCACAGCTGCGAAGTTTGATAACCCGTTCCGCGATCCACGCAATGTTGACAACATCGTTGCAAAGCGCGGTGCGCTGTTCATGGTAAACCTCAAGCATGAGGTAGAGGCGCGCGGGTTCGTAGCAGCGCATATCAAGACGGATAGTATCAAGATACCCAACGCGACGCCAGAAATAATTGCTTTTGTACAGGAGTATGGCAGAGCATACGGCTATAACTTTGAGCACGAAACTACATATGAGCGTATGTGCCTTGTCAATGATGCGGTGTATATTGCAAAATATGCTGGCGTAGAACACTGCAATTCTCTTTATGGCGAAACATATGTTAGCAGCGAAAAAGATATATGCAAAGGAAACAAGAAGCACCCGGTAGAATGGACTGCAACCGGTGCTCAGTTTCAGGTTCCGTATGTCTTCAAAAAGCTGTTCACTAAGGAAGATATCATCTTTGATGATATGTGTGAGACTAAATCCGTAAGCGGTTCTATATATCTTGACATGAACGAGAATCTGCCGGATGTTTCGGCTCTGGAGGCTGAGCAGGAAAAACTGTGGAAGCAGGTAAATGACACGAGCAGGCTAAAAGAGTCTATGGAATCAGAATGTGCACGAATAGATGAACTCGCAAGTCTTATTAGTGAAGGGCATAGGTACCACTTTGTCGGTAAAGTCGGACAGTTCTGTCCGATCAAGCCGGGATGCGGCGGAGGCGTTCTTCTGCGTGAGAGTGACGGCAAATATTCTGCGGTTGGCGGATCAAAAGGATATCGCTGGCTTGAGTCAGAAATGGTAAAACAGCTAGGCAGGGAAAACGACATCGACAGAAGCTACTATGATAATCTGGTGAACAGGGCTGCTGAAACCATAAGTTCATACGGAGATCTGGAACAGTTCCTCTCAGACGATTCCGTCACTAATGCAGAACCAGACTGGCCGCCAGCAGATACCGTTCCCCACGGAATGCCCTGCGGAAGGGATAAGTGCACCGGATGCCCGAATTTCACACAAAACAATAATGACATTGACTGCAAGCTCGGATATGACGTGTATCCGTTCTGATCAAGGAGGAAAACACTATGAATATAACTTTTGCGCCGGAAGGCATTTTACAGATCGATGATGCAAGACTGGTTTTCAGGAACTTTTCCGGTACCCGCGGGAAATACTGCAAGGAGGGCGAGGGTGACTTTGCGGTCGTGATCCCTGATGAGAAGACAGCGGAGGAGCTTAATCACAGAGGGTGGAATGTTGTCATTCGTCCTCCGCGCGAGGAAGGCGAAGAACCGTTCAGATTCCTTAAAGTAAAGTTCAAGCTGGACAGCGACAATCTGCGTATCTACCTTGATTCGAACGGGCGCAGCAATCTCCTCAGCCGTGAGTGCTATGGAATGCTTGATAACATTGACATTATAAAGGCTGACCTTGACGTCAGACCTTTCAGATGGGAAAAGAACGGCGCCGCTGGAATAAGCGCGTGGCTCAATGTTATACGCATCACTCAGCGTGTAGACAGATTTGCCGACAGGGACGTTCTGTAATGCAGCTTTACGACTATCAGCTCGACGCAGTTCGCAGAATGAAGAACGGCTGCATTCTGTGCGGAGGGGTAGGCACTGGAAAATCACGCACAGCGCTTGCTTATTACTTCATAAAAAACGGCGGAGAACTTGGTGATGAATATTATCCCATGTCTGATCCGCCGCAGGATCTGATAATAATTACAACAGCGCGGAAGCGCGACACACTGGAATGGGAGGGCGAATGCGCGCCCTTCCTCATTTCTCCGGACAGGAGTGTGGGTCTGTATCAGCACCGGGTTATTATAGATTCCTGGAACAACATAGGAAAATATAAGGACAAGCAAAACTCGTTCTTTATATTCGATGAGCAGCGCGTTGTCGGTCATGGCGAGTGGGTAAAGTCGTTCCTAAAGATCACAAAGAATAATGACTGGATATTGCTGTCTGCAACGCCCGGCGATTCGTGGCAGGATTACATTCCAGTCTTTATCGCAAATGGCTTCTACAAGAACAGAACACAGTTTAACAGCGAGCATATTGTTTGGGATCACCACGTCAAATTTCCAAAGGTTGATCGGTATATAAATACAGGACGATTGATACGGCTGAGAAACTCAATTCTGGTTGATATGGATTTTCAGAGAAAGACAACACCTCATCATGTTGAGATTTACACAGACTATGACCCAGCTGACTATAAAAGGATTCTTCGTGACAGGTGGAACATCTGGGACGAAAGACCGCTTGAAACGGGCGGTGAATTGTGTTATGCCCTCAGACGGCTTGTGAATTCTGATGAGTCCCGGTCAAGAGCCGTGATGGATATACTGGCAGATCACCCTAAAGCTATCATTTTTTACGGCTTTGATTACGAGTTGAATATTCTCAAGCATTTGCCTTATATGGAAGGAACAGTCGTGTCAGAGTGGAATGGGCACAAGCATCAGCCGGTGCCTGACGGTGACGCGTGGGCATATCTGGTTCAGTATACTGCTGGCTGCGAGGGATGGAACTGTATAAAAACTGATACCGTGATATTCTACTCACAGAATTACAGCTACAAGGTCATGGAACAGGCAAGCGGACGAATAGACCGCCTGAACACGCCGTTTTCGGATTTGTACTACTACCATCTGAAATCTCATGCCTCAATAGATGTTTCAATATCCCGCGCCCTGAAAGCAAAACGCGACTTCAATATCGGGAGGTTTGTAAACACGCACAAATAGCAACGGCTATTATGGAAAGGAGGTAAAATCTATGAAAGAATTTATTGCTACCAGCAATCGTCAGCTTGGCGAGTGCATACGGCTGTTGAGTTCATATGGATTAAACGGTAGGTTCAGCACAACATTCAATAAAAAAGGGCATATCGTATTTCATATATGGGTCGACATTGATGATGCGCTTTATGCCGAGCTGAAAATGCGGTATGCGTGCATGATTTCATAGCACAAGCTGTCTATGACAGGGTAAGGGGCTGTAACAAGCCCTTTACTTTTTGTTTTATCTGTGATATAATAGGTTCAAAGATACCCATTGATGCGTCAAGGAGGTGGTTGTGTGAAAATTAAAGTTGATGTTGCAGAGCCTGTTAAACAGAAAGACGGAACATGGAAGCTTGAATGCCGACAGGAGTATCAGGAGATTTCTGACCTTGGACGTGAAGAGGTGATGTGCAATATGTGCGGATGCAGACAGTATCCTGAATGCAAAAAACAGTGTGATATTTATGTCAGGAAAACGCTTGCATCCGTTAAAAAAGTAATCTAAAATTCGATAAAGTCATATTATTAAGTGAGGACCGTAACTGCAACGGTCCTTTTCTTTTTGGAGGAATAAGAATGCTTGAAATCATAGAAACTGTAACCATGTCACCGCGGCAGTACAAGGTCGTTATAGAGGGCATGCGCAATCCAATGAATAGCTGGGGTAAGTCTGACAGCCGCTGTGTAGGGCATTATACGGTCAGTGGATGCGACGAGTTCGTTATGGGAGACAATGACCTTGTCTTAATGAAGAATCTTGCTTCTCTGCCGCCGGAGCACGCTAAATATAGGAGAATGATGCCGGTCTGGGTAACGATAAATGCTCCTTTGTATTGGTGGAAGCAGTTCGACACTTACCAGATAGGCAGGGTGAGCAATTCATGCTCTACAATGCACCGTATTGCAAGTAAGCCGTTTGTCTTATCCGACTTCTCTCATGAACATCTGACAAAAGATAATCCGTGGCGTGATAAGGAAGCTCATAGAAACTGCTCCGGTGCCGAAATGCTTGAAAAATATGTTATACCTGTACTTAACCACTACCGCGAGCTTTATCTTGAAACTCACTCGGAAACACACTGGTGGCAGATGATTCAACTCTTGCCGTCGTCATATAATCAGCGCAGGACAGTTTTTCTTACTTATGAAACTCTGAGCAACATCTTTCGACAGAGAAAGAACCACAAGCTTGACGAGTGGCATGAATTCTGTGACTGGATAGGCACACTTCCCTATCCGGAGCTTATTACAACGGAGGTGAGAACTGATGGCATTTCTCGGTGATCGGAATGATGGCAACCACAACGAACACGGGTATCCAGACCCTACTGCTTCTGCGGTAATTCGGAAACTTTCTTCCGAAGAGTATCGTTTGCATAAGCTGTTAAAGGTAATCTTCATGTCTTGCGAACTCGCGGGATTTGAGCTTGAAGGACGCATAACGCTGGTCGATAAGCGTACCGGAAATAAGTACGACTAATTCTACGCCAAGAGGTCAACGCCTCTTGGTTTTTGCTAGAAATTGCATATGAAATACGCGTTTTTGCTGTTTATTGCCCATTTGCCCACTTTTGTTTGTAAGTAATGCGATAAAAAATGTAATATTAATTATAAATATTCTCGCTTAATATGGGAAAGTGGGCTAAAAATGACACAAATAAGTATTGACAATCACAAATGTTCTTGCTATAATTAGTCAAGACACGCTGAGCGCGTCAAAGGGTATAGGGGGAGGCAATAAACTTACACCCCATGCCCTATCGCGGCGGTCTTCAAAAAATCTCCGGAGGGATTTTTTTCACAGAAGATATCTAAGGCAACTGATTTTTTTGATTTGGAGGATTTTATTTATGAGGAAAATGGCTATTGTGTTGGCTTTGGGTACTGTTTTGTTGTGTGCAGGGTGTTCAGGGGGAAATAACACATCTAGCAGCGTAACTGACGTTGTTTCTGGTTCCGGCGCTTCTGAGTCCAATGCTGCTGATGGTGCTTCTGTTGGAGATATCACTGATGAGAGAAGTAATGAAGCTTCGGTTTCTCTGGCGGATATGCTGCCGGACGTTTCGGCTATATTCGAGGGTGCAACGTTTAACGTTATAAGTGATGGCGCGAAATTGTACTGCTTTACGGTGGACGGGTACGAGGACGGCGATTATGAGAAATATGTTGACGAGTGCAAGAAGACTTTTACGGATGTGAAGTTTGATATTTACACCGATAGCAACAATAAATTTGAGGCTAAGACTGAGGATGGCAAATATTATGTCTCAGTTCAGCTGATTTTTGAGCAGCATTCTTTTACTGTAACATGCGGCGTTAGCCGTACATGACATCTGGCATGGCTTGACATTGTCATATATAATGGGTGGATGCATTGCTGTGATTACCATTTATATGCTTGCGCGTAAAATGTATCGTTTGCCTATTTTAGGCACGCGAAAAATACATGGACTTTTATGAAGAGAGAGTAGAAACTGCTCTTTTATGCCTTTGTGATCGTAAAAAATCGCAGGGGCTTTTTATTTTTTCTGAGAAAGGACGAAAACATCATGGCTCGGAGTGCTCGGCTGGAGAGTGGGTTTCAGGACAGGCTTATAAAGCGTATTAAAGCACTCCTGCCGGAGTGCTTTGTATTCAAGATGGATCAGGTTCAGGGAATTCCCGATCTGCTGATATTATTCGGTGGGCGGTGGGCTTCACTTGAATGCAAACGTTCTTCCTCTGCCCACCATCGGCCTAATCAGGACTACTATGTCGGCGTTATGGACATGATGTCCTTTTCACGGTTCGTATTTCCTGAGAATGTTGATAAGGTGCTCGGTGAGCTTTATGAATTCATGACCGGGTACAGACTTTAAGGATACGCTACGCTTTAATTAGCTTGTACCTAGAAATGTGGACGTTTCAAAATCGGGGAAAGTGATAAAACCATAAGAACAGCAGTCTTGAAAAAGAGAATCAAACCCTTATAAAACAGGTTGAAACTTATCGTGAAATGCTTGGCGTTGATATCAATGCCCTAGAAAGTCAACGTGAACGCTCGGAAAGAATGGACAAGCTGCTGATGAAACTGTTGCATCTGACAGTCGTTTTGCCATACGGAGCATCAACAAAAAATACTGACACAGAACCCTTAAGGTAGCAGGAACACCTTGAGGGTTTTATTTTTACATTGAAAGGAGGGCTAAAATGAACCATATGAAAACCAATATTTTCTCGGTGGTCATGGCTCTGATAATAACTCGGGGGGCGTTGGCGGCGTTTAGTAAAACGACTAAGAAATCCGCAGAGTCATTCGGCAATTACAGCCGTGCTTGCAGAGGGGAGGCGCGTGATGACCTTTAACGATCATTCAAGACTTGCTGGTCAGCACGCGTTTCTTGGTGCAAGCAAATATCACTGGATAAACTACGACGAGGCAAAAGTCGCTGACACGTTTATCAAGGCTCAGGCGGTCGCGCGCGGGACTACACTCCACGAGTTCGCGGCTCAGTGCATAAGGCTGGGTCAGAAGCTACCTAGGTCGCACCAGACTCTTAATTCTTACGTCAACGACGCTGTGGGCTTCAAAATGACTCCGGAGCAGGTGCTTTACTACTCGGAAAACTGTTTCGGCACGGCGGACGCTATTTCTTTCCGGAACAATTTCCTGCGTATTCATGACCTTAAGACCGGTGTCGTTCCGGCACATATGGAGCAGCTCGAAATATATGCGGCGCTGTTCTGTCTTGAATACCGGGTAAAGCCGATGGATATTTCGATGGAACTGCGTATCTATCAGAACGACGATGTTCTTATCTCCGTTCCTGAATCGGAATGTATTCTTTCAATAATGGACAAGATAACCGCTTTCGACAAGGTCATAAGTAAACTCAGAGAACAGGAGTGTTAAGCAATGGAACAGAACGATGATATTCTGATACACTATGGAATGCCAAGGCGCTCCGGGCGGTATCCGTGGGGTTCGGGCGAAGATCCGTACCAGCACGGCGGCGATTTCCTTTCAAGAGTGAACGAACTTAAGGCGGCGGGGCTTACTGAAAAGCAGATAGCTGATTCGTTCGGTATGTCTACTACCGAACTTCGGGCGCAGAAGTCTGTCGCTTCCGATGAACAGCGCGCACTTAAGGTCGCAGAGGCAAAGTCGCTGCGAGACAGGGGACTTTCGTTTGCACAGATAGCTGAGAAGATGGGATACTCTAATGACAGCTCGGTACGGTCACTTCTCAACACAAACTCTGAAGCGAAGATGAAGCAGGCTAAGTCTACTGCTGAATTCCTTAAAAAGCAGATAGCTGAAAAGGGAATGATAGACGTTGGCTCGGGGGTGGAGAGAACTCTTGGAGTTTCGCAGGAGAAACTCAAGGAAGCACTCTATATGCTTGAACTGGAGGGTTACAATGTCTACGGCGGGCGCGTTCCGCAGGCGACGAATGCTGGAAAGTTCACGACTCTTAAAGTGGTCTGCCCTCCGGGGACGGAACACAAGGATATTTACAACTTCGAGAATATTCATTACATAGACAACTACGTTTCACATGACGGTGGGGACACGTTCGACAAGAAATGGGTCTATCCGGCAAGCATGGACTCCAGCCGTATCAAGGTACGCTACGCGGAGGACGGCGGCGTTGACAGGGACGGTCTTGTAGAGATACGCAGGAATGTCTCCGATCTGTCGCTTGGGGAGTCGAGATATGCACAGGTGCGCATACTCGTGGACGGAACACACTATGTCAAGGGCATGGCAGTATACAGCGATGATATGCCGGACGGCGTTGACATGATATTCAACACCAACAAGAAGAAAGGGACTCCGCTTTGCGGCGACAAGAGCAACACCGTTCTGAAGCCGATAAAGAATGACCCGGACAACCCCTTTGGCTCCCTTATCAAAGAGGGTGTTGACGACCCGGATACTGGCTCTAAGGGCGGCGGTCAGAGTTATTACTACGACAAGGACAGAAACAAGAAGCTGTCGCTTATTAACAAGCGAGGAAGCGAGGGAGACTGGGGAGAATGGGCGGACAATCTGCCGAGCCAGTTCCTTTCAAAGCAGAATATGTCGCTGATAAGAAAGCAGCTTGACCTTGCGGCTTCGGACAAGCAGGCAGAGTTTGATGAGATATGCTCGCTGAATAATCCGACTGTCAAGAAAGCTCTGCTGAAGTCGTTTTCGGACGATTGCGACGCTGCGGCTGTCCATCTCAAGGCGGCAGCGCTCCCACGGCAGCAATATCAGGTGATACTGCCAGTCCCGTCAATGAAAGACAACGAGGTGTATGCCCCGAATTTCAGGAACGGCGAGCAGGTGGCGCTGATACGCTATCCGCATGGCGGAACCTTTGAGATACCTATTCTCACAGTAAACAACAAACAGGCGGACGCACGCAAGATGATGGGCACAAATCCCCGGGATGCGGTGGGTATAAACAAGAAAGTTGCCGACCGTCTTTCCGGTGCTGACTTTGACGGTGACACCGTAATGGTGATACCCTGCGGAGGCAAGGTACGGATATCCTCGCAGCCTGCGCTGAAAGGACTGGAGGGATTTGACCCGAAGCTTGAATATGGAGGCAGGGAAAAGGGTACATTCAAGCCGATGAAGAACACCCAGACCGAGATGGGCAAGATATCCAACCTCATTACGGATATGACGCTTAAGGGCGCTACTTCAGACGAACTTGCCCGTGCCGTCAGACACTCTATGGTGGTAATAGACGCAGAGAAGCACGGTCTTGATTACAAGCAGAGCGAGGCAGACAATGGCATCAGAGCGCTGAAAAAGAAGTATCAGGGCGTCTATGATGAGGACGGACGGTATCACGAGGGAGCGGCAACGCTTATATCACGGTCAAAATCCGAGGTTCAGGTGGTAAAGCGCCGCGGAAACCCCGTCATTGACAAGGATACCGGAGAGCAGAGTTGGAAAGAAAGCTACGAGACTTATACGGACAAATCCGGAAAGGAAAAGGTCCGGACTCAGACAAGCACAAAAATGGCGGAGACCAGGGACGCACATACTCTGTCCTCTGGAACTCCGCAGGAGGAAGCATATGCTGAATATGCCAACAAGATGAAGTCTCTTGCAAATCAGGCTCGCAAGGAGATGGTCACTACTGGCAATATCAGGTATGACGCTTCTGCAAAGGCTGTATATGCTAACGAGGTAGCTTCGCTCACTGCGAAACTCAACGTGGCACTGATGAACGCCCCCAGAGAACGCCATGCACAGGTGATCGCCAAATCCGTGGTCGACGCCAAACGCAGGGATAACCCGGATATGACGAAGAGCGAGATAAAGAAAGCCAATCAGCAGGCGCTGTCAGCCGCCCGTGAAAAGGTCGGCGCGAAGCGTTCCAGCGTTGTGATCACAGACCGGGAATGGGAAGCGATACAGGCTGGCGCAATAAGTGAAAACAAGCTGTCACAGATAATTCAAAATGCGGACATCGACTCGCTGCGCCAGAGGGCTACGCCGAGAACCAGAACAAAGCTGAGCCAGGCGAAGATAAACAAGATGTCGGCAATGGACGCTTCCGGCTACACCATGGCTGAAATAGCTGACGCGATGGGCGTTTCAACAACAACTGTGCGCAATTATCTTGATGGAAAGGAGTAACCATGAATGACTGAATGCAGACTGACTACATTTGACAACCCGTATGATCCGTTTGAGCAGTTTACGGATTGGTTTCTCTTTGACGAAGAGAAAGGCTACCACACCTGCGGATATCTGGGGCGCATTGCCAGAACCTCAGATTCACTTTCTGACGAGGAAAACCAGCGCGAAGTTGAGCGCGCGATAGACGAGATAATCAAGTATGATTTCCGGAACATATACCGGAAAACTACCCGTGCTGCGGTGCTGTCGGGAGCATAGGCAGGCGGCTGATATTCTGTGCCGGAACTGGGAAAAAACACTGCGATCGTGTCGGTGCGTTCCTCAGTTCCGGTAATTTCTTTTTTACTGATACTATCTGAGGAGCAGGCAGGCTTTGTGCGGCTGGTTATCTCCTTTCGGGCCGGGTAAAGTTCCTGATACGGGTCTGTCTGTTCCTCAGATATTATCAGAAAAAAAGCTGTTGCAACGGAGGTGGGGACTATTGGGCAACAGGAAAAACAGTGAACTGGAAAAGTCGAAATCAGGCGTTTCCATGCGCCCGGCGCGTACTCCGGAGGCGCGGGAAAATCAGCTTATCGCACTTGCAATAGACCAGGCAGAAAAACAGCTCCGGGAGGGGACGGCTTCATCTCAGGTGATAACTCATTTCCTGAAGCTTGGCTCTTCACGGGAGCGAATGGAGAAAGAGCTTCTTGAAGAAAAAACGAAGCTGGCGCAGGCTAAGACAGAGGCTCTGGAATCCGGAAAGAGGATGACGGAGCTGTTTGAGCAGGCTATGGACGCGCTCAGGGGATACCGCGGCGATACTGACGAGGAGGACGAGGAATGAATCCTGTGAAGATACGGAGCTATACTGAACTCGTTCAGCTTTGTACATATGAGGAACGATTCAGATATCTCAGTCTTGAAGGCGTGGTCGGCGGGGATACATTCGGCTTTGACCGATATCTGAACCAGCAGTTCTATCGTTCTGCTGAATGGAAAAGAGCCCGTGATATCGTGATATCGCGTGACAGAGGGTGCGATCTTGGTATACCCGGTCGGGAGATACAGGGCAAGATACTGGTACACCATATGAATCCGCTGACTGTGGCTGATATTCAGTGCGGCGGGGAGTTCATGCTTGATCCGGAGTACCTTGTCTGCGTATCGCACGAAACGCATAACGCGATACATTACGGGGACAAGAGCGTGTGCAGGGCTGATATCCCGGTGAAAAGACAGCCTGGGGACACGGCACCATGGAAACGGACGACACTGGAGGTGAAAGCGGTATGAACGAAGAAAGTATACTCGGCACGGTAAAGAAAGCGCTTGGCGTAGAGCAAGACGTGGACGCGTTTGACGAGGCGCTCGTCATGCATATAAACACGGCGCTGTCCGTGCTGGCCCAGCTTGGAGCAGGTCCGGAGGACGGGCTTTATATCACCGGGAATGATGTTACATGGAAGCAGCTTATCGGCGAGAACAGCCTGCTTTCACTGGTCAAGACCTATGTCTGCCAAAAGGTGCGGCTGATATTTGACCCGCCGCTTACATCCTCGGTACTGGACGCTATGGAGCGAAGTCTCAAAGAGATGGAATGGCGGATATTGGCGGTGACTGATATCTCTGCTGACAGTGGGGACGTCACTGAATGTGTTGACAGAGAAGCACGGGCGGAGATAGCGGAACACGCGGTATTGGAGGTAAATAATGGCTGAACTTTGTCATCACGGCATACTTGGAATGAAGTGGGGCGTCCGGAAATTTCAAAATAAGGACGGTTCACTGACTGCCGCAGGACGTAAAAGATATGACACTGACATTAAAAGTGCTGAGCAGCGCGTACAGAAAGCGAAAGCGGACGCTAAAGAAGCGAAACGTGCAATGCAGCGGGAAGCAGTCGCCAACACATTTATTAATGGTGGTGTCGCTTCAAAGGAGACGCGCGAAAAATATAAAAATGCGCTGGACAGAACTGAATGGGAGAAAAAGAAGCTTTCAGACGAGAAAACAAAGGGAGCGCTCAACCGTACCTCTGGTAAGAAATCCAAACACCGGATCGCCCTTGAACAGAAATACATGGAAAAGGGAATGTCTGCCGAGGAGGCTGAGGTTGCCGCTTATAAGAGAATACGCACTGAACGCGCCATTGCTGTCGCAGGAGGAGTGACTATTGCTGCTGCTGCGGCTTATACTGCGTACAAGCACTGGGATCTCAATGCGGATAAGATACTTAAGTCCGGAGTGGAGCTGAAGAATATCTCAAACACAGATAAGCTCGACGTTTCAAGGCAGTTCTATGCAGCATACAAGAAGCCGGACGTCAAGAAATATCTGGGACTATACGGCGGTCAGATAATCGGAGGTCAGGGACCTGACGCTGTAAAGCAGACCACCATCGGTATAAACGGCAGTCTGAAGATAGCCGGGAGAAAGACGGCGGCAAAGACGCTTGCTGATATGGTCGGGAAGAACCCGGAGCTTTTAAACAGTCTGAAAGATGACCTTGAAAGCTATCGAACCAGAGTTTCGGGGGCTTTTACATCAGCGGGAAAATCACTGACCAGAAGAGCGGAACGCGACCTTTCACGTGGCAAAATAAGCAAGAATGTTTATGACGTTCTTAATTCTGTTCAGACACTTGGCGGCGAGCAGAGTGGCGCAGGCAAAAAGCTGTACTCGGAGTTGACAAAAGCAGGATATGACGCTATAATAGATGTGAACGACAAGAAATATGGCGGCTACAACGCCAAAAGCCCGGTGATCGTGTTCAACGGCGCTGCCAAAACCGTTGTCAAGGCTGTAAGAAATGTTAGTGAAAACGAGGTAAGCAAAGCCTCTATACCGGAAACAGCCAAGGTTATGGTCAGCCAGTACCTGAAATCTCAGATACCGTGGGCGGCTGCCGGAGCGGCGACTGCAGCAACTGTAAAGGGCGTGAAAGCGCATAACAATATTCAGAAGCGAAATCTGATCGTTTCTGAATACAAGAAAGAACACCCCGGCACAAAGCTTACATACGACCAGATACTCAATAACTACTACGGTTCAAAATAAGGAGGAATTCATATGAAGAGCGGAGCAATATTCGGGCTGTGCATGCTCGGCGGAATCGCAGTGCAGGGAATCAGCCAGATGATAAGATATCCGGCTGCGAAAAAGGGAGCAGAGGAACTTGTCAGGCGAATTCCGGAGATGTCAGCGGAGGAAATGGACGGTATTCTTAAACTGAACCGTCCCCTTCCCTGTCTGCCGTTTGATATCTGCGGGCGCGTAAGGAATGAGGCGCTCGGCGAGGTCGTAAAGGCTCTCCGAAAGAAGAACGAAACAGGAAACGGCTGATATCCCCATAAAAATTACCGGGCGCTTTCGGGCGTCCGGCTTTTTGTTATGCGGCGGAATAGTTTACAACGGCTATTTCGGTCAGGGTCTCTCGGCAGCGGTCTATGATATTTTCCACGCGCTCCAGAACCGGCGCAGGGTATATCACTTCCCCGCACTGTGAACAGCGGAAGCACGGAACATTCTTTATAATGACTATCGTGTTTTCAAGCTCAGTGAAATAGGTGGCGGTGGAATTCGTCATATCGCCTTTACAGTAACAGCATTTCATGTGGCTTCCCTCCTTCGGGTCCTGAAGTCCGGTTCCCATTTCATGGGGTCGGGGTGGTACGCGGTTATAAGATATATTATCCCTTCGTCTATACTGCACACTATATGAAGCGGTGTATTTCCGGGGTCATAGAGTATCAGGCAGCTTGGATAGGGATAGTCGCTCGGATAATCTTCTATTATCTCGCCGTTATCAAGGGCTGAATAGATATCCGGTATCTTTATCCCGCGTATTTTCATCTGTTCGGCGGCGTGAGCCGTTACCATTATATTACTGCGCTCGGCTGCGGCTGAGCGTATTTCTTTTATGTCCGGCATAAGCCCTCCGATGGTGTTATTCTTTGTCTTCTTGACATTATTATAACCCATTCAGTCGGTTTATTCAACAGGACATTTCTGCCAAAATTCGTGCTGATATTTCAGCAGTTTGCACAAGGAGGTCTTATGTACAATGAATTGCAGCATTCCGGCGTGCTTGGAATGAAGTGGGGTATACGGAGATACCAGAATAAAGATGGTACTCTTACTGCCGAGGGGAAGAAGAGGAGAAAACACCGTGATGAGCGGTCGGCTATGCGAAGCGCTTACAAGAACCGCGGCGGTCTTACCGCCACTGAACTTGAAAGTAGCATAAAGCGTCTTCAGCTAGAGAAGCAGTTCCGTGAACTTACAGAAACAGAAGTGAATCCGGGAAAGACTTATGCTGAATCAATACTCAAGGACATAGGAAAAAGAGCGCTGCCTACTATTGGAACGGGTGCTTTGCTTTATGGTGCGGTGGCGCTTTCTACCCGCTCGTTCAATCCCAAGGACTTTGCTGCGGCTATGTTCAACGGTGGAGCGAAGAAGAAGTAGCACGCGAAATTTACAAGTCCTTTAGCTAACAGGCGCTTATGCACTGGGTACATTGATTGGCACCACACGAATAGCAGACCTCGAAGAATATTATAAGAAGCGAAACATTACTGCTAAGTAGACTCGCCCTCCGCGATTATCTCATCTGCGGTAGCTTCTTCCGCTATGATATTTCTATCTTCGTCCGAAAATATATTCTCTATAAATTGTATCTGAGCCAGCTTAGCAATAGCAGTCGTTTCAGCAAGATTGAAACCGCCGCCTATTACGCCGCCTAGCACGGGGACAAGCTTGCCGAGGTTCACAACGCCTTTTGTGCCGAACTTTGTCACAAGGCGGAAGCCGACTTTTTTGTTGATGGCTATAAGAACCTTCCCGGGTACTTTCTTTAATCCGGCTAGAGCCATTTTTTCGCCTACCCTTATCCCTACTTCCTTAAGTGCCTTGGTTATAGACAAGCCACCGAGGCAGCAGTATGCCATTGACTTTACGATATCTTCACTTACATCATAGCCGCCGATAACGGCTACTGTCGCTATCATGCGTAGCTGTATGTAAAGCGACATGGTCAGGTCAGCCGGAATAGTGGCTATTATTGCCGCGCCGCCGGGAAGTCCTGACAGAAAACCTGTGGTCGTGCATTTGGCTATCTGCCATTTAGTGAATTTGGACGCAGCTTTGCGGCGGTCATTAAGTTCGTTTCCGGAATGCTGCTTGGACAGATACTCGTCGGCGAGCTGTTTGCAGGTCTTTTCGCCCGGAATACCGTGAAGTGCAGCGTTCCAGCACCAATCCATAGCTTTTTGGAGAGTTTCGGGTGAAATCAGGTCTTTTATGTTGGGTATCTTCTTTTCTGTGCTTTCTGTGTCTTTCATCGCGATATGTCCTTTCAATCGTCAAACTGGGGATGTCCCCGTGCAATAAAGAGCTGTGCTTTTTTAATCATATTTTTCGTGTGCGCAGCTTACGCGAAATTTACAACTCCTTTAATGAAAAGAAACGAAAGGAGTGTTTTCTATTATGAACACACATTGGCACGAAACGAGAAAAGCTATAAACGCTTTCAAGAATGCAAACCCCAAGGCTTACGATGTTATATGGAAAAATGCGTACTGGGAAGGTATGCAAGAGATGTATCATCATTGCAAGCAAATGACGATTGCATGCGCGATAGGCGTTGCTGTTGGCGCAGTCGTTTGTACTACGGCTTATGTTGTTATTGATATTGCAAATAGGAGATCATGAAACTTTTTGGAGAAAAGTCCACTTACAATGGCTTTTCTCTTTTGGGTCGGTGAAAAATATGCAAAGAGTTTTCTCGTTGATTACTTACCTCATTCATCATATAAAGAACAGCCCATTTTGCACAAAGGGTATGGACCACCGCAAGCGTTGCATCCTGATGGGATATATCCTCTATACTCTTTTTGTGTGCGCGGTGTATATTCAACCTCATCTTCTAGCTCAGTTTCCTCAAAATGATCATACGTGTCCGGGTCAATGCTGGGTTCATTAGCTTTGTCGTCATCAGAACCGGGCTTCGTATTAACTGAGAAAATAAATTTTGTGGCGAACAAGGCGGCTGCGCCTAGAACTATTCCTGCGCCAGTAATTATTTTTGCCGCAAGCGGCAGTTTCTTTTTGGGCGATGTTTTGTCTTTCATTATCTTATCCTCACATGACTGATATTTGCTCTGTCTTATTGCATTATAGCATAAAACAGCGTAAATGTCAATCCGAGGAGGATATTTTTTCAAAGGGGGTGGTAACTTGCTTTCGAATACTGCCGTTCCGCGGTATTACGCCGAATTCAGGAATGCAGTGCTTCACGGGGATATCCCCATAAACCGGGAGATCGGCATGGAGATGAACCGTATCGACGACCTTATCGCCAACCCCGGCGTGTACTACGATGATATGGCGGTCGAGGGGTGGATAAGATTCTGCGAGAATGAGCTTACGCTTACTGACGGCTCGGAGATGCACCTGCTGGACAGCTTCAAGCTGTGGGGCGAGCAGGTGTTCGGGTGGTACTACTTCGTGGAGAGGAGCGTTTACAAGCCTTACAAGGACGGACATGGTGGAAGATATGTCACAAAGAAGATAAAGAAGCGGCTGATAAATAAGCAATACCTTATCGTGGCAAGAGGCGGGGCAAAATCCATGTACGTTTCGGCGATACAGAACTATTTTCTGAACATCGACCCGGCAACGACACATCAGGTCACGACTGCGCCGACTATGAAGCAGGCGGAGGAGGTGTTGTCGCCGATAAAGACGGCTATCGCGCGGGCGAGAGGTCCGCTGTTCAAGTTCCTTACCGAGGGTTCGATACGGAACACCGCCGGGTCTGCCATGGAAAGAGTGAAACTCGCCTCCACAAAAAAGGGCATAGATAACTTCCTCACCGGGTCGCTGCTTGAAATACGCCCCATGAGCATAGACAAGCTTCAGGGGCTTAACAGTCGCATAAATACGGTGGACGAGTGGCTGTCGGGAGATGTGAGGGAGGACGTTATCGGCGCTCTGGAGCAGGGCGCTTCAAAGAACGACGACTATCTCATCATTGCCATATCCTCTGAAGGCACAGTGAGGAACGGCGTGGGTGATTCCATCAAAATGGAGCTTATGAGTATCCTGAACGGCGAATATATCAACCCTCACGTTTCGATCTTTTGGTACAAGCTGGACAGCGTGGACGAGGTGGGCGACCCGGAGATGTGGATAAAGGCAAATCCCAATCTCGGAAAGACGGTGACCTACGAAACCTATCAGCTTGAGGTCGAGAGGGCGGAGAAATCCCCGGCGGCGAGGAATGATATTCTTGCGAAGCGCTTCGGGCTTGCCATGGAGGGATACACTTACTTCTTCACCTATGAGGAAACTCTTCCGCACCGGAAACGGGATTTCTGGCAGATGCCCTGCGCGCTTGGCGGCGACCTTTCCCAGGGTGATGACTTCTGTTCGTTCACGTTCCTGTTCCCGCTGAATGATGGGTGTTTCGGGGTAAAGACGCGGAACTATATTTCGTCGCGGACGCTTATGAAGCTTCCTAGTGCTATGCGGGCAAAATACGAAACTTTTATGAACGAGGGGAGCCTTATTGTCAGCGAGGGCGTGGTGCTTGACCTGGAGGACGTTTACGACGACCTTGACAAGCACATTATGTCCTGCGGGTATGACGTTCGTGCTTTCGGCTTCGACCCGTATAACGCAAAGGAATTCGTGGAACGGTGGACGGCTGAGAACGGACCGTTCGGCGTGGAAAAGGTCATACAGGGCGCAAAGACGGAGAGCGTGCCACTTGGGGAGCTTAAAAAGCTGTCTGAGGAGCGTATGCTTTTGTTTGACGAGGACATCATGACCTACGCTATGGGAAACTGTATCACTATTGAGGACACAAACGGCAACAGAAAGCTGCTTAAAAAGCGGCACGAGGCTAAGATAGACCCGGTTTCGGCTATGATGGACGCTTATGTGGCATTCAAGCGGAACAGGGACGCTTTTGACTGATGGGAGGTCAAAATGGAAAACAATCTGATAACGCGCGTCAAGAATGCGTGGAACGTATTCCGCAACAAGGATCCCACACGGGATAACTACAACCTCGGCACGGGGTATTATATACGCCCGGACAGACCGCGGTTCAGCCGTGGAAATGAACGTTCGATAGTGAGCGCGGTGTACAACCGCATTGCTCTGGATGTGTCCTCGGTGGACATACGTCATGTGCGGCTTGACAAGGAGGGAAAGTACCTTTCGGATATTTCAAGCGGGCTGAACACCTGCCTGACGCTGGAGGCGAACACTGACCAGACCGGACGGGCGTTCATGCAGGACGTTGTTATGTCCATGCTGGACGAAGGGCACGTTGCGATAGTCCCGGTGGAAACTGTCGGCGACCCGTGGCTTGGCTCATCGTATGACATTCTTTCGATCAGAACGGGGCGAGTCATCGACTGGTATCCGAAGCACGTCCGTGTGGAACTTTACAACGAACTGACCGGGAACAGAGAAAACGTGGTCATGCCGAAAAGTGCAGTGGCTGTCATAGAAAACCCGTTCTATGCGGTCATGAACGAGCCGAATTCAACGCTCCAGAGGCTTCTTCGGAAGCTGACGCTCCTTGACGGAGTGGACGAGGCTGCTTCCAGCGGAAAGCTTGACCTTATAATCCAGCTTCCGTATGTCATCAAGTCAGAAGCGAGGAAAAAGCAGGCTGAAGAGCGCAGAAAGGAACTGGAGCAGCAGCTTGCAGGCTCCAAGTACGGCATAGCCTATACAGATGGCACGGAGCATATAACTCAGCTCAACCGTTCCGTTGAAAACAATCTGATGAAGCAGATAGAATACCTGACGAGCATGCTTTACAGCCAGTTAGGCATCACTCAGGCGATATTGGACGACACCGCGGACGAGAAAACCATGCTGAATTACAACAACCGCACCATCGAACCCATAACCGCCGCGATTTCGGACGAAATGAACCGGAAGTTCCTCACAAAGACCGCACGGTCTCAGGGGCAGTCGATAAAGTGGTTCAGGGATCCGTTCAGGCTGGTGCCTGTGAACAACGTCGCCGAGATAGCGGACAAGTTCACGAGAAATGAGATAATGACCTCGAACGAGATACGTCAGGTCATTGGCATGAAGCCGTCGGACGACCCGAAGGCAAATCAGCTTGTGAACAGCAACATCGCTCAGCCGACAGGAGACGGCGACAACGGCGGCGAATCTTCCGGAGAAAAAATCGAAATACCGGATGAAGTAAAGGAGGCAATTCAAAATGGCAGAGAAAATCTATGACTTCTGCGGGTGGGCTACGCGAAACAACGTCCGCTGTGCCGACGGTCTCACTATAATGCGCGACGCGTTCAAGCACAACGACGGTCAGACAGTGCCCATCGTATGGAATCATTCGCACAACGACCCGGACAACGTTCTCGGTCACGGCAGGCTTGAGAACCGCGAAGAGGGCGTTTATATCTACGGCAAATTCAACGACACTGAGCGCGGACAGCTCGCGAGAAATCTCGTTCAGCACGGGGATATCGAGGCACTGTCCATCTATGCGAACCATCTGAAGAAAAACAGTGGATTCGTAATGCACGGCGATATCCGTGAGGTGAGCCTTGTGCTTGCGGGAGCAAACCCCGGGGCTTACATAGAGGAAGTTATAAGACACGGTGATGATGACAGCGGCGAATGCGCGGTCATCTACACCGGAGAGGAGCTGGAGCTTTCGCACACCGATACGCTTGACGGCGGGGAGCTTCGCAAAAGCAATAATACTGGTGAAAAAGCTAAGAACGACTGGGAGGACAAGAAAATGGCAGAGGAAAACAAGAAGCAGGAAGAGGAAGAGACAGTCGGCGATGTGTGGGAAACACTCACCGAAAAGCAGAAGACCGCAGTTTACGCTGTCATTGCACAGGCGATAAAGGATAACGGCGTGGCAGACGGCACGGACACCGCAGACAGCGATGAAAAGGAGGATAAGAAAGTGAAGCACAATATTTTTGAGAGCGACCGCAAAGACGATCAGAACTGGCTCAGCCATTCCGATGAGGAAAATATCCTGAATATCGCAAAGAGCAACTCTGTCGGCTCGCTTCAGGACGCTATCAGCATCTACGCTGAGAACAACGACCACCTTGCACACGGCTTTGACAGCATTGAAGAGCTGTTCCCCGACTATAAGGACGTAAGACCCGGCGCACCTGAGATGATCACCCGTGATCAGGGCTGGGTGAATGCAGTAATGCAGGGCTGCGACAAGTCGCCTATTTCCCGCATCAGAACACGCTTTGCCGATCTTCGTCAGGATAACCTTCGCGGCAGAGGATATGTAAAGGGCAAGAAGAAAGCCGATACCGGCAACATAAAGCTGCTCAAGCGCACCACCGATCCGCAGACGATATACTGCAAGGACGCACTTAAGCGCGACGATATCGTTGATATAACCGACTTCGATGTGGTACAGTACCAGTACAACACCATGAAGCAGATACTCAACGAGGAGATCGCAACCGCAATTATGATCGGCGACGGCCGTGCAGAGGGTGATGAGGCAAAGATCGAAGAGACCCATATCCGCTCCATCTGGAACGACGACGACCTGTACACTATCCATGCTGATATCGACATCGCGGCTGCGAAGAAGGAGCTTCAGGGCACCAACACCAGCGCTAATTTCGGCGACAACTATATTCAGGCGGAGGCGGTCATCAGCGCTTCACTGCATGCGCGCGAGCAGTACAAGGGCAGCGGCAATCTGGACTTCTACTGCACGCCGCACCTGCTGAACGTCATGCTGCTTGCAAGAGACCTCAACGGCAGACGCATCTATGACAGCAAGGCTGATCTCGCGGCGGCTCTCAATGTCAGCAATATTTATACCGTTGAGCAGTTCGAGGACAGACACAGAACGGACAAGGGCAACAATATAAAGGAACTCCTTGGTCTGTTCGTTAATCTTTCCGACTATTGTATCGGCGCGACAAAGGGTGGTCAGATCACAAGATTCAACCAGTTTGATATCGACTTCAATCAGGAGAAGTATCTCATTGAGACAAGGATCTCCGGCGCACTGACAAGAGCTTATTCCGCTATCGCTCTGGAGAAGCTGGTAGGTGGCACCCCTTCCATCGATAACGACCTGTAATTGAGGAGGGAAATACCATGACAAACACAATGAATTTCGGTCAGGCAATCGAGGCTCTCAAGCAGGGCAAGAGAGTTGCACGCACAGGCTGGAATGGAAAGAACATGCACCTTGAACTCCAGCGTCCCGACGAACACAGCAAAATGACTCTGCCGTACATCTATATGTATACTGCGCAGGGTGATAATGTTCCGTGGCTCGCAAGCCAGACGGATATGCTGTCCGAGGACTGGGTTACCATCGAATAAGATGGCTAAGTTCTGCGGAAAGATAGGCTATGCGGAGACCGTTGAGACGACCCCCGGCATATGGCAGGAGCGCATAACCGAGCGAGCCTGCACCGGGGAGCTCCTCCGGAATACCCGCAGATTACAGGGTTCTGACCGGGTGAACTCTGATATCACCATAGCAAACGAGATCAGCATAATCGCAGACCCCTATGCAAACGGGAACTTTCACGCAATGAGATATATCACGTTCATGGGGTCAAAATGGAGAATAGAATCAGTCGAGGTGCAATACCCCCGGCTGATACTTTCCATCGGCGGAATTTACAACGGAGAAACGGCGGATGACAGCGATGACAAGGCTTGAACTTCACAGAATTCTGACTGATATTTCCGGAGTAAGGGGTGTTTACTACCAGCCGCCCGAAAGCCTAAAGCTGAAATATCCGGCAATTATTTACTCCCGGTCGCGTATCGGGAACATGCACGCTGATAACAGGGTTTATCGGCAGGACAATATATACGAACTCATCGTGGTCGGGGCTTCTCCGGACAGTACACTGGCTGAAACAGTCGCGGCGCTGCCTATGTGCAGGCATGACAGGCACTATGTTTCGGACAATCTTGACCACGATGTTTTCACTATTACGATCTAAGGAGGATATTTTTATGCCTAAGTTAGTCTGGGATCAGACAGGAGAAAAGCGCTACGAGACCGGCGTTGACAGGGGCGTCCTTTATCCCAAGGACACCAGCGGAGCATACCCCAGCGGTGTTGCGTGGAACGGTCTTACAAAGGTTTCTGAAAGTCCGTCAGGAGCTGAGAACACCGACCTTTATGCAGACAATGCAAAGTATCTGTCGCTGACCTCGGCTGAGGATTTCGGCGGCACTATCGAGGCTTACACCTATCCGGACGAGTTCATGGCTTGCGATGGCTCTGCCGATCTTGCGCCGGGTATCGTGGCAACACAGCAGGACAGACAGCACTTCGGCTTCTCATGGAGAACCCTTATCGGCAACGACGTCGAGGGCACAAAGCACGGATACAAGATACATATTGCATATGACGCTGTTGCGAAGCCCTCAAGCAAGGACGACTCCACTGTGAACGACAGCCCGGAGGCGGTTTCTTTCTCATGGGAATTCTCAACGACCCCCGTTGCTGTGAACAAGGACGGCTTCAAACCTACCGCGCATATCATCATTGACTCCACAAAGCTTGATGAGGGCAAACTCCAGAAGCTGGAGGAGATCCTCTATGGCTCTGAGAATGCAAAGGCGAGACTTCCGCTGCCGGACGAGATAGTATCCGTCATCACTGCGGTTTAAGACTTCGCTTTCTTCAAAATGAAGCGGCGGGCGGACTTCTGCCGCTTCTTTTATTCCCCATGCGGGGGATCAAACCGATCGCTGCCCGGCAGCGCCGGGATATTTTATCTACGAAAGGAAAAACACTATGCTTACCAAAACTATCACCTACACCGATTACAACGGGGCTGAAAGAACTGAAAAGTTCTACTTCAACCTTACGCAGACCGAGCTTCTCGACCTTGAGCTTGATACTCCGGACGGCATGGAGAAGCTTGTGAAGTCGCTTATCGAGAAAAATGATAACCGGGCTATCATTGCGCTTGTGAAGAAGTTCCTGCACAAGTCCTACGGCGTTAAGTCCGACGATGGCAAGCGCCTTATCAAGAACGACAAGGTGCTTGAAGAGTTCATGCAGACGGAGGCTTATTCGAAGCTTTTCATGGAGCTTGCTTCTGACGCAGAGAAGTCTGCCGCATTCTTCAGCGGGCTTGTATCCGGCGCGCCTGCCGCCCCGGCTGTGAAGCCTGCACAGGGCTGATAAGCGCGTATGCTCCGGATAACAGTTCCTGAAACGGAGCGCTGGGACAGTCAGAGGGAGGAATTCGTATATACGAAGCGGCAGAAACTTCAATTAGAACACTCTCTCGTTTCGCTGTCAAAATGGGAAGCACGGTGGAACAAACCTTTCCTGTCGCGGGAGGACAAGACCACGGAGGAGATATCCGACTATGTGCGGTGCATGACGCTTACGCAGAATGTTCCGGACGAGGTCTACGGCTGTCTTTCGCAGGAAAATATTTCGCAGATAGAAAAGTACATTGAGGCTCCCATGACCGCCACCACATTTTCGCCTGATCCGGCGGAGAGCGGCGGCAGGTCGATAATCACGGCGGAGATCATTTATTACTGGATGGTCTCTTTCAATATCCCCTTTGAATGCCAGAAATGGCACCTTAACCGACTGCTTACCCTTATCAAGGTCTGCGAAAGGAAGAGCCGTCCGGCGAGAAAGCGCAGCCAGCAGGAGATCGCGGCGCGAAATCGTTCGCTCAACGCCCAGCGGAGGGCGCGGCTCGGTTCGAGGGGATAAATCCAGAAAACGGTCAAAATGGCGGCGGCATGGGTGCGGACTTGTCTGCTGCCTTTTTTACCGGAACATATCGTGAAAGGAGGTTCACGGCAATATGAAAACCGACTGGAAAAGAAAGCTGACAAGCCGGAAACTGTGGCTTGCGGTGGCAGCGCTCGTCACCGGGCTTATTCTTGCATTCGGCGGCGGGCAGAGCGACGCACAGACCGTATCGGGCTGTATCATGTCGCTTGGCTCGGTGGTCGCTTACATCGTAGGCGAGGGACTTGTAGACAGATCGCATGCCGGGGATAATTCCACCGGCGGCATGGAGGACGATGAAGATGGCTAAGACGACTAAGAGCAAGACGATGGTACACGGCGTTGATATTTCGTACTGTCAGACAGGACTTGATTATGGAAAGCTGCGTGACGACGGAATACAGTTCGTTATGATACGCGCCGGATACACCGGGACAGCCTCGCATAAGCAGCACGCTGACAATATGCTTTCAAAGCACGTTAAGGGATGCACTGCTGCTGGTCTGCCTTATGGGTACTACTGGTACTCTGCGGCGAGAACGGTAAAGGAGGCACAAAAGGAGGCGCGGTTCTGCGCTTCGCTGATGAAGAAATACCCGAAGCCGGATTATCCGGTGTTCCTTGACCTTGAGGAGCAGCTCATTGCTGACACCGGAAAGGATAATGCGACTGACATCTGCTTCGCTTTCATCAATGAAATGAACTACCTTGGATACCCTTCCGGTATTTACACGAATCCGGACTGGCTTGAAAACAAGCTTGACAAATCAAGGCTCGTGGGCAGGCTGGATATCTGGCTTGCACACTGGACAAACTCCTGCGGCTGCGAGTATGGTCAGGTCATGTGGCAGAGCGGGCTTAAATATTCCGCCGGGAAGATGATAGACTATAACACCTGCTACATAGACTACCCGAAGAAAACTGCGGCGTGGTATCAGAAGCATTTCAAGACGGCTGGTACAAGCGGTGCAAAGCCTGCCGCAAAGTCGGTCGCGCAGCTTGCGCAGGAGTGTATCGAGGGCAAGTGGGGCAACGGCGCTGTGCGCAAGTCAAGGCTCACTGCCGCCGGATACGACTACCAGAAGGTGCAGGCGAAGGTCAACAGTCTGCTTGCGGCGAAGAAGCGCTGATATCCGACATGCGTCCCGGAGCGGCTGAAATGTTCTGCCGGGCTGTTTCGAGGGCGTTCAGCAAACGTTTATTATTTCATTTTACGCATTGGAGGGAGTTCGCGCTCTTTTCAATGCGTTTTGTTTTTTTTTGTGAATGGAGTGCAGAAATGATAAAATTCAGGCACAAGGGGGACTTTTCCGGGCTGGAAAGATACCTCGGACGTTCTGCGGAGGGTATTCCACTGAGCGTTCTTGATAAATATGGGCAAGAGGGCGTAAGGGCGCTGTCTGCTTCCACACCAAAAGACACAGGGACTACTGCCGGATCGTGGTATTACAGGACTGAAAAGTCAAAGGGAGTGCTGAAGCTGATATTCTGCAACTCGAACATTCAAAATGGAACGCCGGTGGCGGTGGTCATTCAATATGGACACGCGGCGAGAAACGGCGGCTTTGTACAGGGACGGGACTATATCAATCCTGCGCTTCGCCCGATATTTGACAGGCTGGCGCAGGAAGCATGGGAGGAGGTAAGAAAGAGATGAGTACTGAAATAGACGAGCGCGTCGTCGAAATGGACTTTGACAACCGGAAATTCGAACGCGGCGTAAGCCAGAGTCTGGGTACTCTCGGAAAGCTGCGCAGGGCGCTTAAGCTTGACGGGGCGGCTGACGGTCTGGAGGCGGTGGATGAGGCTGCGAACGGGGTCGATCTTTCGCCGCTGGTAAGCGCTGCTGAAGCGGTGAGTGCGAAATTCTCCGCGCTTGAAGTCATTGGCATAACCGCGCTGTCGAACATCACAAATTCTGCGATAAACACTGGAAAGCAGCTTGTGAAATCGCTTACCGTGGATCAGATATCAGCAGGATTTGACAAATTCACGGACAAGACCACCTCTGTTGCGACTTTGGTTTCACAGGGCTATGAACTGAAAGATGTAAACGAGCAGCTTTCAAGGCTCAACTGGTTTACTGATGAAACCAGCTACAACTTCACCGATATGGTGGCGAATATCGCAAAGTTCACCGCCACCGGGCAGGATCTGAACACCTCCGTTACGGCTATGGAGGGTATCGCGAACTGGGCGGCGCTTTCGGGTCAGAACGCGGCGACTGCGAGCCGTGCCATGTATCAGATTTCGCAGGCAATGGGCGCCGGCGTAATGCGCAAGGAGGACTATCAGTCGATTCAAAATGCGTCAATGGACACCGAGGAATTCCGGCAGAAGTGTCTTGACGCGGGCGTTGCCCTTGGCACGCTGAAAAAGAACGCAGACGATACCTATACCTCGCTTATATCGGACAAGGGCGCGTTTACGAAATCACAGTTCGTTGAACATCTCACGCAGGACGCGTGGATGACCTCGGACGTAATGATGAAGGTGTTCGGGGACTACTCTGCGGCAGTCGACCAGATATACGAATACGCCGATGAAAAGAGCATAACCGCTTCAAAGGCTATTGAAGAACTAGGCGATAACGTTGATAAATTCGGGCTGAAGGCGTTTAAGGCGGCACAGGAGGCGCGTTCATGGGGCGACGCGGTTGACTCAGTAAAGGACGCTGTAAGCACCGGGTGGATGACCTCCTTTGAACTGATATTCGGCGACCAGAAAGAGGCTACCGTACTCTGGACGGACCTTGCGAACGCTATGTATGACGCTTTTGCGGCTGGCGGAGAGGTGAGAAACGAGCTCCTGGAGGGTTGGGACGCCCTCGGCGGCAGGACGCGGCTGATAGAGGCTTTCTGGAATGTCTGGAACGGGGTCGCTTCTATAATCGAGCCTATCAAAAAAGCGTTTCATGATATTTTCCCGCCTGCCACGGTCGGGACACTCATGGATATTACGGTCGCTCTGCGTAAGTTCACATCTTATCTTATCCTTACCGGGGAGCAGGCTGACAAGGTACGCACTATATTCCGGGGGATATTCTCGGTGCTTGGCGTGCTTGTGAAGCTGGTCAAGACTGCGGCTTCCGTGGTGTTTTCTGTGCTTAAGAGCCTATCTGGGCTTGGCGCTGTGCTTCTGAACGCAGCCGCGGCTATCGGGGATATGCTGACTGCCGTACACAAGGCGGTAACGCAGAATGATATTTTCGCGCAGATACTGGAAAAGGTCACCGGGGCGCTTTCTGTTGTCAGCGAAAAGGTCAGGGCGTTTGCCGCAGCGCTTAACGAACGGCTGAACACTGCCAATTTCGAGGCGCTGGGAAATATTTTCGGTACGCTTTTCGGGCTGGTCGTGAAGCTTGGTGGGGCGCTCGTATCCCTTGGAAAACAGGTGGGCGGCGCTCTTTCCAAAGCTTTCAACACCGGAGGGATAAAGGGCGTTATCGACATCGTGAACGGCGGTATATTCGCCGGGATACTCCTCAACATACGAAAATTCACAAAGGGTTTCACTGACGCTTTCGGGGGCGTTAAGGATATCCTCGGAGGGGTCACCGGAATACTGGACGGCGTGAAGGGCTGTCTTCAGGGGTGGCAGGAGCAGCTTAAAGCCGGAACGCTGATGAAGATAGCGCAGGCTGTTGGGATCCTTTCAGTATCGCTGCTGCTGCTTGCAAGCATTGACCAGGAGCGGCTGACATCGGCGCTGGCAGGGCTTAGTGTACTGTTTGTCGAGCTTATGGGGTCGCTTGCGGCATTCAACAAGATGAACGTCAAAATGGCGGGCACGGTAAAGGCTGTCGCGGTCATGAACGGAATGGCTGTGGCGGTGCTGATATTATCGGCGGCTATGAAAAACCTTGCCTCACTTGACTGGAACGGCATAGCAAAGGGGCTTACCGGGGTCGCTGTACTTATGACGGAACTTATATTTGCCGCAAAGGGGCTTTCGACTATAAAGGGTCGGGCGGTAAAGGGCGCGGTGGGGCTTGTTATCCTTGCGGCTGCGCTTAAGATCATGGCTTCGGTATGTGCTGACCTTGCAAGGCTGAGCTGGGAAGAACTGGCTAAAGGGCTTGCAGGTATTGCAGTGCTGCTTGCAGAACTGGATATTTTCCTCAACACCGCGAAATTCGGCAAGAGGGCTTTCAGCACTTCTGCTGGTATGGTCGTGCTTGCGGCTGCGCTTAAAATTATGGCTTCCGTCTGCGCCGACCTTGCGAAGCTCAGCTGGGGCGACCTTGGCAAGGGGCTTGCTGGTATTGCGGGGCTTCTGGCTGAGATAACACTGTTTGTGAATCTCACGGGAAAAGCCAAGCATGTTATATCCACAGGCATAGCGCTTGCGGCTATCGGTGGCGCACTTAAGATATTTGCTTCTGTCTGCACTGACCTTGCGAAGCTTAGCTGGGAGGGGCTTGCAAAGGGCTTATCCGGCATTGCGGGGGCGCTTGCTGCGGTGACTATCGCAGTGCGTCTCATGCCGAAAAATCTTATCGGTATCGGGGCGGGACTGGTCATAGTCGGTGCAGCGGTCGCAATACTGGCTGACTCTCTGATGAAAATAGGCGGAATGAGCTGGGAGGGCATTACAAAGGGTCTTGTTGCTGTAGGCGGCTCACTGCTGATATTTGCGGCGGCTCTCAATATGATGAAGCGCACGGCGGCGGGTTCAGCTTCGCTGCTTATCGCGGCGGGGGCGCTTGCACTTCTCGTTCCGGAACTTAAGGCGCTTGGGAAGATGAGCGCGGGGCAGGTCGGAACGGGTTTGCTCACGCTTGCGGGGGCATTTACCGTTATAGGGCTTTCGGCGCTGCTTCTTAAACCTCTGGTCGGTACTATAATAAAGCTGTCTGCGGCGGTGGCACTGTTCGGCGTGGGGTGTGTGCTTGCGGGAGCGGGTATCCTTGCCCTTTCCGTCGGTATCACTGCCCTTTCAGCAAGCCTCATGGTGGCTGCCGGCTCGCTTGGCGAGATAATCGTTGTGATATGCACCTCGATAACCTCCAGTGCGGACAGTATTGCGGAGGCTCTGACAGCGCTCGTGAGGGCGGTGTGCAAGTCCATATCTGAGACTATTCCCGTGCTTGCTGAAACATTCACAACTGTTGCGTTACAGGTGCTTTCATCGCTGAGGGACTATCTGCCGCAGATGGTCGATCTGGTGTTTGACATTCTGTCTGAACTTCTGGACAAGCTCGAAATAAAGCTTCCGGCGCTTGCCCAGAAAGCGGTCAAAATGATAAAGACACTGTTCGACGCTATAGACAGCGCTCTGGGTGACGGCGGGCTTGAGGAGCTTATGGTGACTATCGCGGCTGTTGCGGGGGTGTTCCTTGCGATCGCTGCCGCTGCCAAGCTGATATCTTCCATCGACATAAAAGGGGCACTTAAGGGTATCGCAGGATTTGCCATTGCTGTCGGCGGCATGACTGCTGTACTTATAGTCCTTGGTGCTCTTGGTCAGATACCCGGTGTAAGCTGGCTCATTGACGAGGGCGGAAAGATATTCACGAAGCTGGGCAAGGCTATCGGTGCGTTTGCAGGAAGCCTTATAACGGCATTCCTTGAAGCTATGCCGGATGATATTTCCGGTGTGGTGGGCGCTATCGCGAATATAGGACTTATTATTGCGGCTTTCAAACCGATGATGACCGCACTGGAGGGCGTGGACTTCAAGACGGCGCTGACGGTGGTCGGCGTGGCGGCTGCGGCTGTCGTGGGGCTTGTGGCACTGCTTGCAGCTCTGGGCGGTCTGGCGCAGATACCCGGTCTTATGTGGATAGTGGGCGAAGGCGCGAAGCTTCTCTGCGCGATCGGCGACGCTATCGGCGGATTTGTCGGCAGCATCATAAACGGCATGGCTAAGGCACTCACTGTTGATATTTCTCAGGTGATAAACGCGCTGCTTTCCGTTGTTGGAGTTGTCGCTGCTGTCGCTGAATGCTCGAAGGTCATTGAGAACGTCAAGCTTGCGGGCATGGCGGAGGGTATTCTGGGTATTGCAATAGCTATCCTCGGAATGACCGCGATACTAGCGGCACTTGGCGGTCTGGCAATGATACCGGGCTTTGATGAAATAATGAGCGGCGGCGCTGATATTCTGCTTGACCTCGGTTCTATACTCGGCAAATTTGTCGGAAACATCATCGGCGGCATCGGCCAGGGTATAACCGGAAGTCTTCCGCAGATGGGTAATGACCTTAGTCTGTTCATGACAAACATTACCCCGTTCATTGAGGGTATCCGTTCAATAGACAGCGCGGTGCTTGACGGCGTGCTTGCACTGTCCGGGGCTATTCTGGCGCTCACCGGGGCGGAGCTTATTCAGGGCATCGCTTCGTTCCTCGGCGGGGGTATGTCGATCGCCGATTTCGGAAAGGACATTGCGGCTTTCGGTCCGTGCCTGGTCGAATTCTCGGACAGTGTTGCCGGAATCGACGGTGAAAATGTTAAAAATGCGGCTGACGCTGCGAGGGCGCTTGCAGAGATGACGGCGTGTATCCCTAACGAAGGAGGCGTTGCAAGCTGGTTCGCGGGTGAAAACAGTATCTCTAAGTTCGGAAATGATATTGTTTCGCTTGGTCTTGGGCTTGCTTCGTTCTCTGAGGTCACGGCTGATATTTCTCCTGAGAACATCATTGCAGCTTCAGAAGCA
>Ga0129310_1000459_pt1 | contig 49918 bp, 41 predicted proteins | sample Go1ome_2_FD_94433 | JGI IMG/M metagenome (GOLD analysis project Ga0129310, IMG submission 94433) | Western lowland gorrila individual fecal microbial communities from Wisconsin, USA - Go1022A metagenome | ecosystem: Host-associated > Mammals > Digestive system > Large intestine > Fecal | place...
ATAACAAGGAAATACTGAGTTGATGTTATCTTTCCCCCGCCGCAGGCGGGGGAAAGATAAACGCCAACTATATTCAGTTCCCAATATAACATCGTTTATTTTGGTGTGTCAGCGGGATAACCACATTATAATATAGTATAAAACTCATTATAAGCCCCCCGACAGTACGTTTGTGAGAGGTACTTATGGTCATCACCATGCAGCATGATGTTTCAGCAGGATAACTGCATTTTTATTATACCACTAAATAAGCATAAAATCAATAGCGCCGCCGCGCTTTTACATATTTCAGACCTATTCCCTCAACACCGAAAACACCCCGCCGACATCTCTGCCGACGGGGTGATATAATGCTTTTTACTTAGCCTTTACAGCTTCCCTTGCCTTAGCAACGATATTGTCAGCGCACAGACCGAACTGCTTTAACAGTTCAACTGCGGGACCCGAATGACCGAATTCATCGTTGACACCTATCCTTACCTGCTTGGTAGGACGCTTAGCAGAAAGAACATCTGCCACCGCAGAACCAAGACCGCCGATGATACTGTGCTCTTCAACAGTCATAACAAGGTTTGTCTTCTCAGCGTTCTTAACGATGATATCTTCGTCGATAGGCTTGATCGTGTGGATATTTATAACAGCTGCATCAATGCCCTCGTTAGCGAGAGTCTTTGCTGCCTCGATAGCCTCATTTACCATCAGACCTGTTGCGAATATCGCAATGTCCTTGCCATCTCTCAGCTGAACGCCCTTGCCCATCTCGAACTTGTAGCTTGCTGCATCATTGAATACAGGCACAGCCAGTCTGCCAAAACGCATGTAAACAGGACCAACATAGTTGATAGCTGCTTCAACAGCTGCCCTTGCCTCAACATCGTCAGCAGGATTGATGACAGTCATGCCGGGAATAGTTCTCATCAGCGCGATATCCTCGTTGCACTGGTGGGTAGCACCGTCTTCACCGACAGATATACCCGCATGTGTAGCACCTATCTTTACATTCAGGTGAGGATAACCGATGGAGTTTCTTACCTGCTCAAAAGCTCTTCCCGCCGCAAACATAGCAAAGGTAGAAGCAAAAGGTATAAGACCTGTTGCTGCCATACCCGCAGCCACGCTCATCATATTTGACTCTGCGATACCGCAGTCAAAGTGTCTGTCAGGAAACTTCTTCTTGAAAATACCTGTCTTGGTGGCTGCTGCCAGGTCGGCATCGAGCACCACCAGCTTATCATACTTATCGCCCAGTTCTGCCAGCGCATTACCGTAGCTTTCTCTGGTCGCAATCTTCTTTACATCAGCCATGACTCAGCCCTCCAGTTCTTTCAGATGTGCAGTCAGCTCCTCAACTGCCTGAGCATACTGCTCGGCGTTGGGTGCAGCGCCATGCCAGGAAACGTTATCCTCCATGTAGGATACTCCCTTGCCCTTTGTTGACTTCATAACTATGACAGTAGGCTGTCCACAGACAGTTTCAGCCTCGTTGAAAGCCTTCTCCAGCGAATCGAAGTCATGTGCATCAGCTTCAACAACATGCAGACCGAATGCCTTGAACTTGTCAACTATCGGATATGGCGACATTACTTCGCTGATCTTGCCGTCGATCTGAAGACCGTTGTTGTCAACGATCATTACCAGATTATCCAGCTTGTAGTGAGCCGCGAACATAGCAGCCTCCCAGACCTGACCCTCTTCTATCTCGCCGTCACCGAGAACGGTGTATACTTTATAAGTTTCGCCCTGATACTTTGCTGAAAGAGCCATACCTGCCGCAACAGAAACACCCTGTCCCAGCGAACCCGATGACATGTCAACACCCGGTATGGTGATGCAGGGGTGACCCTGTAACAGCGCACCGATGTGTCTGAGGCTCTTAAGTTCTTCCTCAGGGAAATAGCCCTTCTGAGCCAGTGTGGAATAAAGTGCGGGTGCTGTGTGACCCTTTGAGAGAACAAATCTGTCCCTGCTGGGTTCATCAGGCTTATCGGGGTAAACATTCAGTTTTGCAAAATAAAGATAGGTCAGCAGATCGGCTATCGAGAGAGAGCCGCCGGGATGACCCGATTTAGCGTTGAAAACGCCTTCGATTATGCCAAGACGAACCTTTGTGGCGGTTATCTCAAGCTGTTTTTTAAGTGTAGCGTCCATACAAATACCTCCGTATCGTAAGATTTTATTTCAGACGAGCCGCTGCCCGCAGTCATATGTACATTGATGGCATTCTGTCGGCACACATGACAGTTCTGCCATACCATGACATTCGTGCTGCGCATCAGCCAAGCTGTCCGTATATATACTCAAGCGCCGCCGCAACAGCGTCCTCTTCGCAGGACTTATCAAGCACGATGTCACACACCACTTTGACTTCATCGACTGCATTTGAAGGACAGACTGCCAGGTCGGCTGCCTGCAGCATTTCAATATCATTATTGTAATCGCCCATCGCCACGAAGGTGTAGTCCTCCATGCCGCATAGACTGCGCATCTTTTCAAGCGCTGAACCCTTCGAGATGTTTTGCGGGAGTATCTCGTAATATTCGGGTGCGCTCCTGACAAAATCCACCCCTGACCAGCCGCGTTTTTGTACGTAGCTTATCAGTCTTTCCATCTTTTCAGGCTCGATGGCGAAAAGCACTTTATACCAGTTTTCGGGAATTTTCTCAACAGTGCATATCACAGGTTCTACCTTGCAGATGACATTATGTTTTTCCTCCAGCGGGGTCATCTGCGGGACATATACCGCGTCCAGCGTCAGCACCTCACAGCCTGCATCGGGGTTGTCACGGAGAATTTCCGCCACAATATCCCGCGTGAAGTCGGGCACGAAAACATCATGTATCTGTCTGCGTTCGGCAAGGTCATAGACCATACCACCGTTGCACATGATTATCGGGCAATTGACCGAAAACGAGTCAAAATACTGCTGTGCTGCCTGAAATGCTCTGCCCGTTGCGATGGAGAACTTACCGCCTTTACGCTGAAAATCCGCTATCGCATCGACGCTTCGCTTACCGGGCACTTTGCTTGACGGCAGGAACGTGCCGTCCATATCTGTTATCAGCAGTACCTTGCTAATATCTTCAAACATTAAAAATGTTATCCTTTCCTTAACTTATCAAGTATTCGGGTGAAATAATCGGGCAGTTGTGAGTCGAACTCCATATACTCACCTGTTTCGGGATGGACAAAGCCCAGCTTTTTAGCGTGAAGGCACTGCCCCTCGATGCCTTTGTAGGGTCTGCCGTAAACATCATCGCCCAGTACAGGGTGACCGATGAATGCCGAATGCACCCTTATCTGGTGGGTACGCCCTGTTTCCAGCCTGAAACGAACCAGCGAATACTGACCCAACTCTTCTATGACCTCATAATGTGTGACAGCTTCTTTGCTGTTCTGATAAGTGACACACATCTTCTTGCGGTCGAACTTGCTTCTGCCTATCGGCTCGTTTATCGTGCCTGTAGGCTCTTTGAACCTGCCGACGCATACCGCGTTATATTCGCGGGTAAAGCTATGTTCCTTTATCTGCGCAGCAAGGCTGTTATGCGCCTTATCGGTCTTTGCGACCATCAGCAGACCGCTTGTGAATTTATCTATCCTGTGGACTATCCCCGGACGTATCACGCCGTTTATCGAAGAAAGCCGCCCCTTACAATGGTATAGCAGAGCATTCACCAGCGTGCCGTCGGGATTACCTGCGGCGGGGTGTACCACCATGCCTTTCGGCTTATTTACCACCAGCAGTGCATCATCTTCATAAACTATATCTATGGGGATATCCTGCGGTTCAGCCTTAAGTTCCTGCGGTTCCGGGATATCTACTGTTATCACATCGCCGTTTTTCAGCTTATAGTTTTTGCTGACCGCTTTGCCGCCCACCAGCACACTTCCGTCTTCGGTCAGCTTTTGAAGAGCCGAGCGCGACATATCGGACAGCTGTGCTGACAACAGCTTGTCTATCCTTGTGCCTGCATCTTCAGGTGCGGCGATGAACTCAAAGCGCTCACCCATTTTTCTCACCCGCTTTATCAGCCTTGCTCTTCTTAACATCGGAAATAATTATCGACAGGCAGAAGAGTATTGCGCCGATGACGATGCAGATATCTGCAAAATTGAATATTGGGAAATTTATCGGCTCGAACTTGATATAATCGATGACTTCGTGCATACGCACCCTGTCTATCAGGTTGCCGACACCGCCCGATATTATCATTGCGACTGAGATCATCTCCGGCTTTGAACCTTTGCGTATCTTATACATATAAACTATGCCTGCAATACACACGACTATCGGCAGCAGCACCAAAAACCATGTCTTGCCCGACATGATGCTCCATGCTGCACCTGTATTTCTTATATGAGTCAGGCTGAACAGCTTGAAGCTGCCGAACTTGATGACCTCTATCACCTGTCCCAGTTCTATCTTATTATCTACCACAACTTTCAAACACTGGTCTATGGCGACCAGCAGCGCTGCAAGTATCAGTGAAAGTGCAAACATTGCACACCTACTCTCCGCGAGTTATTTATAACCGTCAAAAGGCCCTGCTTTAACAGAGCCTTTTTTCTATTAGTCGTTCTTCTTGCCGAACTGTAATTCATCAGGACTCGGCTTAGGCATTACAGGTGCAAATGAACCTGTGCTGAAAACCTTGTCAAGTTCAGAGTTCGATGCAGGATTTTCAAATGGATTAGGTGCAGGCTCAGGGATATCATCTACCATATCCTTGCCTTCTTCCTCGTAGTACTCGTCATCATCATAGTACTCGCCCTCACCGTTCTCATAAGCCTCAAGTTCTTCATCGGTAAGGGTAGGCAGCTGCATCACCAGCTTTATCTGCTCCTGATAAAGAGAAGTCAGCTGCGACTTGAAGTAAGTTACCTCAGCCCTGAGTTCGTCATAAGCTGCTCTCTCGTCATCGTAAGCATCTCTCAGTGCGTTTATCTTTGACTCGGTTATCTCGGTGTTCTCTTTGATAAGCGCTGCGCATCTTTCCTTATGCTCTCTCACTATCTTCTCGCACTCAGCAGCAGACTGTTCAGCCAGCTTTCTCTGCTCGCTCTTTGCTGTATCTACCATAGCGGCAGCTTTGTTCTTGGCATCGCTTATTATCTTGGCTGCTTCTTTCTGTGCAGAGAGCAGTGCGCTCTTGATAGCGTCCTCGTCCTCTTTATATTCGGTCACCTTTTCGACCAGTTTGGCTATTTTCTCCTCATTCTCAGCGTTTTCGGCTGCAAGTGCGGCGTAGTCATTGGCTACCTGTGACAGAAAGCTGTCTACTTCTGCCTGGCTATAGCCGTTTTTTTCTGATGTAAAATCTTTGGCTTTTATACTATTAGCTGTCATCATTTTTATAGCCCTCCTAAATATATTTACAAATAGTTATATGCAGTCTGTCCTTATGGCTGATGCCGTCCACCGACTTGACGAGGAACTTGCCGTATCCCCTTGCCGATATCTTTTCACCGACCTCCACTTGTTTGCTCGTCTGCTCTGTTCTGACATGGGATATCTCTACCGCCCCGCCTTTTATAAGCGCAGAAGCCTTTTCTCTTGAGATCCTCAGCGCCAGCGAAAGCACACTATCGAGCCTCAGTGAAGCGACGGTTCCCGTTATTTCACGAAATTCCGGCATTATGACCGTTGAGGGATCAAACCCATCTTCGGTCTTTACGCCTACCCTGCCTATCTTGCTGACAGACATTACATCGCGCGCGGCAGTATCCTTGACGAAAACAGAAGTCCTGCCATCGCCCACAAGAATATCTCCCACGCAGTCACGGGTGATCCCGAGCGCCATCAGCGAACCCAGAAAATCTCTGTGGCTGAGTTTGTCTTCACTGCGGTATTTAAAGGTCACCGCAGTCATCGGAAAACTGCTTTTTATATCTTCATCGCCGTACTGCGGATAAACGCAGAGCATCTTTCGTTCAGCGCCCTCATATCCGCCCCACAGCAGGTAATTTTCGTATTTCACAGATGCCATGACTTTTTCACAAAGCCTGCACTGTCTTTCATCGAGAAATGCAGAATGCTTTGTTATGTATTTCTCCTCAGCCATCTCAGTCCAGTCCAGAAACCTTGACAGCAGACATTTATCGTCATCGGTGATATCAGTCAGGAACGAGAAATTTCTCTGCATCTTTATCAGAAACTATAGCCGTTATTTTCCAGTTCGGTCAGCAGATCCTTGCCATCGAACTTCACATTCTTTGACATGATAGCGAAAGTCTTCTGTGCCATCATTTTGATCTGTGCCTTATTTGCGTAAGCAACGCCCGAAAGGAAATCAAGTATCCTCTTGGCATCGTCACTCTTTACCATTTCAAGGTTGAGTATTACTGTCTTGTATGCGTTGATGTCATCGCCAATGCTTCTAACCTCTGAAAAATCAATAGGTCTTGCAAGTACGATCTGTAAAGTTGTTGTCTGTTCAAAGCCCATAGTATGCTCCTCCTCATATGTTTTTTCCTGAGCGGGTCTGCCGGTAAAGCTAGGCTCGCCTGATGTGTACGGTTTTGAAAAAACATCATCATAGCCTTCTGTGAAGACTGAATTTTTTTCATTTCCGCTGTTTTTTGAACCTGTATTTACTTTAAACCCGTTCAGCTCGCTTTCATGGTCAAAAATATCGTCTTTACCTGAGGAGCTGCGTTTTCCTTTCGGCATCGAGAAATCAGGATCGAAGTCGGGCTGATCCGCCTCTTCCTCTTCGCCAAAGAAAAGATTTTTAAAACCTTTTACTAAGCCCATTTACTAACCCTCCAAATAGTTTCTGGCACCGAAAAGCGCAGTGCCTATCCTAACGAGATTTGAGCCGTGTTTTATGGCAAGCTCATAATCGCCCGACATTCCCATAGAAAGCGTTTCCATAGAAACACCGGGTACAGCCATTTCCTTTACACGCAGAAATATGCTGTGCATCTTGTCAAACATATCCTCACCACAGCCGACAGGAGGTATCGCCATAAGACCTTTGATGCGCACATTTTCAAGCTGTGCCGCCTCATAGATCAGTTCATCCAGCCCTTCTGCCGCGACCCCGCTCTTGCTCGCTTCGTCGCCTATATTTATTTCCAGCAGGACATCCATGACCCTGTCATTTTTTACAGCGAGTCTGTTTATCTCTTTTGCGAGTTTGATGCTGTCTACCGACTGTATCATTGCGACTTCGTTTATGATATACTTGACTTTATTTGTTTGCAGGCGTCCTATCATATGCACCTGCGCCGTTTTGTCGTACTGATCTTTTTTTGAAAGGTACTCCTGGACTCTGTTCTCGCCCAGAAGAGTGATGCCCTGCGAGATGGCAAAATTGATCTTTTCGGGCGCCACCGTCTTAGTCACCGCCATTATGCTGACATCATCATCAGCACTGCGGTACTTAGCCTTAGCATTCTCTACATTATATATAATTCTCTTATAGTTTTCCAGAACATTGCCGAACTCATTCTGAGGATCCGTCGTCCCGTTCGGCTTTACTGCTGACTGACACATCTTTATTTGATACCACCTCTAGCAGAATTTGATCGTAAAGCAGAAGATACTCCTCATCAGAAGTATTCTCTGACAGTACAAAATCATCGCCCTCATAAATGACATTTATTTTTTTGAAAGAAATATCCTTGCCAAGCATCACATAAACGCCCTTGTCATCGCCCTGAAATCTCAGCGCACTTCTGGGTACCCTGATGCCCTGATACTCGTCAAATATCAGTTTGGCGGAAAGCGCGCGCTGACCTACCAATGTCTGATCGACCCTATCACAGTCAAGCACGACTATCATATTTTCGCCTGTTTTTTTTACTGAATCAACGGTGCAGTCATAGACAGTACGTGACGAATTTAGTTTCAGCGACACTTCCGCATCATCGGTTATCCTCGAATCTGCCTTGACTATGCCGACTATCTTGCACTGATAGTTGTCAAAGGTCTTGCCGATGGCGTTTGCGGGGACGCTTTTGCCGCCCTTGATTATTTCACGTATCTGACTTTCGGTCAGCCTGCCGACATCAGACATTCTGAGTGAATCCTCATAACCGTCAGCATAAGACACGAAATAGCCTGTCCTGTCAGCCTTTATGGTATCCTGCGGCGCACCTGCGGCATCACCCAGCTTAGCCTTTTCAGCTTTCAGTTTGCTTATCGCGTCATCAAAGCCTGCTTCGGTGCCTGTTATGACACCGTACATATTGCTGTTCAGTTCGATCTGCGATTTTATTTCGGGCAGTTTATCCAGTTCCCTGTTTTCAATAGATTCAAGCAGCTGGTCATAACCGCGCCTTACCCCTGCCAGCAGTGCTTCAGGCTCAGCATAATTGGTCGTTGCGGGATCCTGCGCCTTTTCAAGCAGAGCGATCTGCTCATCTATCTCGGCTATCCTGTCTTTGGCGTAGATAGCCTGTTCAGACGGATAGACCTCTGCGATAGTGCTGTTCATCGACACCTTACTGCCGTCAGCATACTTATAATCAAGCACGCCGTCACCATTATAGGTGACAACGCTCTCATCCCTGACGATTATGCCGTCAAACAAAATATCTTCATTTACAGTGGCAAGCACCGCCTCTTCGGTATCATGCTTGTCATGTACAAAGTAATAGATCTGTGTACATATGGTCGTTATCATCAGTAAAGAAACAAGTCCCGCAAGTATTTTTACGGTCAATGAATTCATTTCTGCACGACCTTTTTAGCCTTCACTTTGGTTAGTTCTTGTCGCGTCGTGGATATTTACCGAACGGTCGGGAACTATGGTGGAGATAGCATGCTTGTAAACAACGTTCTGCTTTCCCTCACAGTCAAGGAATACCACATAGCTGTCAAAAGCCTTTACTATGCCCTTGAACTGATAGCCGTTCATAAGTATGAACTTGACCATCACCTGCTCCTTCCTTGCCTGATTCAGAAAAACGTCCTGAAGATTGATATTCTTATTCATTTTTTACACTCCTTCTCTATTTCTTCGTGTAGGTTTTCACTTATCGGATATATCATTACAATACATCATTTTATATTATAACACATAATTTCTAATTTGGCTACTATCTTTTGAACATTTTCAATAATTTTTTTCAAATCGTCAAAAATATCAATTTTGACCCACGAAATATTGTCAACTCGCCTAAACCATGTCAGCTGTCTTTTAGCGTAATGTCTTGTTTCAAGGATTATTTTATCAAGGCACTCTTCAAGTGAAGCGCTGCCCTCGAAATATGGCACAAGTTCCTTATAGCCTATCGCCTGACCTGCTGTTGCAAGTCCGCCCTTCTGCCAGACTTCCCTGCATTCTTCCACCATGCCGTTTTCAGCCATTATACGTACTCTCCGCTCGATGCGGTCATAGAGATATTGTCTGTTCTCGGCGGTCAGCCCTATGATACAAGCATTATAGGGCGACGGTTCGCGCCTGCTGTTTAGTTTATGTTCTGACAGTTTGGTACCTGTCAGTTCAAAGACTTCCAGTCCTCTTATAACGCGGGGAAGGTTATTCTCATGTACCTTAGCAGCAGTTTCGGGGTCTACCTCAACCAGTTTCAGCCAGAGGGCATGTGCGCCCTCTTCTTTTGCCTGCTTTTCCAGGCGTGCGCGTATGGCGGGGTCACTGCCTGTGTCATCAAAGATTATATTATCCACCAGCGAACTGATATACAGCCCTGTTCCGCCGCATATTATCGGCAGATGTCCTCTGTTCCTGACTTCGCGTATCTTCTCTGATGCAAGCGTCACATAATCTGCCACACTGAACGGTTCGCCCGCATCGAGAAAATCTATCAGATGATGGGGAACGCCCTGCATCTCTTCGATAGTCGGTTTTGCGGTGGCGATATTCAGTCCTTTGTATATCTGCATAGAGTCAGCCGATATAACTTCGCCGTCATAGAGTTTTGCCAGTTCTACCGCCAGTGCAGTTTTGCCCGATGCGGTCGGTCCTGCTATGACCAGCAGAGGTATTTTGTTTTCGTCTACCTTATCACCTCTTTTATATCGTTCCTGCCGACACTTTTGCGGCATCGGCACTGTCTTTTGGCAGAATATGGTTCAGACCAGTCTTCTGAACTGGCGCTCGATATCCTTTTTTGTCAGCTTTATCAGCACAGGTCTGCCGTGAGGACAATAGCGCGTTTCATTATTTTCGTAGACCGCATTGAGAAGTGCCTGCAATTCTATCAGGGTACTGTCATCATTTGCCTTTATCGCCGCTTTGCAGGCGAGCGAATGGTAGAGGTCATCGAATATATCCAGCTGTGGGTCATGCTTGCACTGAATGAAATTCTTTGCAAGTGCAGTCACTACTTCGGTGGGGTTCTTGTCAGCGCCGAGAATTATCGGCACGCCCTTGACCGCCACTGTCGGTGCGACATCAGGTTCTATCTCGAAGCCCAGTCTGCCCAGTTTATCCACATTTGCCGCCAGCGCATCATATTCTTCATACGAAAGCATGACCATAACGGGTTCGAGAAGCATCTGCGTTTCAAGTTCGTTTATATCGCCCTTTATCTTCTCGAATATGTACCTTTCGTGGGCGGCATGCTTATCCATAAGCAGCATCTCGTCGCCCGCCTGTGCCACCACGTAGGTCTTGAAAAGTTCACCGACAACTATCGGCTTGGGCTTGTTGGGAGTACGCTTTACTTCCTGCACCACAGAACGCACAAAACTTCTGCCGTTGATGTAATGGAAACTGCTGTCGTTTTCATCGGGTGCATCAGGCAGAGGCATCTCCTGCAACACTTTGTTTATCTCTTCGACTGTTATCTTTTCCTTCGGTTTTGGTGCGGGTGCAGGTTCAGCACTGCCCAGTTCAGACAGAAAAAGGTCTTCGCCCGCCTTGCGGCTCTCCTCATCTATGGGGATATTTTCGACCTTTGTCACTTTCGGCTCAAAAGGCTTTTCCTCAGGAGGCGGGGGGAGAGGTCTGTCCTCTTCTGCCATCGGCTGATACTGTATCTTTTCAGGCTCGTGCTTCGGCTGAGGTACGGGCAGTTCGGGTGTCATCATCTCTTTTGCAGGTTCGGTGACAACGTGCTTGACCATCTCCTCGCGAATGCTTTCAGCGGGGACTTCCTCAGTCAATGTTTCTTTTTCTTCAACGCCGAATTCCAGCTGAACGCTGTTGTCTTCGGGCGGGAAATCGTAAAGTTCATGAGCGGAGAAATTCTTCTTTTTATCAAGCACCATCTCACGGGGAGCATCGCGCTCCATCAGCGCGTTTTTCACGGCGAAATAGACGGCTTCGTGCATCAGCTTTTCATCGGAGAAGCGCACCTCTATCTTAGTGGGGTGTACGTTCACATCCACCGTGTTTGGCGGAACGTCTATATACAGCACACACGCGGGGAATTTTCCGACCATTATATTATTGCGGTAGGCTTCCTCCAGTGCGGCGGCGCAAGCCTTTGACTTGACAAATCTGCCATTGACGAAAAAATTCTGGAACTTTCGGTTCAGCTTGGCTTCCAGCGGTTTGACCGCATGACCGTGAACGTGTATGCCCTGCCATGTATAGTCAACTTCTATCAGGCTGTTGGCAAATTCTCTGCCATAGACCGAATAAACTGCCGAATATATCTTGCCGTCACCTGCGGTAAGCAGTTCGGTCTTGTTATCGCGTATCAGTTTGAAAGAAATGTCGGGGTGAGAAAGGGTCAGCTTAGTGACAAGATCGGCAACGTGGTTTGCTTCGGAACTGTCTTTTTTTAGGAATTTCAGTCTTGCGGGAACGTTGTAGAAAATATCCCTTACAACAAAAGTAGTACCATCGGGACAGCCGCACTGCTCACTGGTCTTTTCCTCCGCGCCCTCGATAGCGTAGTGAGTGCCGTAGCTGTCGTCCTTGCGCTTGGTCAGCACATCGACTTTCGCCACCGCACAGATAGAAGCCAGCGCCTCACCGCGAAAACCGAGAGTCATTATGCTGTCAAGGTCATCTTTCTGCGAGATCTTGCTGGTGGCATGACGAAGAAAGGCAGTGGGCAGATCGTCGGGAGCGATGCCCTTGCCGTTATCGGTGACGCGCATATAGGTGCGTCCGCCGTTCTTTATCTCGACGGTTATGTTCGTTGCGCCTGCATCTATGGCGTTTTCAAGAAGTTCCTTGACCACCGAAGCGGGTCTGTCAATGACCTCACCTGCGGCGATAAGTTCGGAAACTTCCCTGCTCAAAACTCTTATCTCTGACATTTTGCTTTCCTGTTCTATGGCTAAGTTCAGCCTTAAAGTTTATTATGGTCATCCCTTTGATACACCATTAAGAATAAAGGTATGGCGAGGAACATTTATGAGGTGTTTTCTTTTCCACGCCTGCGGCGCGGGAAAGAAAACCGCCGGCTATTGTTATAGTAAACGCCGAAAGGCTGTTTGGTACGGTGGTCAGCGGGACGACCTTATTTATTACACATACCTCAGCAGATCTTTGACGAATGCGCGGAGTTCTTCATCGTTCATTTCGTCGATATTGGTCTTGCGGAGTTTATCTGTCACTATGCTGTCGCTTATCTTATCGAATGAGATCTGGTCGGCATCAGCTTTTGCGGCGGCAGCTTTTGCTTTGATAGCTTCGGCTTCCATTTCGCCCAGCAGAGATTTGGCTCTGCCGATTATCTTGCTTGGCAGACCTGCCAGCTTCGCAACTTCGATACCGTAACTCTCATCTGCGCCGCCTGGAACTATCTTTCGCAGGAACTTGATATTATCGCCCTGACGCTTGACTGCAACAGAGTAATTTTTTACTCCCGTAAGTTCATCTTCAAGGGATATAAGTTCATGGTAGTGGGTGGCGAAAAGGGTCTTACAGCCCAGCGAACGCGATGTGGAGATATACTCAGACACCGAGCGGGCTATGGCTATGCCGTCAAAAGTAGAAGTGCCTCTTCCAACTTCATCGAGGATAACAAGGCTGTCTTTGGTGGCATGTTTTACTATGTCTGCGACCTCACTCATTTCCACCATGAAAGTTGACTGACCGGCGGTGAGGTCATCAGATGCACCTATACGGGTGAATATCTGATCGACCACCGAGATCTTGGCGTAATCGGCGGGCACGAAACAGCCTATCTGTGCCATAAGGATTATCAGCGCCACCTGACGCATATAGGTGGATTTACCCGACATATTTGGTCCCGTAATGACCGACATGCGGTTGCTGCCCAGATCAAGATAAGTATCGTTGGGCACGAAGACCTCATCTGTCTGCATAAGTTCGACAACGGGGTGTCTGCCGTTTTTGATGTTTATTATGCCGTCGATGGCTATCTCAGGCTTGGTGTAGTTATTCTTTATAGCCGCAGTCGCGTAGGAACAAAGCACATCTACCTCAGCGACAGCTGTGGCTGTATCCTGAACTATGCGAAGCTGTGTGGCGATGAAGTCGCGCACCTCAGTGAATATCTCCTGTTCGAGTGAGAGTATCTTATCACTGGCACCGAGAATCGTATTCTCAGCCACTTTCAATTCATCGGTTATGAAACGCTCGCAGTTGGTGAGGGTCTGCTTTCTGATATAGTTATCGGGTATCAGGTCATAGTAGGATTTTGTGACTTCGATATAGTAGCCGAAAACGCGGTTATAGCCTATTTTCAGCGTTTTGATGCCCGTTTTTTCCTTTTCACGCTCTGCAATGTCATCTATTATTCCCTTGCCGCCTGAGATTATATTTCTCAGACCGTCAAGCTGTTCATTGAAGCCGTCACGTATCACACCGCCGTCCTTGACATTTGCGGGCGGTTCATCGACCAGCGCATTTTCCACCAGATTTGAAATGGCATCAAGGGTGGAGATGCGGCGGTTACAGTCTTTGAGCAGTTTGCCGTCAAATGCCGAAAGCTGTTTTTTCAGTTCGGGGAGTTTCAGTGCGGTAAGCGAGAGCGACTTGATGTCGCGGGGGCTGGCAGACTTGTACATCACCCTTGTCATAAGGCGTTCAAGGTCATACACGCCGCCGAGAACTTCCTTTATCTCGCCAAGTGCAACGGGATCGCGCACCAGCTGTTCGACCGCATTGAGCCTGTCGATTATCTTTGCGGGATTAATGAGCGGCTGTTCGAGCCATGATTTCAGCATACGGTTGCCCATTGAGGTCTTGGTATTGCTGATGACCCAGAGCAGAGAACCTTTTTTCTGCTTATTGCGAAGTGTTTCGGTAAGTTCGAGATTGCGCCTTGCGGTAAAGCCGATGGTCATTATCGGGTCGGCATCGTGGCGGGTTATCTCAGAAAATCTGCCGACAAGCGCTTTCTGGGTATCATGGATATAGGCGAACAATCCGCAGACCGCGAATGCGCTTATACTGTCAGCTTTCAGTCCCAGCGAGTCGAGGCTGTTGACCGAGAACTGGGTCAGCACTTCATCGGTGTGGTGTTCGGGGTCGAAGTCTGCATCTTCAAGCAGCTGGACGCTGGTCTTTATCTTTTCACGGATAAAGGCTGATATCTCCTTATTCGAGAGGATAGCATCGTTTATAAGTATCTCGGAGGGAGAAAATCTGGACAGCTCATTTATAGCGCTGTTTGCGGTATCTTTGCCCGAAAATTCAAACAGATGCACCTCACCTGTGGAGATATCCGCAAGGCAGAGCGAGGCTTCCTTAGCTTTCATATAGAACGCGCAGAGATAGTTGTTTGACGATTCATCGAGCATACTGCTCTCAATAAGTGTACCCGGTGTGACCACCCTTATGACCTCACGGGGAACAAGTCCCTGACATTCGGAAGGGTCTTTGGTCTGTTCACATATCGCCACCATATGACCCTTTTCTATCAGTTTTTTCAGGTAGACATCGCAGGCATGGTAAGGCACGCCGCACATCGGGGCACGTTCTTCAAGACCGCAATCCCTGCCTGTGAGAGTCAGTTCAAGTTCTTTTGATACCAGCAGTGCATCTTCAAAAAACATTTCATAGAAATCGCCCAGTCGGTAGAAGAGGATATGATTCTTATATTTTTTCTTCACCGCAGCATACTGCTGCATCATGGGCGTCAGCTTAGATTCGTCTATATCTTTCAGTGTCATCTCTGCCACTCCGTTCTATATAAAAGGTATCGCCCGACCGCTGCGCGCAAAATAAACACACCGCGCATGGTCGGGATAAGGTATCATCTGTAATTTATCAGCCGCAGCCGCCGCATGAAGCGCAGCTTCCCGAACAGCCTGTAGGTGCCTGCGCAGGGCAGGTTTCCGGATCTTCGCCGCTGGCTGCCTGCTGGAGGATATAGTAGACCGACTTCATCAGTGCATCTATCTCGTCCTTTGCTTCATTGAAAGCGATCATCTTGGGCATTGCCATTATCTCGTCATACAACTCTTTTATCTCGTTGTCGAGAGATGTGAGCCTGTCAGCGTCTTTATCGGGCTTGCGCATCTCAACGCCAAGTTCAGAGCGCAGCTGGTTAAATCTGCCGATGGAATTTTGAAGTTCGGTATCAGTGTCATTGAACTTTGCTGCTTCCTCGTACTTCTTATATCTTTCATCTTCCTGTATAGCTTTGCCAAGCTGTCTTGTGAGTTCGATAACGTTCATCATAGATCACTCCTGTAATATTATAGATTTTTATGACTACCTCTTCAGCACACCGGCTGAAAATGCGTTAAACAAAAGGATAATTGAGCGCCACATATCTTTCCCCCCGCCTGCGTGGAGAAAGATATACGCCAAACATCTATAGCAATCCAACTATTTAAATTCACAAAATCCAGTTGCAAAAGCTCGGATCTATGGATTTTGTGACTGGATTTTGTCTGAATTATAAGGCGGATTGCTATAAGTTCTGTAAAACCGCTGTTTCGGCAGTGTGTCAGCGAGATAACCACATAGATTTTTATTCTGAAACGAGTTCGCCGCTGAGTGCCCAGTTCATAGCTTTGGTTATGCGCACCCTGACAAATTCGCCTATATACTTTTTATCTGCCTTGACTTCGACGATGATATTTTCATCATTTTTGCCTGTCAGCCAGCCCTCGCCTGTCCTGCCCTCGCCCTCGATGAGGACTTCGACGGTCCTGCCGACAAATCTGCCGAACCATTCCGAAGTTATCTCGCGCTGTTCAAGCAGAAGTTCTCTCAGCCACAGACCTTTCTGCTTATCGGTCACATGGTCTTCAAACTTTGCTGCGGGAGTGCCGCTTCTTCTGGAATAAACGAATGAATAAATGTTGTCATACTTCACCCGCTTGATGACCTCTTTAGTTTCGCAGAATTCCTCATAAGTCTCACCCGGAAAACCTACTATCAGGTCGGTGGTAAAAGAAAAATCGGGGACACGGCTGCGGGCATAGTCTATCATTTCCATGTATTTTTCCACTGTATAGCGGCGGTTCATGGCTTTAAGCACCCTGTTGCTGCCCGCCTGAACAGGCAGGTGCAGATGTGTACAGACATGCTCACAGTCGATTATCGCATCTATCAGTTCTTTAGTAGCATCTTTAGGGTGGCTGGACATGAAGCGTATGCGGTACTTGCCCTCTATCTTATCTATCTCGCGCAGGAGTGCGGGGAAGCCGTATTCATAGGAATTGACATTCTGCCCCAGCAAGGTTATCTCTTTATAGCCCTGTTCGACCAGACTGCGCACCTCAGCAATGACAGCTTCGGGCTTGCGGCTGCGCTCTCTGCCGCGAACATACGGTACTATGCAGTAGGTACAGAAATTATTGCACCCATACATTATCGGCAGGAATGCCCTTACCTTATCCTCACGCAGCTGAGTCATGCTTTCGTCTATCTCGGTGCAGGCTTCGCTCTGGTTAAAGAGCCGCTTATGCTTTGAGATGACCTCCCACAGCATGGAATACATATCATTATAGGCAAAAGTGCCGAAAACAAGATCGACCTGACGATATGACGCTTTTATCTTTTCAGCGACATGCTTCTGCTGAGCCATACAGCCGCAGATACCTATCACAAGTTCACGGTTCTGCTCTTTAAGTTTTTTGAAATTGCCGATGTTGCCGAATACCCTGTCCTCAGCATTTTCGCGGACGGCGCAGGTATTGAGCAATATCAGCTGGGCGCTGTCGGTATCATCGGTGAAATCATAGCCCACCTTAGCCAGCATGCCTTTTATCTTCTCGCCGTCACTGACATTCTGCTGGCAGCCGTAGGAATGCACAAAAGCCAGCGGCGAATGACCGTTATCGGCGCTATATTTTTCAGCCCATAACCTCAGACTTTCCACAGCGTCCTCACGGTCAGCGGCGGGGGTATAATTCTCTGTCATCATGTCCCTCATTTCAACACAAGATACTGTTATTCCATTTTAGTTTGCATACTTAATTATTATATATCTTTTTTCAGCATTTGTCAACTGATAGAAAATGAACAAAAAACACAGCAGAGAGATATCTCACCGCTGTGATTGTCAATCATTTATAAGAGTTTCTTGATACCCTTGATAATATTTGCCATATGTTTTCACTTTTTCCGAATTATCCATTGACAAAACAAATAAGAAAAAATATAATTGTTATGTCATGAATTCATAAATTATAAAAATTTATTTATGAAAATGAGAGGAGAAATGAAATATGACTGATGTTTATTATGCTGATCTATTCAATATCAATTCTAAAGGCTGCCTCATAATGGGCTTTGGGAAAAGTCGTACTTGTAGAAATTATACAGGTCAATCCACAAAAGAAATTTCATCTGATTTTGTATGTTTTGAAAAGAGCAATAACGATCTTATTGGATATTCAGGGTACGCATTGATGGCTCGTCGTCCAATTAATCCCAAGACCGATCCGCACATCACTATTAATTATATTCTTCGTATGCTTAATAAAGAAGAAACAGAACAATTAGGAATTCAACAGATAACAAGTGTAGATTTAGGTACCATTGTTAAAATGTGCGAATTTAACGTTAATTTTAATCAAGCCTGCGATAGAACTGATGAGTTTAGATCACTTATCTCAAATTCTAATATTAAATTCTTATTAGTTCCATGGTGCGATTCAATGGAAATAAAAGGAAAACTAATAAGCAATTATATTAAATAACTTAAAGACAATCAAATTCTGCACTTCGTGTCAACCATCAAAGTCACCGATTTTAAGTTAACATATCACACACAATCAAAATAGTCAACAAATCCAGCTCGGTCAATGTCAGACCGAGCTGTTTTCATAACATCAGGATTGTTCGGTTCAAGCTCAAAATAAACGCATTTCACCATGATGTATGCTATTTTCTCAAAGCTCTCTATGTAATCAACATTTATCATATAAAAAAACGAACTCTGTAAAATTTTATTTTCCCCCTTGAAATCAGTCTGAAAATGGTGTATAATAAAGTGTAAAACTATATGAAGGGCAGGTAATGTCAATGAATAAAGAGGATATAAAGAAACTCAGCAAAAAGGTCAGCATAAAGCTGGATTCAAAGCCCGAAAAGGCTATAATGGCGGCTTCTGTTTCGACTGCGCTGGCGATACTGACGATACCCTCGAAGAAGAAAAAAGGCAAGCCGAATTTCTTTCAGCGTATCGGCAGATATTACAGTTCTATTGACAAACTGCTTGTAATGACAGTCGCAAAGGATATTGAGGCGGAGGAAAAGCGCAAAGCGAAGATGAAAGAATTCTCGGAAAAGAAGCTGCGCGACCTTGAGATAGAAGACTCTATCCCCATTGACCTTTCGGACTGTGAGAAAAAGTCGGAGAGCGGCGGCAATGACTGAGTATCTGACAAACTACCGCAGGTATATACTGAAATGTCTGGAAAACGAGGGGTGTGACTTCGGACAGCTGCTTGAATATCACACTGAAAAGCTGCACCAATTCCAGCATGAGAGGTTCATTCACCTGATAGTAATGGTGCTGTTCGCGTTGTGTACCGTCATCACCATACTGGCGATAGCGTTATCCGAAAAGATGATGCTGATACCGCTGGCGGTGCTGCTGCTGGTGCTGCTGGTGCCTTACATCAAGCACTATTTCTTTCTGGAGAACACGGTACAGCTGTTATACAAGGACTACGATGCCATTTATAAAAAGGTACACGGCTTTTCACAGGAGGACTTGAAATGACCTACAACAAGGAACACTGGAAAGGCAGTGTGATAACATCTCCGCTGCCGCCAACGCTGGTAAGCTGCGCCCATGACGGCAAGGTAAACGTGCTGACTGTGGCGTGGACAGGCATACTCTGCACAAGACCGCCTGTGACTTATATTTCAGTAAGACCTGAGCGATATTCCTACGAGATGATAAAGCAAAGCGGTGAGTTCGTTATCAATCTGCCCACCAAAGATATAATAAGGGCAGTGGACTACTGCGGCGTAAAGACAGGTGCAAAGACCGACAAGTTCGCGGAATGCGGGCTGCACACCGAAAATGCGGTGAAAGTTTCTGCGCCGCTTATCGCGGAATGCCCGGTCAGCATAGAATGTAAGGTGAGGGAGATAGTTCCCTTAGGCAGCCACGATATGTTCATAGCTGATATCGTTGGTATAGATTCGGCGCAGGAACTGCTAGATGAAAGCGGCAAGCTGTGTCTTGAAAAGGCGGGGCTGATAGCTTATGCTCACGGCGGGTATTTTGAGCTTGGGAAGCAGCTGGGCAGCTTCGGATATTCTGTAAGGAAAAATAAAAAGCGCCGCAGGTAGCGGGCGCATGCAATACTATAGTAAAAGAGGAAAGTAAGTTATGAAGAAAGAAATGCTGACTATAGCGGCGGCGGCACTGGTATGCAGCCGTTTCAAGGTAAAGCGCGCCTTTGCGTGGAGTGCTGATGTACACAGGCACATAGTTGCAGATGCGCTGAAACTTCTGGAAAAGGAGAAAAAACTCAGACCTGCTGCCTTTTACAAGGACTGGCATGAGCAGATAACTGAGGGTGCTTTACAGCCCGATAAGATGGGCGATATGGACAAAGGTTCGGGTATGCACTACTATTCCTGCATGAACGCTAAGGGCAAGGAACTGGAAGAAACAAAGGGTTTCTACCGCAACAGACTGGGCGAATTCTCTCCCAGTGCGAGGACGCTGTTCCGCGCAAACTACACGGCGGCAGTTTCACTTTACAAGAGCGGCAAGACCGGCGAAGCCATGACCGCGCTGGGAAGAGCGCTCCACTTTGTATCTGACATGGGCTGTACGCCCCATGTTGCCAACATGGCAAGCGGCATCAAGGCGAGCAACGTACACAATGCTTTTGAGAAGCAGATAAACAACAGCTATCAGAATTTCAGCGCTGACGGCTTTGACAAGCGGCTTTCAAAGCTGTACGAAAAGGCTGACCCCGCAGAAGCATTCAACAGACTGATAAAGTATGCGGGCAAATATGTTGACACCATACTGCACCTCGACCCGAGAGCTTTTGACGACACTGCGAAGAACACTCTGCCTGTGACCGAACAGCATGTTATGGCTGTGCTGCTGAAATTCTACAAAGATTGCAATGAGGACAGCGGCAATTTCCTTTGTGACGGCAAGATGTACTGCTTCAAGAATGAAGCGAGCGGTCTGCTGCTGACGGTGACCAAAAAGGGCATCGTACCCGATGAAGCAGATAAGGACAGAGAGCAGAAGATGATGGTATGCCTTAGCGAGAAAGGCACTTTCGGTCTTAAAGTCGCTGACGGCGGATATGTCAACAAGAAGTGCAGCGGCTATGACTATCTTAAGATAGACGGCAAAGCTGCGCAGTTCCGTGTTGAGGCACTGGGCAACCGCAGGTTTGTAATAACCACTGAAGAAAGCGGCTATGCAAAGGTTCTGACAGGCAAGGGCGGAAAGCTGACAACTGCGGCTTACGAACCCGAAAACAGCAGCATGATCTGGATAATCAACTAAAATAACAGAATGTGACCGTCTGCCGCGCTGTGATATTCAGCGGGCAGGCGGTATTTTTTGCCTAAGCTGTGTCATGCTGAACTCTGCTGCATATTATGTAAGTAAGGACAGAAAAGTCCTTATGAATATAAAAATAACGGAGGAATAAATCATGGCAACATTTTACAATCAGGCAGCATTCAGCTACAACGGCAACACCATCAACTCAAACATCACCACAGGTGAGATCGTGCAGTCGCTTACCGCAGACAAGACTTCGCTTCTGCCGACCTACAGTCCCAACGGTGTTGTGACTTATGTCATCAACATCACAAACGACAGCAATTCGGCTTTTACGGATCTGACTGTCACAGATGATCTGGGCGTATATGAAACCGCTGAGGGTCAGACCGTCTACCCGCTGGATATCATGACAGAGTCGGTAAAGTATTTCATCAACGGTGAGGAACAGCCTGCACCTACTGTGACAGCTGAACAGCCGCTGACACTGTACGGTATCGATATACCCGCTGAGGGTAACGCGGTGATAGTATATCAGGCAAGGGCGAACAGCTTCGCATCGCCTGCGGCTGACGGTTCTATAACCAACACCGCTGTCATTTCAGGTGCGGCACTGACAGAGGATATGACCGTTTCTGCCACTGTGACTGCGGTACAGCAGCCTGTCATAAGCATGGTAAAGACACTGTCGCCCACAACTGTAAGCGAAAACAGTCAGGTGACTTACTCCTTTACCGTCTACAACTACGGCAACACCGAAGTTGCTGCGACTGACAACGCTGTGATAACCGACACTTTCACACCTGCGCTGAGGGATATCACGGTGACTATGAACGGTCAGACAAAGACCACAGGCTACAGCTATGACGAGGGTTCGGGTCTGCTGACAACTTCTGAGGGTGTTATCACCGTTCCTGCGGCGACGATATCACAAGACTCTGTAACAGGCGAATATGCCGTAGTTCCCGGAACAGTAGTGATCACAGTAACAGGCACTATCTGACAAATGCACAAAAAAGGCAGGGGGCTTCCCTGCCTTTACATATTTCATGATCATTCATAGACTGCTGTTATGGTACAGTCGGCTGACAGTGTCACTTCTGTGATATCTGAATCAGGGTCGGAAAGTTCAGCCCCGTCGGCTTCCCATCTGACGAACTTGCCTGCTTTCGGGTCAGCTGTCAGGGTAATGGGGTAAGCAGTGTAGTACTCACCCGAAAAATCCGAACTGAGGTCGAGGGAAGTGGTATTCATTACCGCGCCGCCCTTCGCGCTGTCAGAAGTCTTGACAGTAACGTTCACCTTATTTCCGGGCTTGAAGCTGTCGGTGATGTGATACATGAATACATCATATCTGCCGTCCAGAAAATCTCTGAGAAGCATGGTATTGTAGTCAAGACCGTCCTTTGCGTATTTTGGACCAAAGCGAGTGAAAGTATCCTTGACCAGCGGCTTGTACAGCGCTGACATATCATCGAAAGCATCATCGACCTTGCCCTTTTCAAAGCTGATATTACGCATATCACACAGGGACAGAATGAACATCTGCTTGAAATCATCATTGTTCATCAGACTGCGGAATATATCGATGGGGGGCTGTTCGAGGTCTTTGAAAGTTTCTGTGGCAGAGATAGCTTTTTTGATAAAATTGCTGTCATAGTTCTGACCGCCTGCATATATGCCGCAGGAATAGTCGGTGTCATAGACCATCATGCGCCACCTGCCGTCTGCGACATCAGCCGCGCCGCCGCCGTCACGAACGCGCCACATGCGCCAGTTGTTGCCCTGCACTATGCTGTCCTCGTTGGCGATATAGATATTGAACGCCATGTAATCAGCAAGGTTCCGCACATCTATCATATCGCAGGCTTTAGCGTAGTTATCGGCATCTGACATATCATTGGAGGTGATGAACTCGTACATATCGCTGTAGAGTTTTATGTCATCTTCCTCACCTTCTTCTATCTCGCCGCATTTAAGCATGACAACATTCTTGTTGTCGATATCGTAATTGTTGGCGATATAGTTATCGCTGTAGTCTTCAACGAGAGTGTACATGCCCCAGTATTCGCCGTCGATAAAAGCCACCACAGGGGTGAACTGCTGTGTTTCTAAGGAAGTCTTGTCGGATATCATCGACTGTAACAGCGGGTCGCGTATCTTAGCGAAGTTACAGTCGTTTCCGCCGTTCCTCAGCACGAAGGACTTGTATTTCTCCACATTCCCGTTACCGTCAGAACGGGCGTTATCTGGAATTATCTCACAGCTGACATTTTTCTCGCCATACTCCTTGCGTGCGGTAAGGCGCAGACTCTTCTGGTACTCGTTGCGGGAAGCCGCACCCATCGTGCGCACGCCCATATCCTGTGCAAAAGCGGAAGTGCCGTCAGGAAGGAGATATTCCACATAGACAGGACGCTCCCATTCCCTGCCGCGCTGGGTGTAATTTGCTTCATGCTTCCAGCCGTCGAGAGAGGCGTTGCTTTTATCTTCTGCAAGCCATTCATCGTGGCATCTGCCCAGTGTATATATGCCTTTGTCGTAGTCGAAGAGGTCTGACTGGTCTATCATTATTGAGATGACAGGCACATCGCCGTATTTTTTCTTTCTGTCTATACCCACGAAGAAAGTATGCGAGATGACCTGACCGTGACTGCCCTTGTCATCAAAGGCGGCGGCGCGGATAACGTTGCCTTTAAGCACGTTCATGGGCGGGTTATAGTCGCCGTTTGCGGTAATGTCGCGATGTTCGGCAAGGGTGGCAAAATCGCCTTTGCAGTCGGTAAGACGGATAGCTTCGGTATACTCCTGTGAAGAAGCGGTAGGCAGGCTTCCGTCGGTTGTGTATCTGATAGTCATGCCATCGCCCGCAGAAAGTTCAAGCGACTGCTCGCTGTCATAGAAGCCGCTTTCAAGGCTGAACGCCACCTGTGGCAGGTTCTCGTCAAATGTCGAGTCAACAGGGACTTCGGGAGCATCTTTATCCTCGACCTCAGCCTGAGCAGACTGCGTATCTGCCGCTTTGCCGCTGTCTTTATTACCGCCCGAACTGTCAGCACAGCCTGTCACCGAAATGGCAAGCACTGCCGCCGCCAGCAGAGAAATTATTCTTTTGCTGTTCATTTATTGACATTTCCTTTCATATAAAAGCAGCCTGTTTACCGAAGCAAACAGGCTGTGCGATATTTACATGGTCAGAGCTCACGGCTCATGCACCGAGAACTCTCTGGTCTGCCCCCAACCCAGAGGGCAGTATATGATTCTTTCGGAAGCTATCCGAATAAATCACTTCCCTGCTCACCGTAAAAAGCCTGAAAACATCAGATGAGCCAGCCGTTGCAAAAGACACCTGATGGCGTCTTTATGATGTTTTTGTCTGCCGAGCTATCGGCGGGCATACGAAACACATTCGTATCTAGTCAATGATATTATAACAAATATGCGGTCATTTGTCAAGGGTTTTTAAGCAAAATTTATAATTATTTTCTGACGGATAATGTCGAAAAAATATAATAACATATTTAACCATAAAAAATCGTCCCCGCACTGTTGCGGGGACGAAAGACATCACATATATCTGTGGTTGAGCATCTGGGGTGTATACGCCTTGAAATCACCGTCGCTGTCATAGTAGACAGTCAGAACAACGGGCTGTTCATCGCCGCTGTCATTTTCGTACCAGTAGCGGTAGATATAGGCAGTGCCGTCCTTAGTATAAGATATGCTGTAATAGTCCATATCAAGTTCTTTATCGATCGTGGACTTATCGGTGCCTGTGGTGAACTTATCAAGATTCACCATATGCTCCTTTTTTACACCCTTTATATCGCTCTTTATACTCTTGAAGTCACAATAGCGCACTTCGGTTATCCTGTCATTTTCATCGGTCTTGAAAATGACTGCCCATTCGGGATAAGTCACACCGTCGATGCGGACATCGTCATCAGACTCGGCAACGTAATTATAGTCGATAACAGCAGTCAGCCCTTTATATCCCGACTCCTGCTTTATCTTAAAGTCCATCTTTTTGGACGCTGTATCAAAATCAGCGCCGATGAAGTCAGCCGCTTTTTTAGCGTACTTTTCGCCCTTTGTGCTGATAGACCTGAATATCAGCACGACCACAAGAATGATGACCAACAGCGAGAGCAGGGCGATAGCTATCAACTTGATGCTGTGAAGGTCCGGCTTCATACTGCCTTTGAGTCTGCCGACCTTATCTTTTTTCTTACCATTTGACTTTGGTACATCAGGCTCAGGCTCTTCACGCTTCTCAAAAATTTTAGCGGCGAGTTTGGTATCAATAAATAACTCAGACCCACACGAGGGGCAGAGAGCATCATGGTCACCAACTGATTTTCCGCACATCGGACATTTCATTCTTGTACACTCCTCACTTTCGGCAATGCCGTTATTTCTCTTTTTCTATATCATTCTCAGCAGTTCAGCTTTGAACATCTGCTCGGTGCTGTCCTGCAAATAGCAGTAATAATCCTGAAAGGCGATATTATCCTCTGCACCGTCAAGCAGGTAAAACAGCGTTTTTTCGATTATGCTGACCCACTGAAGGAGCTGCTCCTGTTCATGGGCAGACATTGTTTTATTTGCGCCGCCGTTGGGCGGTGTGCACCACATTCTCGTCAGACGTATTATGCTTGTGATATCGTAGACGAGATTTTTATCTATCTTCTCAGCAGTAAGGTCTTCTCTGAGAATACGAATGCTCTCCATTATCTGGATGAAGTTATCTTCGTTAAGTTCGCCGCCGGACGGTCGCAGGCGACCGATAAAGCCGAATTCCCACCTTGGGTCTTCGACATTGGTATTGCGGCAGGAGTGATAAGAGAGAACTTCCAAAGCCTCATTTTTTGTCATATTATTCTAGCCTCCGACAGGTGTTCTTGTTCTGAAACGACCTTAAATTATATTATATCACACTATTTTACAAAAGTAAAGACAAATGTGTAAGAAAATTAAGGTTTTTGCCCCTATACCAGCCTTTTTCTACAAAGTGAAGAATTAATGTAAGATTTTGAAGCAGCAAATAGTGCTTATTTTTAAATATGACTATCCCTTTAGCACACCGGCTGAAAATGCGATCACTTTATGTTCTGCCGGATCGCTGTTTTTTGTGGTGTGTCAGCGGGATAACCATATTTTTAAATGCTTTACATCAGATAAGAATGTTTTCACATATCTGTCAGAGTTATGTATGCAGCACGAAAGTTTTGCGGGAGAGTTTCATATTATTGCATTTGTTTTTCAGCGGGAGCAGACTTATAACTTCGCATAACGTAAAATAACTTCATTTCGAGTCGAAAATTATCTTGATACGCATTCAAATCAGTTACAAATATTGTAATAATATACACTGTAACCGTTACACAGCATACAAATTTCTGACTTATGGAAGTTCATATTGTCAAAGTCGGCACTGAATTTTCGTTAAAAATCACGAAGAAATCGCATGAACATACATTCTCATACTATATATTGTGGTTTTGTTGATATTCAAGTCTATATACGCTGTAATTCTTTTGTAACCAATTAATTATGTGGGTTCATTTAACTATTTCTGCTCTATGTTCACATAAAATGTGATTGACAAGTTGATTTTTTTTATATATAATGAACATATCCACAAAGTCAACGATGGGTCAATGAAGGTAATTGAAGAGTTTTGTTATTGTTCACCAGGAGGTGAAAACGTTGATACTAAAAAAGACAGCAGCAGTCATCATGGCAGCAGCTATGATGCTGGGAAGCACAGTCCTTGCGGAAAACAATGCTATTACAGCAAGTGCGGCGCAGGACAGAAGTGGTATTTGTGCAGTTGATTACATTGACGTTCGGGCTGATGCCGATGCTAATTCTTATGCTAAGGGCTGGCTCGACGGCGGCGACTACATAACGATACTGGGCGAAAAGTATGACAGCAACGGAAAGCTGTGGTACAGAGTCCTCTATGAACTGCTGGACGGCTATGTGCCTGCCGAGTGCATATCGGAATTCACGGCGCAGGGCAGCAGCAGCGACTACGAGTCATATCTTGAATCACAGGGTTTTCCTGAAAGTTACAGGGTATACCTCAGGGAGATGCACAGGCAGCACCCCAACTGGATATTCGAGGCACAGCATGTGGGCATCGACTGGGAAAGGGCTGTAAGTGAAGAAACTGTCATCGGCAGAAACCTTGTACACAGCTATGCTCCTGACTCATGGAAGTCGATGGAAAAGGGTGCTTATGACTACAGCACAGGTCTGTGGTATCAGCTTGACACAGGCTGGGTCGCTGCATCTGAGGGGATAATCAAGTATTATCTTGACCCCAGAAATTTCATAAATGATGATGGCATATTCATGTTTGAGAACCTGTCATACGACCGCAATTTTCAGACACGTTCGGGCGTTTCGGCTATACTCAGCGGGTCATTCATGGGCGGCGATTATATCTGCCCTGACACGGGTGAAGTTCGCAGCTATGCCGATACTTTCATTGAAGCGGCTGAAACTTCGGGCGTATCGCCATATCATCTGGCGCTGAGATGTCTTAACGAACAGGGCAGATACGGTGCGCCGCAATCGCTGGGCACAGTTGAAGGCTACGAGAATTATTTCAACTTCTTCGATGTACAGGCTTTTGCTACCGCTACCATGACAGCAGGCACAAAGGCGGCAGAATACGCATCAACCTATGACCCTTCGATATTACTGCCCTGGACAAATCAGTACAAGTCGATAATCGGCGGGTCGATATTCTTAGGCAACGGCTACATCAACCGTCAGCAGGATACCCTTTATTTGCAGAAGTTTGACATGACTGACGGCGGCAACGGCTACTTTGCACACCAGTATATGACATGCGTTTTCGGTCAGGCAACAGAAGCACGCAACATGCTGAATGCTTACAGCAGTGATGTTCTGGCGACTGCAATGGAATTCAAGATACCCGTTTATGACAACATGCCATCAGGTGTATGCCCGATGCCCGGTACTGAAAATGACAGCAACGACTATCTCGGCGGACTTAGCATTGAAGGTGTCGGTATATCACCTGCTTTCAGCAGTGGCAGACAGGAGTACACTGCAACAGTAAACGCTGACAGTGTGAAAATATCTGCTTGGGCAGAAAGCGACAATTCATCTGTATACGGCACAGGCAATGTTTCGCTGGTCAACGGTAAGAATGTTTTAAAGGTGACCTGCATATCTGCGGGCGGTACCAGCCGTGTTTACACTATAACCATTCAGAACAACGGAGGCACAAAGGCTGTTTCTCCATCAGTTCCGAAGACGGCAGACTGCGATATAAACGGTGACGGTTCTGCCAATGTTACCGATGCGTCAGTTGTACTTGCGCACGTTTCGGGTAAAAAGGCTCTGAAAAAGGACTGCTATCAGCGTGCAGACATTGACGGCAACGGCATGGTAAACATTAATGACGGCATGGCATTAGTCAAAATGCTGGGCATAAAATAGTGAGATTTCCTGCGAAGTATAGTTATAGAAAAAGCCGCACTCGCCAATATTTGGCGGGGGCGGCTGATTTTTTTCGCATAATCATCAAAATACTCTTGACATTCGGTTGAATTAATATTATAATTAAAATAACCAGAATATTTAATATCGGTATCAAATAATTTGTACGGCATAGCTATATGCAACTGTCGGGAATGGAGGAAATATGCTTATATGTAATAAATGCGGTAAAACAGGCAAACGCGGCAAATTCTGCGTTTACTGCGGGGGCGAACTCAGTGAGTTTTTCACTATAAAGACCGTTGAGAGCGATGCCGAACCTACCGCTGAATGCCCTGAGTGCGGAAAAAAATTCGCTGACGGCAAGTTCTGTGTTTTCTGCGGTACTGCGCTGAAACCCATCGGCGGCGCTGTCATTGATGATGCACCCGCTGTTCAGGAGATGTCTGAACCTGTAGTAGAAACTCCCGCCGCAGAAGTTCCCGAAGCGGGCGGTCAGCTGGTATGTGTTGAGTGCGGTAAGATACATGAACGCGGAAAATTCTGCACTTCATGCGGCGGTGCGCTGAAACCTGTCGGTGAAGCGGCGGAAGCTGCCGCACCTATCGTAGAAGAAGCGCCTGCTGCTGTAATTCCCGCTGAAATGCCTGCTCCTCCTGCCGAAGTTCCTGCTGAGGGCGGTCAGCTGGTATGTGTTGAGTGCGGCAAGATACACGAGCGCGGAAAATTCTGCACTTCATGCGGCGGTGCGCTCAGAGCCGTTGGAGCGGTTGAAGGATCACCCGCACCTATCGTGGAAGAAACACCAGTGATCGAAACTCCTGTTGCAGAGGCAACCGCCGCTGACAACAGCAAACTTATCTGCCCCGCCTGCGGAAAGATACATGAAAGAGGCAAATTCTGCACTGTATGCGGCACAGGTCTACAGCCGATGGGCGCTGCACCTCAGCCCGAACTCGCTGCACAGCCCGAACCTGTACAGCAAATGCCTGTTCAGCCTGCTGTGCAAACGACTGACGGTAAGCTGGTCTGCACAGAATGCGGCAAGGTACATGAAAGAGGCAAGTTCTGCACTGCATGCGGCGGAAATCTGGTTCCCGCAGGCGCACCATCCGGACAGCCTGCACCTGCCCCCGCGCCTTTCATGGCACCTCCAACTCCTGCGCCGATACCTTCTGCACCCACTGCATCGCCCACATCAGGACTGGTTTGCCCCAGCTGTGGCAAGACCTTTGAGCGAGGCAAGTTCTGCACAGTATGCGGAACTACACTGGTCGCGCAGAGCGATCAGACTTCTGCCCCTGTAAATGACGGCATGATGCACTGTACCCAGTGCGGAAAGACTTTCCCCAGCGGAAAATTCTGCACCGTTTGCGGCGGCAAGCTGGTAACTTCTGACATGCTGAATGTCTGATAGAAAACATAAAATATGCCCCGAAGCATTCAGATGCTTCGGGGCTTTGTGTTTTGGTATAGGGATATTTTCTTACAGCGGCTTATTTTTTTATAAGTTCGGACAGAGTATCTGTGACGAACTCAGCGAAGTCACCATCACCGCGAAACACACTGCGGTTCGGGTTTTTGAGCAGACCCTCCAGTGCGGCGGGGATAATGGCATGGTCAGCCGTTTCAAGCATTGGAAGGTCAATAGTGCTGTCGCCCGCCGCCGCAGTGAACGGGAACTCTTCCCTTTCGGCAAGGCGGTGGAGCGCACTGCCCTTATTTATCTTTGGCGGCAGAAAATATATCTTTCTGCCAGATGCCATAACATCAAGCTCGGTGATACTGCCGTATCTGTCCATAAAATCGGGCACATACTCAGGTTCGGCACAGGAGATGTACAGATACATTTCATCGACTATACGCACCACATTCAGCAGAGGGTCGCCCTCCAGTTCGGCGCGGAGTTTTTTCATAAGCGGCATAAGTTCAGCGGCATAGCGCAGATGTTTCTCTCGCCACTTTTCGTTCTGCACGCCGTTCTCTATGAGGATAGCGCCGTTGGTGGTTATGGCGCGGTCAAATGAATTTTCGGGCAGTCTGATGCGCTCAAACTGTTCTACCGAGCGGGTGGTAAGCGGTACAAGTTCAACAGTATCGGGCAGAGCCGAAAGCTGTTCATATACGCGGCGGGACATAAATCCCTGCTCAGCGCCGCGCAGTATCTCAACGCAGATATCACCCTCGCGCTTGTGCTTGTAGGAGTGTATCAACGTATTGTCAAGGTCGCATGCTAAAAGTATCTTTCCCATATCAATTATCCGCCATAGTTTTGATAAGCCCGCAGGCGCGGTAATGCCTGAGCGGGTACTCTACCAGTTCACAGCCCTTTTCCTCAGCCAGCTGATAGAGATGACCGAGATGCTCGCTGTCATCAAGGCTATGCACCAGCATTTTCCAGGGCATGCGGCGCAGAAGAACTCTTGTCGCTTCGCCAATGCTGGGCTTTACCAGATTTATGTCTGCGATGTCAAAATCGCGGCAGATATGGCGCACCTCCTCCATAGTATTTTCTGCTGTTTCTGCGGCTTTATCGGTGAGGTCATAGTCCTCAAATGAAAATTCCTGCTCTACCCTGTTGATGAAGTGATAGGTCAGGTCTTTATCGGCTAGTTCTTTATAGAAGACCGCACCGTGAAAATCATTTTCACCGATGATATCCGAGCGCAGGAAGGTTCTGCTGAGAAGCCCTGAAACTGTCGAATTAAGACAACTGCTGGCGATAAGGAAGTCATCGTGAGTGCCGCATTTTTCGGAAATGAATGCGGGGTCAGACAGCACGCCCAGACCTGCACTGACCTGCGGGTAATCTGCCATAGCTTCAACAAGCTGGCGGGTGATAGCGCCTTTACCCGTCCAGCCATCAATAAACTGGATATCTTTCGGGTCATGCCTTGCCAGTATATAGTCCATAGCATTCTTGTCGATGCCGCGTCCGCGGATTATCGAAATGGTATAGTGCGCCACGTTGATGCCGTACTTTCTGTCCATATAGTGCTTCAACAGCACGCCGATGGAAGTACCTGCTCTGGCGAGAGATACCAGCACCGCTTTTTCGCCCTTATCTTTGTATATCAGCTGAGCAAGTCTGCCCACAGCTTCAGCGGTGATGCCGCTGTACATATCAAGAGCGGTATAGAACATTTTCATATACTGCTCAGACGGCTCATATTCAATGGGGAGCATTTCGCAGTAATGTCTGCCGCCCTGTATAAGCCGCTCACGTTCTTCTGTGGTCTGGGGTTTTACCTGACCTGTTATATCTTTGAGAAGTATTGTTACATCATCAGATCTGTATGAACCGAACATCAGTTATATCCTTTCCACAATTATCTCACGGCAGCCGTAGTGACGCAAAAGGGCTTCAAGCTCGGTGACTGCCTCCATATTATCGGGGGCAGAATCGGTGACTATGACTGCCGAATCGTAGCGGGCAAGGTCATAGAGATAGGTCTGTCTTCCCTTTTCATAGAAACTCTGGAGCTTGTAGCCGTTGAATATCGGGTAATCGTCATCGGTGCAGATACCGATGGGACTGCGTGTGGTCGCGTGGAACTTCACGCTGTCGTAATTGCCGCTCTGTTCAAGCTGTTCGGCTATCAGCAGACCTGCATACATGCACTCTTCTGTGCCGATAACGACTATATCTCTGCCTGCGGGCAGCATGGTGCTGTCGGCAGAGGTTATAAATTCATGCCGCGAAAGAACATCATTGATATATTCTCCGATGACCACTCCTGTTCTGGGAGAGCGTCCGCACTCGTCTTTTATCAGGTAAGCCGACTTGATGCAGTCATCATCGAGGTCATTCGCGGGCAGGTCTGATGCGCCTGTTATAGCGAACTTGTTGACAGTTTCAGTGTAGTCGATATTGTCTATCTTAAGAAGTTCACGGCAGATCATTCCCCTGTCGGCAAGGCGCATGATATTCTCATCGCTCATGCGGTTGATGATGGACGCGGCAACGACACGCTTTTCTTTCAGCTGAGGGAACGACTGTTTCAGCTGTTCAAGCATGTTGACAAGGGTTTTGCCTGTGGACAGTTCATCATCTACGAAAATTACAGTTTCAGTCTTTTCAAGTGCAGCGGCAAAGCCATCAGCAGAAAGTTTCTGCTCGGTGGCATGGCTGTGTTCTTCCTGAAATTCTATCCAACTGCTGACTTCGGGAACTTCCTCACGGGTGGTGGTGATATACGAACAGCCGCCGCCCATGCACTCAGCCACGACAGCGCCGATGGCGGTAGCTGTTTCGGCAAAACCGACTACCAGTTTTGTTTCGGGGAACTCAGCTTGCAGTCTGCCGCCGAGTGTGCGAAGCATGGTCAGGCAGTCGCGCGGGCTGACAGGGATATGCTTGCCCTGTAGAGGGTCAACCAGCAGATAGGTGCGCTTGGTATTGTGGAAACGCTTTGCGAGGTGCATCAGCTGTTGCTGCGAATACTCAGCAAAACTGCTTTCTTCAACAGGTACAGCATTCATCACGGAACTGCCTTTTACCACGTAGGCAAGGTGTGTGTCAAAAGTTTTTCTTTTTGTTAATGTCTGACTTTCCATTGTTTTCTCCTTATGAAATGATTATCAGCGATCGAAAAGCGCCTTAAACCGCACTCATGCGGGTTGGTTCTTGCCATTCAACGGTTAATACATTTTCCTATTTCCGTTGAATGTCTGCTCCCCCATATGAAGCAAAGTAACAACAGAGCGCCTAATTTTGCGAACGGCTGTAAAGAATATTCAAATACGCCACAAAACTCTTGACTCAGCAAGGGTTTTGTGCTGCATTTGAAATGCAGCTCAGATCAAACATAACTCACGGCTCACACCTTAGAACCGTGTGTGAGCCGTGAAAACGTTATTTACTTGTTGTTTACAGAATTGGTAACAGTCTTTCTGATGAGGTCAACAGGTATCATGGTCAGTGCCATGATGATTACCAGTACCCAGCCTGCTATGCCGAAAGGCTCACAGCTGAACATCTTGCCTATCCACCGGAAAGGTGCAAGAGGTATCAGTGCGCAGTTAACGATAACTGCCTGAACAGCGATGATAGTAAACATTACCTTGATGAATCCGGGGTTCAGGTTCAGGCCCTTGAATATGCCGAACCTGTCATCTCTTACATTGAAGCCGTTAGCCAGTGCGCTGAGAATAAACAGTACGAAGTAGCCTGTCTTGAGCTTGTCTACGTTGCCGTCAAACAGGTTGGTGCATACAAGACCCTTTGAAAGATCCTTCATGACATCACCGATACTGTTGCCTGCGGCAGGTATCAGGAAGTACAGGAAACTCATGATAGTCAGCCAAGCGCCCATAACACCGATCTGTATAGCCATCGGCTTGCTGATGATGCTTTCATCTCTTCTTCTGGGCTTTTCGTGCATGTACTTTTCAAGTGCAGGCTCGTTACCCAGCATGATAGCGCCCAGACCGTCCATAACGAGGTTAACGAACAGCAGGTGAGTAACTTTAAGAGGTTCTTCAACGCCGAAGAACGGACCGAATGCGGAAACCAGAACTGCGGCAACGTTGATGACCAACTGGAACTTGCAGAACTTAAGAATGTTGTGGTAGATAGTTCTGCCGTAAAGGATAGCGTCCTTGATGGACTTGAAGTTATCGTCGAGGATAACGATCTCGCCTGCTTCCTTAGCGGCTTCTGTACCACTGCCCATTGCGAAGCCGACATCGGCTTTCTTAAGTGCAGGGCTGTCATTTACGCCGTCGCCTGTCATGCCGACAACGAGGTTCATTTCCTGACAGATCCTTACCATTCTCGACTTATCGGTAGGCAGTGCTCTTGCAATAACTCTGATATCGCGGACGATCTTCTTTACCTCTTCGTCAGACATCTTGTTAAGTTCTGCGGAAGAGAGTGCGATGTCATTATCGGACTTGATAAGACCTGCGTCTTTAGCGATAGCCTTTGCGGTTTCAAGACGGTCACCTGTGATCATTACGACCTGGATACCTGCGTCCTGAACTTCCTTGATAGCTTCCTTAGCCTCAGGACGAACATCATCTCTGATGCCCACCAGACCGATGATAACAACATCATCGTTGATCTGATTCTCGACCATAGCCTTTTCGGAGTAACCGAAACTCAGTACACGCATAGCTTTGTTTGCCAGCGCATCGATCTTGGCATTCAGCTTAGCCATATCGATATCCTTGATATTACCGTCAGCATCAAGGTACTTTGTAGCCTTAGCCAGCAGTCTTTCGGGAGCGCCCTTGTAGAAGGTCTTGCCCAGATTATCTATTCTGGACTGGCTGAACTTGTTAGCAGAGTTGAAGCCCTGATAAGTGGTGACTTCATACTCGGTGTTTTCTTTAAGTGCATTGAAATCAGCCTCACCGATGAAGTGCATAAGTGCCTGATCGGTGAAGTTACCGCCGATAACATTGTGATTGCCGTCGAACAATGACTGAGTGTTCTTGCCGATGGAGATATCAAGAAGGGTCTTTACCTGCTTGTGGTTTGCAAGCTGATCGTTGGGGATAACATTGCCGTCAGCGGTGAAGAACTCAACTACTTCCAGCTTACCCTTTGTGATAGTACCTGTCTTATCGGAGAACAGAACGTTCAGAGAACCTGCTGTTTCGATACCGACAGCCTTACGTACCAGAACGTTGTGGTCGAGCATCTTGCTGGTGTTCTGCATCAGTACCAGCGAGATCATCAGAGGCAGACCCTCAGGAACTGCGCAGACAACGATCAGGATAGCGATGGAAACACCGTCAACGAACTTGCCGATTATATCGCCCCAGCCCCAGCCTGCTGCGGAGGTATTGAAGAATACCGAAGGACCCTTGCCAAGTACTTCGCCGGCTTCGGTGACAACGTTAGCGAAGAAGATGAAGTAAATGAAATAAACTATGGCAATGATGATAGCGGAAACATAGCCGAACACCGAGATCTGGTTAGCCAGCTTAGCCAGCTTGACTTTCAGAGGTGAATCGGGTTCTTCCTCATTCATTTCCTCAGCCATCTTACCCATCATTGTCTTAAGACCGACATTTCTTACATCGAGGTAACCCTCGCCGTCGATACATACAGCGCCTCTGAACAGCGAATGTTCATCAACGAAAGTATCGCCTGTGATCTCGGAAGGCATCTCAAAGCCTGCCTCAGCAGCAGTCTTCTTGCACTCCTCAGCCTCACCGTTGAGTGCGGAGTTATCGACCTTGATATTGCCGTGTACCAGCACGCCGTCAGCGGGTATCTTATCGCCCGACTGGAGCAGTATCAGGTCACCGACAACGACATCATCAACTTCGATGACATTTGTAGTACCTTCGCGGATAGCTTTACACTTATCCTTCTCGGCACTCTCTTTGAGTTCGATATACTTCTGGTCGCTGGCAACGTTTGTCTTTGCCGAAACGAAAGCAACTATCAGGACTGCCACGATAGTACCGATAGGCTCGTAAGGTTCAGCCAGACCGAATATCGCCATTACTATCATCAGTGCGGCGATAGCCAGCAGGATCTTGATCATCGGGTCACCGAATGTTTCAAGAAACTCCTTAAAGAACGTGGTAGGCTCTGCCTCAGGTATGGCATTTGAGCCATTTTTTGCACGAGATTCTTCGACCTGTTTTGAGGTCAAACCTTTTAGATCCATAAATTTTAAAACTCCCTTACAAACAGATCGGCTGAATGAACAGCCGAATTTTTTCAGAAAATAAGGAGAAACCGCGGCATCTGCCGCAGTTCTCCTGTTTTCTTTTTTTTGAGTACGGACTATCACATGCCCGCATATCTTCCGGCAAGTTCAGATAAACTGCCGTCGTTGGTGCCCTGACCTATAGCATTGAACTTCCATTCATTGTTATGCCTGTAGATCTCACCGAACACCATTGCGGTGATGCCCGGATAGCTGTCAGTCAGGTTATACCTGCATATCTCCTTGTTGTTTCTGGCATCCACCAGTCTGATGAAAGCATTGTTTATCATGCCGAAATGCTGATTTTTCTGCTTTGCGTGGTAGATGTTTACAGTAACAACGATCCTGTCATACTGAGGCGGCACCTGAGCAAGATCAACAACGATCTGCTCATCATCGCCATCACCTGCACCTGTCAGGTTATCGCCCATGTGAACGACTGTACCTGTTGCGTGGCGCAGATTGCCGTAGTAGATTATGTCATTCTTATTGACAAGTCTGCCGTTCTGGAGCATGAATGCAGCTGCATCGCAGTCGATGGTGTCGCCGCCGACAGACTGCATATTGCCCGAAGTGTTTGAACCGCCAAACAGTCCGGAGAAAAAACCGCCCTGCTTCTGCTGGGGCTGAGGTCGATTTGCTTCGTCCCAGCCAAGACCGACAATAACCTTTGAAAGTCCTGCGCTCTCTTTAGAAAGGCTGACTTTCTGTCCTTTTTGCAAACTGATCGACATAGCAGCTTACTCCTTACTCAGCGTCGATACCATAGTGACCGCAGAGTGCTGCAAGTCCGCCCTGGAAACCGCTGCCGATAGCGTTGAACTTCCACTCGCCGTTGTTTCTGTACAGTTCGCCAACAACTATAGCTGTTTCGATGGAGAAATCCTCACCCAGATCATATCTGACGATCTCCTCACCTGTAGCCTGATCAACTATACGAACGAAAGAGTTGGATACCTGACCGAAGTTCTGTCTTCTGTTGTCAGCATCATAGATGGTAACAGTGAAAGCGATCTTGGAGATATTCTGAGGGATCAGGCTCAGGTCGATCATGATCTGCTCGTCATCACCGTCGCCGCCGCCTGTCAGGTTATCGCCCATGTGCTTTACAGAACCGCTGGTGTGTTCAAGGTTGCCGTAGAAGATGAATTCCTTCTCGCTGGGGCACCTGCCGCTGTCATCTACCATGAATGCAGCGGTATCGAGGTCGAAATCTACACCCGAATCGAACGCATTTACGTCCCAGCCCAGACCTACCATGATGTTTTTCAGTCCGGGATTACCCTTTGTTAAGCTGACTTTCTGTCCTTTGCTAAGATTGATTGGCATAATAATGTTCCTCCTTTGGATCATCTGGCTTTCGCCTTGTTGTCTTGGGGTATTGCCCCATTTATCTTTCTGTAATTGCAATTATAGCAGAAATTTCCGCGCTTGTCCAGCGACAAGCAGTGGAAGTTTCGCAACTAATGGTTGCACTTTACAGATAGCTTACTTTTTAACGGGCACATCGTAGTGAGCCTTGAAATCCTGCTTGATAGCTTCCAGTCTGATCTTGTCGTCCTGACGCTTCTTGCGTGCCTCTGCCTCGATGCCTCTGGTTTCTTCGATACCGTTCATGATAGTCTTCCATGTGGTTTCGAGAGTTTCTATCTGTATTGAACTGCCTGATGCCAGTCTTGCGGTCATCTTGGACTGTTCAACAGTGTTGTGAGCATTCTTTATCAGCATCTCGTTAGTCTTCTGGTCGAGTGCAGCCATCGACTCAGCCTGTATCTTCTGGCGCTTGAGCAATATAGCCTGAGCAAGAGCCTGCTTGAAGATAGGCAGGGTAATGATGAATGCGGAGTTGATCTTTCTGACCAGATTATAGTTGGAGAACTCCATAGTCTTGAGCATCGGTATCGACTGCATAGCAACGTTCTCGGCAGTACGCAGATCCTGAACTCTCTGTTCGAGCATCATGAGTGCCTGATTGAGTGTCTGTAACTCAAACTGTATGGAGTTATCGCCTGTCTTTGCAAGCTCATCCTGCTTCTGTGCGATGTATGCTTCAAGTTCCTTACAGCCCTGCTCGCCTGCGAGGATATACTTTACCAGATCGTGATAGAAGCCCACGTTAGCCTCAAACATGGTATTGAGTTTTCTGTTGGACTGCTTTATCTCGTCCTCATATTTTCTCAGCTGAACGTAGATCTTATCTACTTCATCGCCCATAGTGTGGTACTTGGAGAGTATCTTATCCAGCTGCTTTCTTGCGTTGTTGAAGAACTTTTTGAAGAACGAAGGATCGTCCTTTATCTCGTCAACATCGAACTTTGACATAATGCTTGCAAGTGTCTGCATCAGCTGACTGGTCTCATCGATCTGTGACATATTCATGCTGTTGAGCACCTGATCGGAAGCCTTTGAGATCTCATCGGCAGCCTCAGCGCCAAAAGATACGATAGAATCAAGGTTGTCCAGTTCGATAGTGCTTACAAGAGCATCTACTTCGGGCGAGTTGACGAGTTCAGTGGTCATCTGCTCTCTGTCTGCCACGATGTCGTAGTTTTCTACCACTGCCAGTTCAGTATCCTGCTGAACGGGAGCTGCTGCCATAGTTGGCATTGCGTTTGTTGTCGGTGTTGCGGTCGGTGCAGCCTGTGGAGCTGCCTTGCTGAAATCAAGTCCCATAGTTATTTACCTCTCTTAAATATTCTGTCACGCCATGAAGTTGGCTGTTTTTTGACTACAAATCTTCTCAGATCGGGAACGTTAAGGTCATAAACGTAGTCACCTATCTGATGTTCTTCCATTATCAATGTATTGAAATGCTTTTCAACGCTCTGGTAGCCTGTGGGCACAAAGAACACCACATCAAAGCCTATCAGGTTGAGGAATGCAACAATGATCGAATCTTCGAGCGAGATCATACGCTCACCCGAATTGATGTATATCAGTTTCGGATTGGTCTTGGTAAAATCAAAACTCTGTATCTTCCTGACCATATCCATATTCATATTCATTACAGTTGCAACTATCGTATATTCGGTACCGTTCTCAAAAGTACCTTTTATCATACGGCTGTCGATAAGCAGCTGCAATTTATCAAGGATATGATCCTGTATCTCGTCACGCAAAAAGCCGTAGCGGAAGCTGGGGTGATTTTTGATGACATTTCTTTGCAGCACACCTCTTTTAAGAAATTCTGTGCTGTAACTTTTCATTTCATTATAGCTGTCAGAACTTATATACGGTGCCTGAGTTATCAGGAAAGTATCGGGGGTGAGCAGCTGTTTTATGCTGCCCCAGTACTGTTCAAGATCAGAATCTTTAACGCCCGAAACTTTTGCAAACAGCACAGGCATGTTCACCACATCGTCAACTGTACTGAAATTCGGTCTGTACTTAAGTTCTTCTTTCCAGAGGATAGCTATTTCCTCGTACATTGTTTTAAGTGTTACGGCATTAGCCTTAGAATACTGTCTGTTGCGGTAGATGCCGGAATCATGGTACATCAGCGTATCCAGTTCACGTTCGGCATGATAGGCAAGCGTCGCCATTTGCAGCTGAGTGTTCTCTGCGGGGAATTTCTTCACATCAAGTGTTTCAGCGCAGTTCTGTTCATACAGCAGCTTGTCTTTCAGGCAGCATTTTTCCGCATTCAGGTTTGGCAGAAGTATCAGCACATCGACAGGCAGCCTTGAAATGAAACGCATGAACATCGCCTCATTCTCGTTGCGGCAGCCGCCCATATAGATAAAGCATGCGACTTCGGGCATACGCCAGTTGGCAAACAGCTGAGCCATATACCTTTTCAGCCAGCAGATAAGGTAGACAGCCTTGTTGGTCAGCTTATTGAGGTTATTGCTCTCATTTTTGCATTCATCGAGCATGGTATCAACAAAGCTCTTGACCATTACCCTTTGCAGTTCGATATTATTGCCGTAGCGTATCTGAAGAGCGAGGTCGGCTATCATCTGTTCGGGTTTATTATAGTATTTGCGGGGAACATTATTTATCTCGTCCGGTGTTGGCAACGGAATGACTTCATCTACGATCACGACTCTCCTGCCGCTGTTTTTGATCTCCAGCTGCATCTGGTAGAGGTCATTCAGATAGGTCAATTTATCCCAGACACCATTTATCCTTGTATAGATATTGTAAAACAGCTTCGGGTCATTGCCGCGCGCGCTGACAGGCATTTTAAATTCAGCGATATGATCCTGCTCGCCGCTTATCCAGGCATTGGTACAGTTGGAAAACTTCGGTGCAGGTCCGTAAAGACGCTGTTTGCTCGCTTCAGCCTGCTGCATATCGCGCATACCCCTAAGACTATAGCCGTCAGGGAAAGCGCTCAGTCCTGCGATATCCAGCTTATAGGACACCAATGACTGAGGGTCAGCCTTAAGATAGCCCTCATCGCCGTTATACTCAAGCAGGACGACATCACAGCCCGCATTTGAAAGCACTGTTATCAACAGCAGTTCATAGTTGCTTATATCGCCTTCATACAATATTTTGGGCACTTTATTCTCGCCCAGCTGAGCAGTCACACGCTCAAACTTATAATAAAGCCAGCACATGAACTTGATATAGCAGTTTTTCAGCATATTATCGTTTTTGCCCTGACTGCGCAGAGTTGCCAGGGTGTTATAGATAGACCCTGCAACGGTATCACGCTGATAATCACTCATTCGCGGGAGCCATTTTTTCAGCTTCATGGTCAGGAAATTCAAGTCCATCTTAAAATCCATGCCCATCATTTCTTCAAAATAGGCAAGGTTCTTATTATCGGGATTAGGTATCCTGCCCTCGATAATGACACCGCCTGTTCTTGCGGCTTCGTAATACCTCTTTATAAATTCTGCGACCTGCTCATTATATCCGCAGATACGGTAAAAATAAACACCTTTTTCAGGTCTTGCGTTAAGCTCTTTAAAGTAATCGTCAAGCCCTATTAATTTCTTATGCTCAAACATTCAGACATACCCTTAATATATCCGTCAGCAGGCAGCAGATGCCCGCTGCGGGCAATTTTTTCTCTTAAGTATCGTGCTAAAAAAATTGGCACAATTAACCTTATATATTATACCCTAAACCGCAAATAAAAGTCAAGAGTTATTCACACTTTGGTATTCAATTCGTTAATTTATCTATATAACCGGCGTTATACTTAGGCACTTCAACCAAATCATTTATGATGATATTGTGAAAATCGACCTATAACAAAACCGCACCTTGAATAAAAAGCGCGGTAAAGAAATCATCTTATGAAATTTGTGAATACATGTTCTTCCTGTTCAGGCAGACCAAACTCTTTCTTACCCAATTCGATCGAACGCATCAGGAAAACCATATTTTTGGCGAGAGTACGCATTGTCTGAAGGCCCTCAGCGTCCTCAGATGCCTGTCCCGGTGCAGCACCGTGAACGCTGTTCCAATACTGGCTTGAAACAACGGGCATTCCCGAAATAGTAAAATATTTATTAAGTTCATCAAATGTTGCAGAGCAGCCACCGCGTCTTGCAACAGCCACAGAAGCACCCACCTTCATGCGTAAATCGCACTGAATGCTGTAGAAAAGCCTGTCAAGACATGAAACCAGCGTACCATTAGCAGAAGCATAATAAACAGGCGATGCGATAACAAGACCGTCAGCCACTTTAAGTTTTTCAGCGATATCGTTAACTCCGTCGTCGATGACACAGCAGCCCTTTTTAGAACAGCCGTTGCAGCTAAGGCAGCCGCGAATATTTTTATTGCCGACATTAACGATCTCAGCATCAACATTTTCAGCAGCAAAGATTTTCGCCATCTCAGCAAGTGCGAGGGCTGTATTTCCGTTTGACTTGGGACTGCCGTTAAGCATCAGAACTTTCATAAAATGTACCTCCGATCATAATATATAAACCAAAGTTTACTTTTAAATTATAGCACATTTTATAAAATAAATCAAGAAAAAAAGACTGATGAAAAAATCATCAGTAAGTGCGAGGACGGTATTTCCGTTTGACTTAGGACTTCCTAATCGAACACCCTACGAACCCGAATGACCGCAACAAACAGAGGATATTGCTGAGCAATTTAATATTAAATAAGCCTTTGTATCTGCGCATTGTGGGATACAAAGTTTTTTGTATATAACACTGATATTTTGTTTTCATAAATTATATTTTAAGTAAAATACATCGAATAATATGTTATATTATTGACATGCAATATTTGGTTATGGTACAATATAATGTACGAATTATCAATTTTGAATAATTCGCTCTGCCGTATCGGTAAGGAAAGTTTAGGAGGATATAAAAATGAAGAGTAAAAAGATCATAGCGGGGCTTCTCGCGCTGACATTTGTGTTTGGTGGTGTTGTCCTGCCATCGGGTGTGGTAAGCAATAGTTTGGTGGCTTCGGCTTCTTCACTTAATGTCGGTGACGCATTCTTCAAAGATGACACTAAATATGTTATACTTAGTGATGATACTGTAGAAATTAGTTCATATAGCTTGATTCCATCAAATGCTGTTATAAATAGCACAGTTGAATATGATGGTAAAGTGTATACTATAACAAAATTAGGAATGAATGCTTTAGCAAACAGAACACTTGAAAGCGTAACGATACCTGATACTGTAACAGTTATTGGAGATTATGTCTTTTCTGGTTGTAATATTAAAAGCATAACTATACCTGATACAGTTGTAAGTATTGGTAAATGTGCTTTTGCAAGCAGTTCTATCAGCAGCATTGTTATTCCTGATTCGGTAAAAAGTATGGGGATTTCCGTTTTTGAAGGATGTAATAATTTGAAAAGTGCTGTAATACCAGGAAGTATTGCAAGCATCAATGAAAGAACTTTTTTTAAATGTGTTAATCTGGAAAGTGTTACTTTAAATGATGGTTTACGTAATATCGGAAAAGATGCTTTTAATACTTGTAATAGTCTCAAACATATCAATATACCTTCCAGCGTAATAAATATAGGAGAATTTGCATTCGCTTATAGTGATAAACTTGAAAGTGTTAATATCTCTGATGGAACTGATTCTATTAACATAGATAAGTTTGCTTTTAGTGGCTGCACAAGTTTAAATGATATTTCTATTCCAGACAGAGTTATAAATATAGGAGAATATGCATTTAATTCATGCAAAAGTCTTAAAAGTGTAAAATTGCCAGATAATTCAGCTTATATTGATATATGTGTGTTTAGTAATTGTACCAGCCTTGAGAATGTAAATATACCGACTGGTATATCATCTTTGCCTAGTTCTACTTTTTATGGTTGTTCCAGTCTTACTGATATTACAATACCTGATAATATTAAGGAGATCAAAGAGTACGCATTCTACGAATGTAAAAATCTAACTAATGTAACAATACCAGATGGCGTAAAAAGTATAGGTGATCGTACTTTTTGGAATTGTACGGCACTTAAAACTATTCAGATCCCTGCTAGCGTTACTTATATAGGCAAAGAAGTATTTTCATATTATGATAGTAATGATAATAAGGTTAAGCCTTTGGATAACGTAACTATCTATTGCTACGCAGACACATTTGCTGAGAAGTATGCAAAAGAAAACGGGCTGAAATATCAGCTGATCAAACCTAAGCTCACATACCCCACAAATATCAAGGTTGAATACAATCAGATATATCACCAGGTAAGATTAACATGGGACAAAGTCGAGAACGCTAAAGAATATGGAATCGCTATTTATCAGGCAGGCAAGTGGAGAATCCAGAAACAGGGTATCACCACCACTTCTTACACAACTCCAAAGGACCTGACACCTGGTAAATCTTACAAGGTAATGATCGCTGCAAAAGTTGACGGCGAATGGGATACAGCAAACGCTATCAAACATGCGGTGACTATCTACATACCTAATGATACAGATTCTGATGGGGATGGTATTGAAGATTTCTACGAAAAGGAAGAAAATATATCGAGTTATACTATAGCCCCTATTATTGACAGCTGGATTGATGACAGCGAAAGCATTAGCGGGAAAAATCCGAAAATACCAGATCTTGAAAATTTGGGCATGAATATGAGAGGTTCTTCTACACTTGTTTCTCCGGAGGATAAGAATGGACCCAGAAAAAACGAAATTATCGCTATACGAAAAAGAAACATAGGTATTGATGCCACATTCGCTTTATCCACTTCCAAAAACAGCTACTTTGCTTTTACTATAACAGGCACTAAGGAAACAAAGTTCGGTGAAGGATATACGACTGACGATTATGAATCTACTGTTAAGATATTCAATGCTACTGAAAATGAGTTAACTGAACCTGTAGAAATCAGACTTTCTGACGATTTCACAGAGATAACATATGTCTTTAAACTTGAACAAGATTCAGCATATATGATACTCGTCAATAACCCAACTAATAATAACGAGGGCGAATATGAGATCCATATTTCGGAGGATAACTGGTTGTATGCGCCGAATGGGGGAAGACAAACATATAACACATCTGAGCTTGACTATGACAACGTATACGTAAAACTTGCAATAATAACTGATGAAGAAAACTTTGAATCAATAAAAGTTAATGCTGTTAATTACACACAAGTAGACATTCCATACTTTGAAAAACCAATTGATATTATATCATTAGCTGGCATATTTTTAATAAAAGCTGATCCTAGAGTGAGTGCAGCTGTTACAATTGCTGGATTTCTGACAACGCCAATCCATGAAATTGTTACAGATAAAAAGCAAAAAGAGTTGGACGAAGCTATTGATGCAACTGGAGGATATATTTGTTTTTCAAGTTCAACTGTATGTACAGACAATGAGTTGCGTCGTGATTACTATCCTACAGAATGGACATCACCTGGATATATTAATAGATTTTTGGGAGATCCAAAATATGGACATATAGCAATTGTCGAAACCGAGGTAGATTTTGAATTGTTAAAACAATTAATATATCAAGAGATTTCAAATCAAGAAGGAGAAAACTCATGATAATTATTATTTTCAGTTTGATTTCAGTGATATTCACACTGGTAAAAAAACATATCATTCTTAAAAACAGTAACGGTCTTTTTTATGTTAAACTTTTATTTGATAACAAGAGAATCTCTCATATACTTACTGTTTTATTCTGTGAATTATTATGGCTTTTATTTTCACAAAATAATATATTGATTTTATATGTTACAATATCATTCGCTGTTATAATATTGTTTATTGTTTTCAGTCATACAATATATAATAGCAATACAAAATTGCTTGTTACTTATCTTGGAAAAAAGCATAAAGTAAATAAAGTCGAATTAAATAATGATAAAAAAAAAATACGATTTATTCTGGAAGATAGAGTCATAGAATATACCATATACAATAAGAAATGGTATAACATCATTTTATCCCAGATCAGTAATAATCAACCATACACTGAGTGAAACTGAACTCTAAAGCATACATTCGAACGCATGAATAAAAGCGCGAAGATTATCCTGCTTCCTTATAGGATATGATCAAGTATGTAGACATGAAACTCAAATTTATAGGCGATAAGCGAATCGGACCCTGCCGGATATTGATCTCGGCGGGGTCTTGATTTTGTATTTGCGGAGGGCTTGACGGTTATTGATTATAGCGTCCCCGCCCCAAAAGCCTCCACCCTACCAAATCAACTCCAAATAGACTAAACTAGAAATAACTAATAAAGTCTAACCGGAGTTGATTAGAATGAATGAGATAACGAAGATCAAAAACGAAGTTAAGCTGAAACAATGGGCTGAAAAGATAGCACCGACAGTTCTTCCGAAAACGCAGCTTGGAAAGGCATTTGAATATGCTTTCAAGAAACGGGAATTTCTCGGAAACTACTTCAAAGACGATGACTGTGCGATTTCGAACAATGCCGCTGAAAATGCGATAAGACCTTTCACCGTCGGGCGTAAAAACCGGCTTTTCAGCGACACTCCCAAAGGGGCGAGAGCAAGTGCTGATATTTACAGCATTGTCGAAACAGCTAAGGCAAACAGGCTTGATGTTTTCAAATATTTTGAGTTGCTGCTGACAGGTCTGCCAAGCATGGAGTTTTTGACCAATCCCGATATACTTGAAGAATTTCTGACTTGGAACAAATCTGTGCAGAAAATTTGTAAAGCAATATGAGTGATCCCCGGGCTACGGCTCGGGGATCTGTGTTTTGGTGGGGGTGGGGGGTTGGGCGGGGACGGTATAAGTTATATTAAACTAAATTTAATTATACATATTGACAAATTCATTCTACAATAGTATAATTAAAATTGAATTACTGCTCAATTTATTGCTCAATTCAATTTGTTATACAAAGCAAAAATTTTGCTCTGTAATCTTCCACAAGAACAAGGAAGAGATTTTCACAGCTTTTAATACGACATTAACCGTGGTATGGGTTGGGTAATGATGTAATACATAACGATAAAGAGTAATTAAACATGAACAAAATTGCGAAGAAAATCTTGACCTTTGCAGCCGCAACAACGATGGCGACAACAACTGCTTTTGTAGCTTCTGCTGGCTATGGCATGACAAGATTTTTACTTGCTTCAGATCAGTATTCAAATTTCTACTGCGAAGTACAAAAGCAACAGCTACAGCCATTGTAAAAAGGAACGGAAGTGGTGGATTTACGGATAAAGACAAGAAAGAGGCTAAAAAGGGTAAATGGGCAAAAGCAGAAACACAAAAATATCTGTACTATGATGAATACAATTCATATTATGATCATCCGGGTGGAGTTAAGTAGTATGGATCAACTTAAGACATGATAAGAACAGTAAAGAGCGATATAAATGATCGCTCTTTACTCTCTTTTTTGTGAAGGGAATAAAATGAAAAAAATAGTTTACTTTCTGTTGTTTATAGTTATTGCTTGTACAGTATTCATAAACGATTATGTACAAGAGAAAAATGCTTATCTACTTGAACTTAATAAGATAGGTGAAAAGAATACGTTTGCCTGTCATGTCTTTTTATCTTCAAAAGAAGATGATAAAGAGATAATATATAACACACTTGATGATGCACTAAAGCAATACGGCGGAAATTTGTATTGCAACAGTGTAGATAAAGATGGTATTTACGCTAAAAATATTTTGGCATATAACTATACCGTTTTTGAAGACATTTCCCTTGGGGAAGGTCATTTTTTTGAGGACAAGGATCGTTCTTCTGATAAGTATCTTACAACTAAAAAAAATGATGACCCGAAGTGTATAGGAAGGATCAACAGCTTCGGAAAAGATATGTTATTCAGTATCAGAACCATGAAAACATATTTTGATAATTCTGCCGATCCATTAAATAAATCATTTATAATATGTACTGCTAATATCGGCGATTATGATAGTATAAAAAAGCAGCTTGGTGCTAATGGTATTATAGTGACAGAGGATACATCTGAACGTGGTGAAGAGGGTAAGACAAAACCAATAATGATAATAGTCTACATCACTATTGTTATTCTCGGTGTTATTACATTTTATGATATTATAATGTCATCAAAAAAATATGCGGTAAAAAAGTTACTTGGGTATAATAATACGGATCTTTGTATAGGCAGTGTTGCGGTGATCGCTTTGCTTGAAGCGATGGCTTTTGCTTTATCTGCCATTATATTGTCATTAGTGTTGTTTTCTGAAAAAAATAGTTTGTATAGTGATTTCATTCTGCATATAATAAAAAGTTACGGTGTTGTACTTATCCTTACAATTGTACTTAATGCCGTTCCATTTATCTACTTAAGGTGCATTTCGATAAGTGATGCTGTCAAAAACAGACTGCCTATAAAGGCCATAAGTCGTTTCAATATTATAATTAAAAGTGTACTCAGCATTGTCGTTATAGGTTTTTCTATAAACGTTATCGCACAGATACGTTCATATAATAATCTTAATCACAGCAAATATGATGATTGGGAAAAGATACATGACTATGCTTATATCACGAATTATATTATAAGCAATGATAGTTCATGGACAGGCGAAACAGATGAGGATTACAGCAATTTCAAAAAACTATATATTGAACTGAATGAAAAAGGTGGCATATATGCCGATTTTTGCTATTTTTCGCCATTGTATGCCAAAGAATTCAAGCAAACGGAATTTGTCCCAAGAATGAGTGTAGAAGTAAACACAAATTATCTGAAAAAATTTCCTGTTAAAGATGAAAACGGTGATAATATCGAAATATCAGAAAATGAAACAGATACGATCGTTATCGTTCCATTAAAATATAAAGATAAACTGGATGAAATAACAGAGTATTTCAGTTCGGACTTTTCACCGACAAATAAGACCAAACTGATATGGGCCGAAAACGATCAGGAGTATTTTACTATGCTTGTTGATACAGCTGTAGATAATTATAACAGGATCAAAGACCCGATACTGTATGTATTGACTGAAAACAATGCTGAGGATTATGACTATCAGATAGTTGCACAAGATAATTATTACATTCATGTAGATGATTACAAGGACAGCCAAGCTGAAATAAATAATATTTTTGGAAAATATTATGACCTTGATGAAGTAAAGTTTGTTTCATGCAGTATTTACGAGGCAGTTGAAGACCAGATTGCACAAAACAGCATGATGATCAAAATATATAGTGTTATATTGTTGCTGACGCTTATTGCAGAGATAATGATATCTATTCAGAATATCACAATACATATAAAACACTATGTAGTTCACATAGCAGTGAAAAAAATTCTTGGTTATGGTTTCATTGACCGTTATTCGGAAATATATGTTGATTCTTTATTATCAAATATCAGTGTTACGATCGTATCATTGGTACTGTTCAGAAATTGGCTTGTCCTGCTGATCGGTATCATAATGATAATTTTTGATGTTTTGCTGACATCTGTATTTATCAGTTATAAAGACAGCAAAAGCATTCTTGAATATACAAAGAGAGGATAGTTATGATAGTATTAAAAAAGATAAGCAAAAAATACGGTAAAAAAGTGATCTATGAAAATTTCTCCCTGACAATAAATGACGGAGAATTCGTGGCTATAGTCGGTGCGAGCGGAAGCGGGAAAAGTACACTTCTTAATATCATAGGTCTTCTTGAAACTGTCGATAAAGGAAGAGTGTCTATAGATGATCTTACGGATATTACCCCTCAGAGTAATAAAGCAATTTCTATAATACGTTATAAATTCAACTATCTTTTCCAGAATTATGCCCTGATAGACGAGGAAACAGTAGAATATAATTTGAAACTTGCCTTACGTTTCACAAAGGGAAATAAAAAGGAATTGATCAGAAATGCACTAAAAAAAGTGGGTCTTGATGGATATGAAAAGGCGAAAATATATCAACTTAGCGGCGGTGAACAGCAAAGAGTTGCTTTGGCGAGAGTTATTTTAAAACCTTCAAAATACATTCTGGCAGATGAACCTACAGGATCCTTAGATCCTGATAACAGAGATATTGTTATTAAAACATTAAGAAGACTCAATAAAGAAGATAACAAAACTGTGATAATAGTTACTCACGATACGTATGTTGCAGATCAATGCGATAAGATAATTAAGATCGGCTGATTAGACAGTTCCCTAAGCCTATTGGAGCACTCATTTTCCGTTCCGCATAATTCATAATCAGAATTGTGGAGCATACCGCAACAGGCACAAACCCTATTGAAACGCATAACCGCAAGCCCTCAGAAACGCTCTGTAAGCGTTTCTGAGGGCTTTTTCTTTTAAGCAGTTAAGTTTTCCGCTCGGCGCAGGATACAGTCGTAACAACTCGCCATGCTGATTATTCGTCCTCATCGATGCACTCATCAAGATTAATCAAAAAAAGACTGATGAAAAAATCATCAGTCTTTTTAGGTTTTGTGTCGGCGACAACTTATTTTCCCGGGCGGTCGCCCGCCGAGTATTTTCAGCGAAGATGAGCTTAACTTCTGTGTTCGGCATGGGAACAGGTGTGACCTCATCTCAATGATCACCGACTAAAT
>Ga0129310_1000460_pt1 | contig 49873 bp, 50 predicted proteins | sample Go1ome_2_FD_94433 | JGI IMG/M metagenome (GOLD analysis project Ga0129310, IMG submission 94433) | Western lowland gorrila individual fecal microbial communities from Wisconsin, USA - Go1022A metagenome | ecosystem: Host-associated > Mammals > Digestive system > Large intestine > Fecal | place...
CAGATTGTACAATGAGGACGACGCAAGGCTGTCGCCTTGCTAGGACGAATTGTGCAAGATGACGGAAAATATGCAAGCAAGACACGTGCAAAATCCAATAAATGGTCTTTGTGCGGTGTTGCCCTAAGAAAAACCGCGTTTTCCCCCTTGACAAAGACGAACAGGCATGATATAATAGTATCGTTGCTGTAAAGTGTTTTTACTTAACACACCCACGAACGGAGAAACTCATGGAACGCACCGACATCGTTATACTGCTTGATATTTACGGAGAACTGCTGGCAAACGCCCAGCGCGACGCACTGGATATGCGGTATAACGAAGATCTTTCCCTAGCTGAGATAGCCGGGGAGATGGGCGGGATAACCCGCCAGAGCGTGGTTTACTCCATCAGAAAGGGCGAGCAGAAGCTCTGCGAGCTTGAAAGCAAGCTCGGATTTCTGGCGCGCCTGCGGGAGCTCTCCGGCGAGATCGACCAGGCAAGGCAGCTCGTCGAGGATATGAAAAGCGACAGCAGCGACGAACGCCTTAACAGGCTCAGCGGACTTCTTTCGGAGATACGCAGCGGGCTTTAGGCGAAGAACTGATACCATTGATACGTGATACAAAGGCGGTGAGGTCATGGCTTTCGAGGGACTTTCTGGCAAGCTCAACGGCGTTTTCGGGAAACTGAAGGGGCGCGGCAAGCTCAACGAAAAGGACATCAAGGACGCTATGCGCGAGGTTCGCATGGCGCTGCTGGACGCGGACGTAAACTACAAGGTCGCTAAGGACTTCGTGGCGAGGGTCAGCGAAAAGGCGATAGGCGAACAGGTCATGGGGAGCCTTACCCCCGCGCAGCAGGTAATTGATATAGTACACCGTGAGCTTATCGAGCTGATGGGCAACACCACCGCGAAGATAAACTTCCCCTCCAAGCCGCCGTGCGTAATTATGATGTGCGGTCTGCAGGGTGCCGGTAAGACGACCCACTGCGCGAAGCTCGCAAAGCACCTTATCGCACAGAACCGCCGTCCGCTGCTGGTTGCCTGCGATATCTACAGACCTGCGGCGATAGATCAGTTAAAGATCGTCGGCGAAAAGGCGGGCGCTCACGTTTTCGAGATGGGTCAGACCGACCCGGTGAAGATCGCCAAGGAGGGCATAAAGTACGCCAAGGACAACGGCTTTGACGTAGTGCTCCTGGATACCGCCGGACGTCTGCACATCGACGAAACGCTGATGGACGAGCTGAAAAACATCAAGCGCGAAACCAACCCGGACGAAATACTGCTGGTTGTCGATTCCATGACCGGTCAGGACGCGGTGAACGTAGCCCAGAGCTTCAACGAAACGCTGGACATCACCGGCGTTATCCTCACCAAGCTGGACGGCGACACCCGCGGAGGTGCGGCGCTGACAGTGCTTGCGATAACCGGCAAGCCGATAAAGTTCGCCGGCATAGGCGAGAAGCTCGACGATATCGAGCCGTTCCACCCGGACAGAATGGCAAGCCGTATCCTCGGCATGGGCGATGTGCTCACCCTCATCGACAAGGCTAAGAACACCATCGACGAGAAAGCCGCCGCCAAGACCATGCAGAAGATGCAGGAGAACAAGTTCGACCTGAACGACCTGTACGCGCAGTTCGAGCAGATCGAGAAGATGGGAAGCATACACTCCCTGTTAAAGATGATCCCCGGAGTTTCCGGAAAGATAAAGGAAGAGGACATCGACGAGCGGAAGATGCCGCGCACAAAGGCGATAATCTCCTCCATGACTCCCAAGGAGCGCGAAAAGCCCTCCATCATCGACGCGAAGCGCAAGCGCCGCATAGCAGCGGGCAGCGGAACTAAAGTCGAGGAAGTGAACCAGCTCCTCCGCCAGTTCGAGCAGATGCAGAAGATGATGAAGCAGATGGGCTTCGGCGGCAAGGGAAAGGGCAAGAAGATGCGCATTCCCATGAACATGATGAAGCAGATGGGAAATATGGGCGGTCCCGGCGGATTCCCGATGTGACGAACGTAAGTAAACGGCGGAGCGCCGTTGAAATATAAAACAAAGCCCCAAGGGGCGGAGCTGATATGATTTCACTGTGTAATACACATGAATATATCAATGCTGAAAGGAGAAAATAAAATGGCAGTAAAGATCAGACTCAGAAGAATGGGCGCAAAGAAGGCTCCCTTCTACCGTGTAGTTGTAGCTGATTCCCGTTACCCCAGAGATGGTCGTTTCATCGAGGAGATCGGCACCTATGATCCTACCAAGGAGCCGGCTCTCGTAAACATCGACACAGCCAAGGCTGACGAGTGGATCAAGAAGGGCGCACAGCCCACTGATACCGTAAAGAGACTTCTCAAGAAGTAATTTCCGGCAGCAGTAACGCGGGCATTCCTGCCCGTCAAGAACCTACCGGGGCATTGTCCCCTTTATCCCACAGGAGGGAATATATATGAAAGAGCTTCTGATAACTATCGCCTCTGCCCTCGTTGAGGACAAGGGCGCAGTTCAGGTCACTGTTGACGAGCCGGACGCTGAGGGCGTGGTAGTTTACCACCTCCACGTTGCCCAGGACGATATGGGCAGGGTCATCGGCAAACAGGGCAGAATAGCAAAGGCTATCCGCACCGTAATGCGCGCAGGCGCAGTACGCGCGGACGAGAAGATCTCCGTCGAGATCGACTGATAAAACGAAAGCGGAGCCGACAGGTTCCGCTTTTTTATTGAGGTACGAAATGAACGTCAGAGAGAACGAAAACAAAGAAATCGTGAAAATGGTACGCGAGGGGCTGAAAAAGACCGGCGGCTACTGCCCGTGCAGAATAGAGCGCACCCCCGAGAACAAATGCATGTGCGAGGAATTCCGACGCCAGATAGCCGACCCGGATTTCGAGGGCTACTGCCACTGCATGCTTTATTACAAATCATTGTAGGGGCGACCATTGGTCGCCCGGATTTGTTGGCGTGTTGAAACCGCACGGAAAAACCGGCGGTTCCGCCTAATTATCGGGCGATTTGTGATTAAATACGCGGGTGGCGTGTGTTATTCATTGCGCCTATAATTACGTAGGGGAGGGGCTTGCTGCATTCTCGCCTTTAATTCGCTCCGCTCACGGCGTGAACGCTCACATTTTTCATTTCGCGGACAGCCGTCCGCGATTTTGCTTTGCAAAACCATGAAAAATGCGGGGTGCCTGCTTAATTATCGGGCGGTTTGTAATTAGAATTCGGGAGATTTGAAATCCGCGTTATTTCTTCCCATCAACGCCGCTCAGGTCGAAATCCGGAGTGTACTCCTCCTTAGCGGAGCTGCGCTCCTGCATGTAGCCCTCAAGTCCTGCGGCGTAAACCGCGTCCAGCGCCTTACGGTATTCAAAGGTCGTGATACGGCGGTTCAGCGACTTTATGTCCTTTGCTTTCCAGAACGGCGTGTACTGGCTCATCAGACTGAACAGGACGTCCTGCCCGAAGCGCTCCCCGACGCGCCTTATGACCTCCTCCGAATCGTGGTAATGCCCCGGGACAACCAGGTGACGCACAATAACTCCGCGGCTCAGCATTCCGTCCGGGCGGAACCGCGGCTTTCCCGTCTGCCGGAGCATCTCCCCGACGGCGCTCACAGCCGCGTCGAAATATCCCGGAGCCGACGACAGCTCCACCGCCAGCTCGTCCGAAAAGTACTTTATGTCTGGCAGAAAGATATCAACATAGCCCTCCAGCGCCCGGAGCGTTTCCACCCGCTCATAGCCGCCGGTATTGTAAACCACCGGAATCGACAGCCTACCCTTTACCATATCCAGCGCCCGGATTATCTCCGGCACGAACGGCGTGGGGCTGACGAGATTTATATTCCAGGCTCCCTGCTCCTGCAGTTCAAGGAAGATATCCGCCAGGCGCTGCGTTGTGATATCCTTTCCGAAGCCCCCGGCGCTTATGTCGTGGTTCTGGCAGAATATGCACCGCATGACACACCCCGAAAAGAACACCGTACCGCTGCCACGGGCGCTGTCAGTACCGCTGATACACGGCTCCTCCCACTGGTGGAGAGCCGCGCGCGCAATACGAACGCCGCGCTTCATTCCGCAGAATCCGACGGTATTCTCACGGTCCGCGCCGCATTCCCTGGGACATAATCTGCACTCCATTGTTTCACCTCAAATAAATTCCGGAGAGCGGCTGCCCTCCGGAAAAATACTAAACCTGTCTGCCCTGTTCCACTGTATCGGCTGTACTGTTCGTTCCCATTTCTGCGGGAATCTCCGAGCCGCCGGACGCCGTATCGGGCGTGCTGCCTGCCGCTGAACCGGCAGCGCCTGCCCTCTCGCTTATCAGCCGCAGCTTTTCCGTTTCAGCAAATGTAAGGAACAGGATCAGCACGCCGGAGCAGATACATATTGTTTTCATCGTTACAACGCCGCTGACCCAGCCCGCCTTGAGGGAAGCCTCCATCTGATAGTTATAGGCGTCGCCGCCGACGTATTCCTCTCCGTTTCCCGTCCAGTCGCTTCTATAGGCGTATGACGATACGTAAAGGTGCTTCTCCGGCATCGGAAAAGCAATGCCGAAAATGATGAGCGCCATTGACAGGACTACTCCGATAAGACCGATTTTTTTCATGATAATTCCTCCATTCTCCCGATATTCCGGGTGAATGAATTATACCACAAAATAACCGATAAATAAAGACACTTTACGAAACAGTTTAATTTAACCCGCTGATAAGGCTCGCGGTGTCCGCAGTGATGGTCTTTAACAGGTCGTACTGCGGGGTAAGGCTGCCGTTGCTGTCATACGCTATCTTCATTGTGACCGCCAGTGAATCGTTGGATATCGACGTGAAATCCAGTGGATTTTCCGCGTCCACGTTATACACATAAACGAACGTTACTTCCGGGAGGTTCTGAACGCTGTCGCCGTGTACTATCACCCGGAAGCTGCTGCAATCCTGGAGCGCAAACGCCGCCTCGGACGCGTCCCCCTTTACGATAGGATCAATGACCTGCTGGCGCTGAATGAACACGGGGTCGGTGTTTTCCGCCGCCTGTTCGTTGTCGTATACGTTCTGAGCCGCGATGACAGTTCCGTTAGTTACCACCGTGCTGAGGTTCATATCCCTGTAGCGGTAGTCCGGGACTGCTTCGTTGCCGTTCTCGTCTATCCCGTTGAACACGCTGCCGTTTATTATGTAGGTGGAGGTGTCTATCTGCTCGACTGACACCGTGAACACCGGCGCGTAAATTATGTTCTGGTACTGCGCCAGTACCTCCGTGAGGTCAGTGACCTGCACCGAGCCGTCCTGGGACTCGTTCATCTTGACGATTATCTCGGAGAGCGTTTCATTCGCCGAAAGATCCGTCGTATAGACCCTGGTGACTGACGCCGATGTGCCTGTTTCGTTCTGCACGTCGCCGCAGAATATCATCTCCCGGGCGTTGAGCATAAGGATAAGGTACGCGATAAGCCCCAGGAGCACCAGCGCTATCAGAACAATTCCTATTACAATCTTCATAAGTCTTTATCCTCAGATACAATACAGATTGGTGTCCCAATCCGGAATATACGGGTGATGCCGCAGATAAAACCTGTACTTTCTGTTTATCCCGGCGATCTGGAGCGGAATGGCGAACATATCCTCGTTGCGGTGATACAGCGCCACGGAAAGCTTCGGACGGTGCACCGAAATAGTCTCCCGCGCTCCCTCTATCGCCTTTTCCTCGCTGCCCTCGACATCGTATTTTATGAACGTCGCCGCGTCGCCCTGGAGCATATGGTCAACGCTCATCATATTGACTTCGCGGTATCTCGCGGGATTTGCCGCGCGCACCGGGTCGTTCTCGTCCACCTTGGAGCTTCTCCCCGACCGCAGGCTGAACCGCATTACCGTTTCGCTGTCCCACGCGCCGCAGTTATAAGCCTCCAGCAGCCCGGAGCCTATCATATACAGCCGGCGCTTCAGCTTCACGTAATTCCGGTGATCCGGCTCCATCGCGTATATCTTGCGGAAGTGCATGCCCGTTTCGTTGAGGAACTTCACTATAGTGTCGCCGTTGTATGCGCCGAGGTCAACGTAGGTCTCCTCTGCGCCTATTTTCAGCAGGTCGTACATTTCTTCCTCCGGGCTTTCGCACTGCCGGAGGTACTCAAGCTTTCCGCTCAGCTTATAGCGGATAACATTTTCGAACACGAGCTTCGACTGTTCGTCCGCCAGCATTCCGTACACCCTGGAAAGCTCCTCGCGGTGCTCCACTGCGTAATCCAGCGTGAAAAGCCCGTCGCCCACCACCGGAACGTTCGGCGCATAAAGCTCGTGCCTTTCCGCTATGCTGTAGATATGCTCCATGACGTCCGGTAACTGGCTGCCGAAGCACACTAGTATCAGAAAATCCTCGCCGTAAAGCTCCTCTATCTCCGAGAGCTTCTTCACACGGCAGCCCAGGAAGCTGTGACCGCGCACGAACTCATCGCTCGCCATGATGTCAGCAACGGGTACGCCGATGCCGTCCAGCACTGATTTTATCTTCTCCGCGCCGTCGCCCATGCCGTAGAGCACTATTTTCTTATCCGTCTGCCCCAGGTAATCCCACAGGCAGGTGTCTATCTCATCAAGGAAAAATGCCATTTCATGCCTCTCTGCGGTCACATCATTCTGACGCGCTCCGCCTCTTTCACGCACTGGACGAATGCCTCGGAAACCTTGGAGCTGTCCAGGTGATATTTTTCTACATATTTATCAACGGTCGCCCAGTCCGCCTTTTCATAGCTGTATGCCAGGTCGAACACATCGCTGTAGACTCCGCCTCTGCCCATAAGACCGTTCTTTATCTCCGGAGTCAGCGGGAATTCCTCCAGAGCCTGCGCCAGGGCGCGTTCTCCGCCGTATGTCACCATCGACAGAAGCCCCATCAGATAGAACGCGTCCGCGTCGCCGGCGGCCTCCGGTATCATCAGCGCCAGCCGCTTGCAGAACTTCGCCAGCAGGCAGGATATACGCATAAGCTCCACGTTGTCGCTGCGGGTTATGCGCTGCATACCCATAAGGTATATCCACTCACGCAGGTAGTCCAGACCGAGTATCACAAGCGCCTGCCCGATGGAGCTGACGCGGTTGCGCACGCCGAAATACACGGAATTTATCAGTCTGAGAAGTCTTTGACACATAGCGGTGTCGCAGGAGATGACGTCAACGATGTCGCTGAACTCCGGCTCCGGCTGTGAAACCAGCTGCATTACCCGCATGAAATTCACGGGCAGCGGAGTTATGGCGTTCTTGGACATTATGGTGGGCTTTGCGAAGTAGTAGCCCTGCATGAAGCTGCACCCGAGCTTCTTCGCCCACTCGAATTCCTCCTGGTTCTCTATCTTCTCCGCCAGCATCAGCTTGTTGCAATAGCGGCAGATGTACGCTGTTTCCTCAATGGATTTCTGCGGCGTGCGGAAGTCTATCTTGACTATGTCGCCAAGCTCGAAAAGCTGGCTGTAGCTGTTGTCGTATTCGAAGTCGTCCAGCGCCAGGGTATAGCCGCGCTCCTTAAGCTCCTGACAGGCGCCGAGCAGCTGCTCGTCCATCATGAGGTTTTCAAGTACCTCGACGACGACAAGCTCCGGGGATATCATCTTCGGAACGCCGCGCTTCAGCAGGTTGGACGTGAAATTGATGAACGCCTTGTGCTTGCCGATGATCTCCGAGATGTTCAGCCCGAAAAACGCATTGGTGACTACGTCTGCGGTGGAAGCGTCACCGTCAAGTCCGGTATATTCATTCTGCCTGCCGTTGCTGCGATAAAGCAGCTCGTAGCCGTAAACATGGTTGTCTGTGTCGAAAATAGGCTGTCGCGCCATATACACGTCCATGAAGCTCACCTCTCCCCTGGGGTACATATTATAGTCCGATTATAATTATACAGTATTTCGCAGTTTTTTTCAAGCGCCGTGAATATCAAAACATGTTTTTTTGGCAATTTAGGAATATTGCACAATCCCGGACGTGCAGATTTGACAACACGAAGCTCCTGCAAATAAAAAACGCCGTGGATACACGGCGCATATCATATAAAAAGAAAGCCGCCCCGATGTCCCGGGGCGGTCAAGATAGCGGCTGCTTGGCAGGCGTAGCATTCTCCTGCATCTCTCAGGCACCACGTGGTGCCCTGTCGTTACCATCGGCGTGTGGTCTCTACGAATTTTACCACCTCAAACAGCCCATCTTATCTTACTTATATTATATCATATTTATTCTTCACTGTAAATATTTTTCTTTTTGTATATTGGCGTGCTGTTGCGCAACCGCTGTTCAAAACGCTTGTCATTTTCACCAACTACAGTCAATATGGATTTTTTGTAGCTTGGGTCATCTCCCTCTACCACCAAGCGCAAAACTATATTAACATTCTTGCCGTGCTCAATGAATCTTCGGCATACGAGCGCCGTATTTGGTTTTGTGTCCCATAGTCCGGATCGCTCAGAATAGACGAAAAATACACATGATATTTATCATAAAACTCCTGCCCACGCCTTTCAATGATATGAGCAATTCTGTTATCAGTAATGATAACCTCGTTTGTAATAATTGTTTTTTCAGCAATTGCTTTATAAATGCTTAATTCTATCTTTCCTATGTAATACACTCTGTCGTACCGCCAATCCATACTTATAATTTAAATTATAACACGACAAAGCGGTGATTGTCAGCTTTATTTGTCACATATGCACAAATTTGCATGCAAAAATCTATTCCAATTTGTGTATTCGCTACCTTGCAAAACAAAATACCTTGTGGTATAATAAAATCACGGAACAGGGAGAAATGTTCCGGATTTTTTGAGCAGGCTACCTTGTAAGGCAAAGTACCTTGAAAGACAAGGATAACCTCCGGAGGTGAAACATGAACTCTCAGCTGAAGCGCGGGACACTGGAGCTGTGCGTTCTTTCGATATTATGCGACAGCGACTGCTACGGCTACGAGCTGGTGAACAGGATATCCGGCTGTATGCAGATGACCGAGGGAACGATATATCCGCTGATGAAGCGGCTGAAGGACAACGGGCTGATAGATTCCTACATAGTGGAATCGCAGGAAGGCCCACCGCGTAAATATTACAAAATTACCGAAACAGGCAGAAATGAAAAGGAAACGCTTCTAAAGGAATGGTTTGAGTTTGTTGACAGCATAAACGCGCTGCTGAAAGGGGACAAGGAACAATGATAGCAAAGAACAAGGGTGACTTTCTGTACCAGCTGCACAACGAGCTGCACAGGATAGGAATAGACGATGACGAGGACATATTCTCGGATTTCGAGGAGCACTTCAAGGAGAGCCAGGAAGCCGGATTATCCGAGGAGGAGACCTGCGAGAAGCTCGGCGACGTCAAGGAGATCGCGCGGAATTACCTGGATATCCCCAGCACCCGTCTGAACTCCATCGTGGCGGACGCCGTGGCAAATCAGAGGGTATCCCTCACGAAGCCCGGCGAGAAGCTCCCGGCGGACCTTTCGCTCGTAAAGGACGGACCCGCCCCCGAACAGCCCGCGATACGCGAATTCACTCCCGAACACATCATGGAGGAGCCGGAAACTCCCGCGCCGGTATCTCCCAGGGTGGAACTCAACAAGGACAGCGCCCCCGTCCGCGAGTTCACACCGGAGCACATCGCATACGAACCCGACCCGCCGAAGCCCCGGGAGGTCACTCCCGAGCACATCGCGCCGGAACAGCCCGCGCCCGCCGCAGGTTCCGCGGATACGCGCTACCAGTACAGCAGCGTACCGCGCCAGACCGACGATATGCACTCCAATTCCACCAATTCCCGCACCGGCGAGGTTCCTCCGCAGTGCGTTCCCCCGGTAGGGAACCACGCAAAGGACGGCGGCTTCAAGTTCAGTGACGTCAAGGGCAGACCCGCGAACGTCAATGTCGGAAAGCTCATCGGCTGCCTGGTATTAGATGTGTTTTTATGGTCATGGCTTCTTCCGATGGTTATTTCACTGATATTCGGCGTTATCGGCGCCGCTGCGCTCAGCCTGTTCACCGGCGGACTGACGCAGCTTGGCAACGAATATTTCAACATCATAAGCCGCATTCTTCTCTGCGTTGGAATGGTGAGCGGCTCCGTGCTGGTGGGCTGCGTGATTTTCGGTCTGTGCAAGGCGGTTTTCCACTGGATAAAACATATAGTCATAGATCATGTCAAGGCTATATATGATCTGTAAGGAGGCACAGAGATGAAAGTTATTCTGAAAATATTCATTCCGCTGTGCGTCGTTTCGTTCATCGCGTTCGGGATATCCGTTGCAGTGTTCGGCGTAAATAAAAACGCCGGGTACGGCGTTGGCAGTAATCAGTCCAGCTCATACCAGATAGACGGCGAATATACTGGCATTGAAGCGAATATCGGCTCATATGAGCTGGTGCTCTCCCCGCACTCCGGCAGCAAGACGGAGGTGAACATCACCGGCAGCGACGCGGATATCCGCAAGGTAAATGTCGGACTTAACGGCGACACCCTCGTTATCTCAACAAGCAGCTACGGTGGTATCGACTTCTCCTCCTGGATAAACTGGATAATGAACAGAGGACGGAACACGACCGTAAACGTGTCAGTTCCCGACAAGGTATACGAGCGGCTGACTATCGGCATGACCTCCGGTTACGCCGAGTCCGTAGGGGTATCCGCAAAGAACGTGGAGCTTTCCACCACATCTGGCCATCTGAAATACCTCCAGCCGGACATCACCACCGACAGCCTTACGATAAAGACTACCTCCGGTTCGATAACCGCGCTGAATGCAGCCACCAAGTCCTATGATATCCGCGCGACCTCGGGTGACATAAACGTATCATCGCTGACCGGCACCGGAAATATCCGCGTATCCTCCAGCGTCCTGCAGATCGGATTTAAGGAGCTTACCGGCGACTGCTACGTGAATATGACCTCCGGCGACGTCGCCCTCGGACTTCCCTGGGACACCTCAGCGAATATCCATTGCAGCAAGACCTCCGGCGATGTCGTGATGACGACGTTTGACGGCACTGAAACAAACTCCGTGGCGGTCGAAAGCGGAGATATCGTACTCGGCAGCGGCGGAAACAAGATAAACGTTACCCTCACCTCCGGAGATATCGAACTGATACGCGCCAGAAACGAGGATTATTTCGACAGCTCCTATGAATACTATTTCGATGAGAGCGCTCACGCTGAAACCACCTCCATCTATCCGGGCACGGCGCATGAAGGGATCGCAGCCGTTGAAGAGATCACGAATGCGGCAGGCGATAACATTGATTCAGCAGCCTCCGTAATAGAGGCAAACATCGAATCCGCAGCTTCCATAGTGGAAGAAAACATTGACAGGGCATTCAATTACATCAACTGACAAACGCTTAATACTGAAAGGAGTATTACCATGGCAGACAAGCAGACATATACATTTTCCAACGAGATAGACACCGTGGAGCTAAGCTCCCTGGGCGCAAAGATAGTAGTTATACCGCAGGAGCGCCCCGACATCTACGTTGAATACGACAACCCCAAGGACGCGCCGGAATTCTGCGCGGTGCTCTCCGGAAAAACGCTCACTCTCAAGGAAAGCTTCAGCTTCAGCATTTTCGGCAACAAGCCCGCGGACGGCTACTCCATCACCGCGTATCTCCCGTTAAAGACATTCCAGCGCATAAAGATAAACACCGCCAGCGGCGGCGTGGAGGTAGGCGAGGTATCCGCAGAGGAATTCAGCCTTAACACTGCCAGCGGAAACATCAACGTAAACGCGTTCTTCAATAACGTGAAGCTCCAGTCCGCCAGCGGAAACATCACGCTGACAAACCCGCTCGCAGACGCTCCCGCTTCCGGAGTTTCCCTCGAAAAGGAGGAAGTTCCGACGGTATACACCGCGCGCTCGCTGCATGTATGCACCGTCAGCGGCAACGCCACCGTTACCGGCTACCGCGCCGAGGAATTCGGCGTGCACTCCGTATCCGGCAGGACTACAGTCACCGGGATTTCCGGCCGTGGCAGCGTATCCGTCACCAGCGGCAATGTTGATATATCCTACGCCGAGTGGAACAACGACCTCAGCGTCAGCCTTATCAGCGGAAACGTAAATATCACCCTGCCGGAGAACTCCGGAGTTACGCTTAACATAAGCGGCGTATCCGGCTCCGTGCGCACCGACCTGGGTCAGACGAAGGGCAATTTCCTTAACCTCGGCAAGGGGACCAACGGTGATTTCGGCGGCGAGAACAGACATAAGCTCGACGCTTCTCTCACCAGCGGTACTGTTACCGTTGCACAGGCATAACAAGCTTTCTCCTTTCCCCCAATATAAATGCACCGGCGTGTTGCTGCGCCGGCGCGAGGGAAAATAATTCTTTACCGGGGCACGCCACATGCTGACGTAAAGATAATATAGCGCCCCCGCTTACTGCGATAACGGCAGTTCACGGGGGCGTAATTGTTTATCCGGAGAAAACGGATAATATCAGTTATTCGCGTCCAGCATGGAGAGCACCATTCCCGCCGCGCCGAACCGCACGAAGAAATAATTGAGCCGCTGCTTGCTCTCGTCCGTCTGCAATATCCTGTCGGTATAGGATAACATCTGATAGAGCATGAAGAACATGACCCGCGCCGCGATGTCCTCGCCAAGGCTGAAATAATCCGTAAGGTGGTCCGCCGCCGCTGTGAGAGCCATCGCGCGTTTCTTCACCGCCTGCGGGAGCGGAGAGTTAGCGATATCCAGCCCGGAGAATATTTCGGAAGCCGGGACAAGCTGCGTACGCACCGTTTCGTTCACCTGCTCCATCGTGAGCCGTCCGTCCTCGCAAAGCTCCCTTATACGTCGGCTCGCGAGTATGTAGATGTCCGCGCTGTCCGGCTCCTTTGTGAGCTGCGGAAGCTCCGGCGCTTCGTCCGGCGTGTTAATCGGCTCTGCGCTCTGCGGCTGTATTTCCGGAGCAGCCTGCTGTGTTTCCGTGCGCTCCGGGAAATCCGGCACTGTCTGCGGTATTTCGTCGCGCTCCGGCTCGGAATTTATCTCCGCGATGCTGTCCAGGAGGTAGCTCATGGTTTCCTCATGGGACATGTCGTCGAGATCCTCCGGCTCGTCGGATTTTAAGGTATCCTCTGCCGACACTGCTGCGGGATCTGCCGGATAATCACTGATTTTCACAGGCTCCGGCGTATTCTGCGCGGTCACGGCAGAAACTGCGGAGTTCACTGCGTCCTCATTTTTTGCGGGAGTTTCTGCCGGTACCGGCGGCTGTTCGCCGCTTATCCACTGTATCTTCTCCTCGGTCAGCTCTATCGGCGCGGAGGGCTGCGCCTTTGCAAGCGCAGCCTTTTTCGCCGCAGCTATCTCCTGTACCGCCGCAGCGGCCTCCGGGACGCGCTTCGGCTTGTCGGACAGCAGCTGCTCCGCATAGTGCTCCATGGCGTCGGAAGTGAGCTTCTCATACAGCGCCTCGCGGTCGGAATCCCGCATGGTGGCGCTGATACGGCACATATTGTTGATAAGCTGCCGCAGGAAGAATTTATTCAGCGAGCAGTCCGAAATGCGTATGTGCGCGCCGGGGGTGGATATCTCCAGTTCGTCCTCGAACGCCGTTTCGTAGCTCGGGATTATCTCAGTCACGCGTATCTCGGAATAATAAAGCTGCCTTGCGTCCTCCCCCAGCTTCACGATGAGCCTGTCTGTGAGGAACGCTATACCGCGGGTGCCGTCCCCGTCGGTGGAAAGGTCGATAACGCCTACCGTTTCATCTGGCGGCGCAAAGTCGCAGTAGCGCGTTTCGCGGTAATTCTGCGTGACCTTTGGTCCAAAGCTCCGGACAGTATCGCACAGCGTCAACTGTTCTCCCCCCTGCCATCGCTGTCAAGGAGCGAATGCTTGATATCCCAGAGCTTCCTTGACAGGTCAACATAATAATTATGCGGATTCTCAAAGCGCAGCACCTCGTCCCACAGCGTGTCGAGCTGCTGAGCGCAGTAGCTGCGTATCTCCTCAAGCGACGGCTTTTCATAAACCAGCTCGCCGCCGCGGAATATCGGCACCTGGAGTTCCCGGGCGGTGAAGTCCGTAAGTTTTTTCTTCTTCCAGGTGAAATCCGGGTCGAATATCGTCAGCGGCTTGATTTCGTCGATGGTTTCATCGTAAACGCACAGCTGGTCAGCGATAGCCTTTCCGGTCTGACGGCTGAAGAGCCTGTAGAGCTTCTTGAAATGCGGGTTGGTTATCTTCGCCACGTTCTCGGATATCTTTATCTTCGGGGTAATAACGCCGTTCTCCTCCACTGCGGCAAGCTTGTAGACGCCGCCGAAAACCGGTTCGCTGCTTGCGGTTATGAGCCGCTCGCCTACGCCGAACAGATCGATTTTCGCCCCCTGGCGCAGCAGGTCGGATATGATGTGCTCGTCCAGGCTGTTGGAAGCCACTATCTTACAATCCGGGTAGCCGGCTTCGTCCAGCATTCTGCGGGCTTCTATCGAAAGATACGCGATGTCGCCGGAGTCCAGGCGGATACCGCAGGGGCGCTTGCCCAGGGGCTTCAGTACGTTATCGAACGCCTTTATCGCGTTGGGTACGCCGCTTTTCAGCACGTTGTAGGTATCCACCAGCAGCGTGGAGCTGTCGGGGTACGTCCGGCAGTAGCTTTCAAATGCTTCAAGCTCGGTGTCGAACATCTGCACCCAGCTGTGCGCCATGGTTCCGGTGGCGGGAACGCCGTACAATTCGTCCGCGAGGACGCACGCCGTCCCTGCGCAGCCGCCGATATACGCGGCTCTAGCGCCGAGCACCGCGCCGCTGGCTCCCTGCGCGCGGCGGGAGCCGAATTCAGATATCGCGCGTCCCTGCGCCGCCCGGACTATGCGGTTGGCCTTGGTCGCGATAAGGGACTGATGGTTTATCAGCAGAAGCAGCATGGTTTCGATAAGCTGCGCCTGGATAGCCGGAGCGCGGACTGTTATAAGCGGCTCCGACGGAAACACCGGAGTTCCCTCGGGGACAGCCCAGATATCGCCGGTGAACTTGAAGTCCCTCAGATACTCCAGGAATCCCTCGTCGAAAATTCCCTTGCCGCGCAGGTACTGTATATCCTCCTCGGAGAAGCGCAGTCCCTGGATATAATTAATGACCTGCTCCAGACCAGCGCAGATGGCGTATCCGCCGCCGTCCGGCACTCTGCGGAAAAACACATCGAAATACGCGATACGGTCGGCGTGCCTGGTTCTGAAATAGCCGTTGCCCATGGTCAGCTGGTAAAAATCGCACAGCATTGTGCAGTTCTGTTCGGTTATCATATCCGCGCCCTCCCGTTGAATTCAGTCTGCGTATCTCGCGATGTACGGGTTGTTTTCCCGTTCGTAATCAAGCGTTGTGGTGCTGCCGTGTCCGGGGTATATTTTGTAGTCCCCGGGGAGCTTGGCGATTTTCTCCAGGCTGTCAAGCATATCCCGGGTACTGCCGGAAAATCCGTCAGTCCTGCCGACGCCCATCATGAACACCACGTCACCGCAGAATATCACCTGTTCGCCGCCGTTATCCATGAACAGCAGACAGCTTCCTGCAGTATGTCCCGGGGCTGCCATCACACGGAATTTCAGCCCCTCGGCGGTGAATTCCTCCCCGTCCGAGAACAGCGTATCCGGCTTTATCCCCCGGAACTCCACCGGCATGAAATCCGCCCAGCACTTCGCGGCGCTGGAGTACATCGGCTCGTCCGGAGCGCTTGCGAGTATCTTAGCGCCGGAATGCTCCTGCAATCCCGCCGCCCCGGCGAAATGGTCGTAATGACCGTGGGTGACTATTATAGTTCCCAGCTTCAGCCCGTGGGTGTTCAGAAACATTTCCACCTCGGTGACGGAAGCGGGGTCGATGACGACCGCCCGTGAATCCTCCCCGGGAATGATGTAGCAATTCGTCTGCAAAGCCCCCAGCGGGAGCTGATATATCTGCATACGTTACCTCCGTTACTGCTTGCCGGTACGCTCCACCGAAATAACTCCGGGTATCTTCTGGAGCCTGCTCATGACATTGGAAAGCTGCTCCATTCCGGCTATCTCGACGGTCACGACAAGGTTCATGTTGCCGTTTTTCAGATGGTGCGCGTTCATCTCGTGCAGCGGAATGTGGTTTGTGGCTATCGCCGTTGTGATATCCGCGAAGATGGTTATTCTGTCCTCCGCGATAACGTCGATGGTCGCGCGGTAGGTGGAGTCGTCAACGCCCGCCCAGCTTGCCTTTATCCAGCGGTCCTTGTTGTCCGGGTTATCCATGTTGTTGATGACGTTTATGCAGTCCTGCTTGTGGATAGAAACGCCGAATCCGCGCGTAACGAAGCCGATTATCGGGTCGCCTGGCAGCGGGTTGCAGCACTGTGCGAACTTGACAAGGCAGTTGTCCACGCCCTCGACGATAATGCCCTTGCGGCGGCTGCGGCGGTTGGTTTCGTTGATGGTCTCCTCCGGGTCGGCTGCGACCTGCTGTACCGCCTGCTGCTCCTTGTGGTTGCGCATCTGCTCTTCCTTGATGCGCTGCACTATCTTCGACAGGGAAACTCCGCCGTAGCCTATTGCAGCGTAAAGGTCGTCAACGCTTCCGAGGTGCTGGCGCTGCGCGGAGGACTGCAGTATCTCCGGAGTGATGGCGATGTTGTTGCGCTTGAATTCGCGCTCCAGCTCCTCCTTGCCGCGCTCGATGTTCTCCTCTCGGCACTCCTTCTTGAACCAGCCTCGTATCTTGCTCTTCGCCTCGGTGGTGCGGGCTATCTCAAGCCAGTTGCGGTTAGGCCCGTAATTCGGCGAGCCGGAGGTGAGTATCTCCACGATATCGCCGGTCTTTATCTGGTAATCAAAGCTTACCATTCTGCCGCCGACCTTGGCGCCGGTCATCTTGTTTCCGACCTGCGTATGGATAGAATATGCGAAGTCAAGCACAGTGGCTCCCATCGGCAGGGAAATAACATCGCCCTTGGGAGTGAATGCGAATACCTCGTCCGGCGCGAGGTCGGTCTTTATCGCGTCGGCGATGGCTTCAACGTCGTCGGCTTCCTGCTGGCGCTCCAGCAGCTGGCGTATCCAGTCGAAACGCTTTTCGCCGGTGACGTTTCCGGAGATGCCCGCCTTGTACTTCCAGTGCGCCGCAACGCCGTACTGCGCGGTGTTGTGCATCTCGACGGTGCGAATCTGCACCTCGAACGGGATTCCCTCGCGTCCGATAACCGTAGTGTGGAGTGACTGGTAGCGGTTGGGCTTCGGAGTCGCGATGTAGTCCTTGAAGCGGTACGGGATAGGACGGAACATGTCGTGGATAACGCCCAGGACGTTATAGCACTCGATAACGGACTGCACGATAACGCGCACCGCGTATATGTCGTATATCTCGTCGAAGCGCTTGTTCTTGACGTACACCTTTTTGTAGATACTGTAGATGGACTTCACGCGTCCCTCGATTATCGGTTCGGGCTTGATATCCGAGATACGCTCCCGGATACGCCGCTTAATGCTTTCGATGAACGCGTCACGCTCCTCCTTGTGGAGCGCTATCTGCTCCTCTACCTCCTTACAGCCGTAGGGGTCGAGGTAATGTATCGCGATGTCCTCCATCTCCTCCTTGACGTCGCTCATACCTAAGCGGTGGGCGATGGGAGCGTAGAAGTTCATCGTTTCAAGCGAGGTCTTGCGCTGCTTCTCCGGCGGTCTTGCGGCGAGGGTGCGCATATTGTGCAGTCTGTCCGCAAGCTTTATGATTATGACTCGGATATCCTTGGACATCGCCATGAGTATCTTCCGGATATTCTCCGCCTGCTGTTCCTCCTTGGATACCAGCGGGACAAGTCCTATCTTTGTAACGCCGTCGACCATCAGCGCAACATCTTCGCCGAATTTCTTGCGCAGGTCGTCGAGGGTGACGTCGGTGTCCTCCACGGTGTCGTGCAGCAGCGCGGCACATATGGTGTCGGTATCCATGCAGTAATCCAGCAGGATAGCCGCGACAGCCAGCGGGTGCGTGATATACGGGTCGCCGGAGGTGCGCAGCTGCCCCTCGTGCGCCTTTTCTGCGACCTTGTAAGCCTGGGTTATCTTTTCAAGGTCATAGGGCTTTTCGCTTGCCCTTATCCTCTCCACCAGCTGGTCGAATGTTTTTACCGTAGAACCGGTCATACCGATCACTCCTCGTCAAGTTTGAGTATTGCAAGTTTATTGTATCCCGAACGCTCTGCGCAGCTCCGCCAGGAATCCGGAAGCCATAAGGTCAGTTTTCCGCGGCACCGGGACAAGACGTATCTCCCCCGCGTCCGCAGACTGCTCCGCCATGCCCGCGGACGCGAATGCGTCCAGGGCTATTCTCAGCATGCAGTAATTCAGCCCGGAGCCGCCGTATACGCATAGCTCCTCCGCGGACATGTTCCCGTGATTACGCACCAGGTCGTACGCGACTTTCAGCGCCTCGCGGTCCGGAATGACCCTGGGAGCCAGGCGGCTGTCGCAGCCCTCCCCGCGGGATATCTCCTCGTACGTACGCAGCGCCGCAAAGAACCTGTCCTCGCGGAATTCCGCCGGGCGCAGCTCCTGCACCTTGAGCGTCACGGACTTCTCGCCGCGGAATTCGTTAAGCTCCGCAGTGGCTATGATATCCACCGCGCTCCCCTGCTCCGGATAGAACTTCGCGAACGGAATTCCGAAGCAGAGCGCCTTCAGCTTCGCGCCGCCGGAGCGCAGTTCAAAGCTGGTGTACTTTCCGTCCTTGAGCGCACGTTTGGACTCGATTACGCAGTTCCTCAGCAGGAACACCGGGCGCTGGTTTCCCTCGCCGCACGGCTCCAGCTGCGAAAGGCTGTTGAGCGAATCCTCGGTGAGCATGCCGCCGGTTATCTCCATATCGGCGCTGACGGCGTATTCCGGCATTTTGGGATAATTTTCGCGGCAGAACGCGTAAACCATCTGCCGGAAATCCTCCACCCGGTCAGCGGGCAGAGAAAATCCGCCGGCTTTCGGGTGTCCGCCGAATTTCGTCAGAACGCGGCTGCACTTCTCCAGCATGCGGTATATCGAAAATCCGTCCACGCCCCTGGCAGAACCGCGCGCCTCGCCGTTCTCGGAGGATATCATCAGCACTGGCTTGCCGTACTTCTCCAGCAGCCGTGCCGCGACGATCCCGATAACTCCGTGGTGCCAGCCCTCGCCGGATACCACCAGTACGCGCTCTTTCAGCATGCCGGGGTCGCGCTCAAGCTGCTGCGCCACGTCCTGCATTATGCGGGATTCCTCGGCGCGGCGCTGCTCGTTGAGCAGGTTCATTTCCTCGGAAAGGAGCCTTGCCTGCTCCGGAGACTCCGCCAGCAGCAGTTGTACCGCCTTGTCCGCCCTTGAGATACGGCCGCAGGCGTTTATCCTGGGGCATATCGTATAGGCGACGGTGGTGGCGTCCACCTTTTCCGGCTCGGTCCCCGCTGCCCGCAGCAGCGTATTAACGCCGGTGTTCTGGCTCGCCCGGATATCCTCTATTCCGCGCCGGACGATATATCTGTTTTCGCCGACAAGCGGCATTACATCGCCGATGGTGCCTATCGCGGCAAGTTCCGCGTACTGCTCCATGACGAAATCCTCGTCCTCCTCGAGCGCGCAGAGGAGCTTCAGAACTACTCCAGCGCCGCAGAGGTCCTTGAACGGAGAGCTGTCGTCCGGGCGGTGCGGGTCAACGCACGCCTCGCACTCGGGGAGCTGCTCCGGCGGCTGATGGTGGTCGGTGATGACCAGCTGCGCTCCGTGCTCCCTGATGTACCGTGCTTCCTCCACCGCGGAAATTCCGTTGTCCACGGTTATGACAAGCTCAGTGCCGCCGTTCAGTATTTTCTCCAGCGCCGGGATATTCATTCCGTAGCCTTCGCTGCGGTCGGGTATGTAGTAATCCACATCGGCGCCCATTGCGTCGAGATATCCGTACAGCATGGCGGTGGAGGTCACGCCGTCGCAGTCGTAATCTCCGAATACCGTTATTTTCTTACCGAGGTCGAGCGCCTGGCGGATAACCTCCACTGCGGCGTCCATGTCGGTCATGTACATCGGGTCGGAAAGGCTGCGGCAGCCGAAGAACTCCCGCGCCCTGTCAAGGGAGCCTATGCCGCGGCTGAGCATTACCCCGCCGAGAAGCTCCCCGAACTGCTCCGTTATTTCATTGCGCACCCCCGCCGCGGCGGGGGGACAAAGCCATTTTTTCAATGAGATCTGCTCCTATTGCTTAAACGCTGAGTTCAACATGCTCGCCGAGAAGCGCCTTGTTCTGCTCCAGTACCGGCCATACGTATTCCTTGAGGAATTCCTCCACCTGCTCGGGAGCGCGTCCGGTATAGTGCGCGGGCTTCAGGACGGACATGATCTCCTCCTCGGTAATCATGAACATCGGGTCTGCCGCGATACGCTTTACGAGGTCGTTCTCGCCGCCCTCTTCCTTTACTACCTTCGCAGCGGCGATGCTGTGCTTGCGGAGCGCTTCGTGAAGCTCCTGGCGGTTGCCGCCCTTTTCAACGGCTCTCATCATGATGTTCTCTGTAGCCATGAACGGAAGCTCACGCATAACGCGCTGCTCGATGACCTTGGGGTATACGACCAGTCCGTTGGTAATGTTTATCATGATGTTAAGGATAGCGTCCACTGCGAGGAAGCCCTCTGCAACGGAAACGCGCTTGTTCGCGCTGTCGTCAAGCGTTCTCTCGAACCACTGTGTGCCGGCGGTGAACGCGGGATTCAGTGTGTCGATCATCACGTATCTTGCAAGGGAGGTTATGCGCTCGGCACGCATGGGGTTGCGCTTGTACGGCATTGCGGAGGAGCCTATCTGGTTCTTCTCGAACGGCTCTTCCATCTCCTTGAAGTTCGCCAGGATACGCAGGTCGTTGCTGAACTTGGAGCAGCTTTCAGCGATGCCGCCAAGTACGTTCAGTACCATGCTGTCCATCTTTCTGGAGTAGGTCTGACCGCTGACGGGAACGCACTCCTCAAAGCCCATTTCCTCGGCGATGGATTTTTCGAGCGCCTTTATCTTCGCGCTGTCGCCCTTGAAAAGCTCCACGAAGCTTGCCTGGGTGCCGGTCGTGCCTTTCTGACCGAGGAGCTTGAGCTTGCTTATGCGGTATTCGACCTCCTCGAGGTCCATCATAAGCTCGTTTATCCACAGTGTAGCGCGCTTGCCGACGGTGGTGAGCTGAGCGGGCTGGAGGTGGGTGTATGCAAGGCAGGGCTGATCCTTATGCTCGTTAGCGAAGCCGGCGAGATTGTTGATGACGTTGAGCAGCTTCTTCTTTACGAGCAGGAGCGCGTCGCGCATGATGATGACGTCAGTGTTATCGCCGACATAGCAGGAAGTAGCGCCCAGGTGGATTATACCCGCAGCCTTGGGGCACTGCTGACCGTAAGCGTAAACGTGGGACATTACGTCGTGGCGGACGAGCTTTTCGCGCTCCTCGGCTACAGCGTAATTGATATCGTTGATGTGAGCCTCAAGCTCGTCTACCTGCTCCTGTGTAACGGGGAGACCGAGCTTCATCTCGCCGCGCGCAAGAGCGACCCACAGGCGGCGCCATGTGGAAAACTTCTTGTCCGCGGAGAATATGTACTGCATCTCCTTGCTTGCGTAGCGTGTGCAGAACGGGCTTTCGTAGGTGGAATAATCTCTTGACATAGTTGTTTCTCCTTGATGTTTTATTCAGGGTTGTTTAAGTATTAAATATACTCTTTTATTTTATCACAAAACGCCGATTTATACAAGTATTTTTTTATAATTAACACGGAAATCGTACTGTATGGCGTGATAAGGGTGCAGACCACCATCTGCACCCCGCTGTATTACGATCAGCCATTGCCGCCGGTCTCGTTTATCTTCGAGCCGCTCTTGAAGCACAGCGCCGCGATAAGTCCGAAGAATATCGCCGCTGTTATGCCCGCCGCTGTTGCGGTGAATCCACCGGTGAACGCGCCGAGGATGCCCTTCTGGTCAACCGCCTCGCGGACGCCCTTTGCCAGGAGATACCCGAATCCCGTCAGCGGGACGGTAGCGCCGCCGCCTGCGAAATCCACCAGCGGCTCGTAAACTCCCACCGCCCCGAGGACTACTCCGGCAACGACGTAGCTCACCAGTATCCGCGCCGGCGTCAGCTTTGTCAGGTCGATAAGCAGCTGACCGACGGCGCAGAACGCCCCGCCTATCAGAAACGCCCATACATATTCAAGAAACATATCCATATCAGCCTCCCGCCTCCGAAGAGATCTCCACACAGTGCGCAATTCCCGGAATACTCCCGCCCTGCTGTACCATCGTCGGTGACATCAGCGCGCCGGTCGCGCAGTAAAGTATCCGTTTCAGCTCGCCGCTTTCCACGCGCTTCAGAAAATGACCGCACATCATTGCCGCCGAGCACCCGCAGCCCGAGCCGCCCGCGTGTACGTCCTGCATGGTGCGGTCGTACAGCATAAGTCCGCAGTCCTTGTGGTGGGACTTCATGTCCACTCCATCGCGCTGGAACAGGTCGTAGAGCAGGTCGCTGCCCACCTGCCCGAGGTCTCCGGTGATTATCACGTCATAGTCCTGCGGGTGGGTGCCGCGGTGCTTCATGTGCCGCATCAGAGTGTCGTACGCCGCCCCCGCCATAGCCGCGCCCGTGTTGTTGAGGTCGCAGATGCCCATGTCCTCTATCTCGCCTATCGTCGCCGCCCGGATAAACGGCGGCTTGCCGCTGGAGCCTATCAGCGCGGCTCCCGCCGCCGTCGCCGTCCACTGAGATGTAGGCGTGCGCACTCCGCCGTAATTCAGCGGGAACCGGAACTGCCGCTCCGCCGTGCTGAAATGCGACGATGTGCTTGCGATAGCGGTATCCATATACCCTGCGTTCACCAGAGCCGCAGAAAGCAGCAGACCCTCCGCGAACGTAGAGCATGCGCCGTATATCCCGAGGTACGGCATAAAATAATCCTTTAATCCATAGGAGCTGCCGACGCACTGGTTGAGCAGGTCGCCCGCGATCACGACGTCGATCCTGTCCGGCTTCAGACCGGATTTCCTCAGGACGTGACCCACTGCCCGGCGCTGGAACAGCGCTTCCGCCTGCTCCCAGGTGTCCGCGCCCGCCTTGTTGTCCTCGACGACCTCGTCGAATTCACCGCCGAACGGGCCGTCGTTCTCCGCCTTTCCTACCACCGCCGCGTATGACAATATCGACGGCTTGCGGAAGCACATAGTTCTTCCCTCACAATATTTCATAGCTACCTCACTTCATGAAAAGTCCCACGATATAGTAGATGATACCGTACACCACCGACGCGCTTATTCCGTACACGATGACTGGCCCGGCGATGACGAACATTTTCGCACCAAGCCCCAGTACATAGCCCTCGCTCTTGAAATCCAGCGCCGGGGAAGCCACGGCGTTGGCAAATCCGGTGATAGGCACCAGCGTACCCGCGCCGGCGTGCTGGGCTATGCGGTCGTACCATTCAAGCCCGGTGAACAGGATACTCAGGAACACCAAGGTCATTGAGGTGAGCATAGCCGAAGCGTCCTTGCTCAGCCCCGCCATAGTGTAAATATTCAGAAGCGCCTCGCCGATGGTGCAGATAAGCCCGCCGATAAGGAACGCCATCGGAACAGTTTTGTATAGTTTAGAATTGTGGGAGCGCTTTTTCGTAAGCTCGCCGTATTCTTCGTTTGAAATATTCATGGCTGTTTCTCCTTTGCTTTTTCGTTATTTTTCGCGGAGTTCTCCGGAAAATACGCGTTTTTCCGCATTTCTGAAAATTGTAAAAAAAACATCCGATGTATTGACAAACCCGGCGAATTAGTGTAAAATATTCATATAATCTGACGTAAAACGGGGGTAATTATTATGGCACTTGTGAACATCATGGAAAATATAGTCCGCGACAAGCTGACTGAAATGCTCAGGAACGAGAACTGCTGCAAATGCGAGCGCTGCTTTGAGGATATGACCGCGCTTGCTCTGAACAAGCTGCCGTCCCGCTATGTCAGCACGCACAACGGCGAGCTTTTTTCAAAGCTGAATTCGCTCGTAAGGCAGAACAGCGTTGACCTCAACATCGCGGTAGCGGAAGCAATCGCGTGCGTTTCAAAGCGCCCGTCGCACTCTTAAAAAACAAAAGCGCCTTAAAGGGCGCTTTTTTATTTCAAATTAAAATAGAGGTGCAATTAATATACACCTCCATTAATTCTGTTGAAAAATTCCCGGCGCCTATAATTGTGTAGGGGCGGATCCTGTATCCGCCCTTTTTCGGCGCGTTTTAAAATCCAGATAACGCATTTTAAAACCGTGCCCTTAAATTTCGCATATAGGCAATACATACGCATTACCTGCCCTCTACCTCGTAGGGGAGGGGCAATCAAGGAGGATTGCCCACGCGCACCAAAGCGGCACATGGACGCGCCGCAACAATGTGCGGGAGGGGCAATCATGGACGATTGCCCACACGCACCCAAGCGCGGCATGGACGCCGCGCAACCGAAGGCGGGATGGGCAAGCCCCTCCCCTACACATTTTATGCGCCAGTAATTTTCGGCGTAATGAATAGGAGGTGCATTTATATGCACCTCCATCTTGTTATAGATTCTTGTTAAGCGACTGACCCGTAGCCCTGCCGACTACCGCGCTGTTGTAGTAGCCGATCTTCTGGCGTGTCTGCTTGAGCTGCTCAAGCTCCCGGCGGGAATCCATGTGCTGGCTCTTGAACTGCCCGGATATCACCCTGTCCTTGTCAACTATGCGCTGCTTTATGACGGTGATGTTACGCTGTATGAGCTGTAACTCCTTGTGCTCCTCGTCGAGCGGTACGCTCACATAGCTTCCGTGGGTCAGGTCGTTGAGCAGGGCGCGCTCCTCGGGCATTTCAAGCTCGATCATGCCCTCGACCTGCTGCTTCAGCTCCTCCAGCTTCGCGATAAGCTCGTTGCGCACGAACAATGCCTGCTGGAGCGTTTCCAGATCGGCGTTACTCATGGCGTCCGTCTGCTTTTCGTATTCCTGAAGCACCTCGTATATCTGCTTCATTACGGTTATAACACCCTCGCAGCCGCGTAATTCAGCCATAATAACACCCCCTGCGCTTACTTCTTGCTGTTAGCCTTTTCCTGCGCCTCGATCTCTTCCTTGGTCATCTGGCTGATCTGCGTGAACGCATCCCGCAGTTCGCCGATCATCGGAATGATCTTTTCTACCTCAGCAGCAGTTTCCTCGTCCTTCTTGATATTCGCCTTTTCCGCCGTTCTCTGGAAGAAATCGTACAGCTGGTCGAGGTTCTTCGACACCGGGACGTCCATGTCCAGCGAACCGCGCAGCGCGCCAAGAAGCTCCTGCGCCTTCATATAGGATTCATGAGCCTTCTTGATGTCCCTGCCGCGTACGGCGTTCACACCGATGGCAAGCTGACGCTCGGTCTCGCTGTAGAGCTTGATAACGACTTCGACCGGTGTCATCGTCGAAACGGACTGCTTTTTATATGCTGAATAGGGATTTGCCATATCCTTGCCCTCTGTTTTCATTATATTCTGCGGCGGAATATCCGTTACCGGATCCCGCCGCTCTTTTTATCACTGATAGCTGCCGGAAGTTCCGAAGTAAGAGGAAATGTAGCTGGTCTGGCTGTTGAGGTCAGACAGCGCGCTCTCCATGTTGGTGAATACCTTCCACCAGTACTCTTCCTTTTCGGAATACTTGGTCTGGAGGTCGCTCATACGCTCCTGGATACGCTGCATCTCCTTGTAGATGGTGCTGTCGGTGGTGACGGAGCTGTTCTCCTTACCTGCCTTGCGTACCAGCGTACCTCTGTTCTCAGCCTTACCGCTGCTCTTTACGGCGCTGTCCATTACCTTGTTGACCTTGGACATTATGCCGTCGCTGTCGGTGAACAGCTTTACAATAGCGTCCTGATTGTTCTCGAACGCCTTGTCGAATGTATCCTCGTCGATCTCCAGCTTGCCGTGCTCAGACCATTCACTAGAAGTCTTGATGCCCAGATTGTAGATACCGAACTTGGAGCCGTCGTCCAGCGTTACGCTGCCGTACAGTGCGGAGCGTATCTGGCTCATGATTGTGGATACAGTGGAGTCGTTATAGAGAACGCCCTGCTTAGCCTTCTCCTCCCACTTGGTGATCTCGTCCTCGCTCATCTCGTCGCGCTGGTCGTCGGTCAGCGGGTCGTATGCGTTGCCGCTGCTGTCCTTTGCGGGAGCAGTGCCGATGTATCCGTACACATCGTCGATGAGCTGGTTATAATCCTCAACGAACTGCTTGATGGTGTCCTTGACGGTGGTGGCGTCCTTGGTCAGCGTAACGTTGTAGGTCTCGCCGACCTCCATGTTATCGTTGAACGTGAACGTCGTGCCGTCCAGGGTGTAGGTGTTGTCGTTGAGATATATCTCCTGGCCGTTGATCTCGAAAACGGAGTTCTGACCCTGGGTATATCCTACGGTGCCGTTATCGTCCGCAATGCCGAGACCCTTTGCAAGGTCGCCGCTCTGGATATCCACCCTGCCTGCGCCGCCCATTTCCTTGGACTCCACGGTGAAGCTGTTGGTCAGGCTGGAGAATGTCATGGTAACGTTGGCGTCGGACTTGTTCACCGCGCTCATGAGAGTAGCGACGGTGGCGTCCTTGTCAACGGTTATCTCAGTGTCGTTGATGGTAAGGCTGTACTTTCCGTCGGCGTTAAGCTCAAATCCCATAGCGGAGAGCTTTGTGCTCGTGGTAGCCTTGTTGGAAGCGGAAGCCTTGGCGATGCCCAGCGTACCGCCCTCTACGGAGGTCATGGCGAAATCAACGGCGTTGCCGTCCTTATCTGTTGCGGTGAGGTAGGAGCCGTCAAGTGTGAAGTTGTAATCCGGCAGTGCAGCTCCGAGCGCGCTCGTTATCGCAGCGGAGTTTCTGTCCTTAGCCGCCTGGGCGCTGGAATAGGTGTAGCTGTCAAGCTGTTCCTGGGTGACTGTCGCGTTTGCAGAAAGTCCCTTGTCCTTGCGGTAAGCCGCAGCCTTGAGCATGTTGTACTCTTCGAGGATAGTTTCGTTTCCGGCAGCGTCCTTGCTGTCATAGTATGTGGAGGAAACGCCCTGGAATCCGATGTTCACGCTCTTTCCGCCGATCTCCACAGCGAAAATATTTGTTCCGGTGACGACGCTGCTGGTAGAGATAGCCACCTTGGAAGCCGCAGTCGCCAGACCGAAGTTGCCCTTGCTCTCGGTAACGCTGACGGTAGCGTTTCCGCCTACCTTGAAGCCTACCTTGCCGTCGGCGCCCATCTCAGCCTGGAGGAACCACTCGTTTCCGCTGGCGTCAACCGCGCCGGTGGCGTCGGAGCCGCTTCTTCCGGAGTAGCCGAAGCCCTCCTGGAGCTTGGTGTTGAGCGCGTCCAGCATATCGGACTTGAGTGCGTCCGTATCGGCGATGTTTCCGTCGGCGTCAAGCGCAGCCTCTACGGAGAAATCAATGCTCTTTGTAACGCTGCCGACCTTGAAGCTGAGGGACAGGTCGAACTTTCTGGAGGTGCTGCCATCATCGTTGGTCACATCAGTGCCGCCGGCGGAGATAGCCTTGTCGAAATCAAGGCTGAAATTGTCCATCTTGATGGAGCTGCCCTCTGCCTTGGAAGCGGAAGCGCGCTGATTAAGCTTTACCTTGTAGCTGCCCGCAGCGGAGCTGCTGGTGGTGCTGACGGTAAGTCCGCTGATATCCGCGCCGTTTGTGGCGGTTACGCTGGAGCTGAACTTATTGAACGTGGACGTGCTCATGAGGTATGTATCGCGCTTCAGCACGTCGAAGTACTTGTTCTTGAACTCGGTGATCTTCTTTGTGATATCCTGGTATCCGGACTGCTGCCAGCTGAGCTTCTGGAGCTTCTGGTTCTGCTTGTCTATCTTGGTCTGGTATGAAGACATCAGCTGCTTGACCATACTCTCGGTATCAAATCCCGATGTAAGTCCGCTAATTCTCATTGTATCAGATGACATGTCAATTCTCCTCCTGTTTGTGCTGTTTCAGCAGCTCTGCGATAGCGCTGCCGGAAGCGTGAGCCGCCTGCTCGTTTGTCTGGCGGGCGTCCTTCAGCTCGCTTCTTATAACTTTGACCTCTTTCGGGGCGTTTATGCCTATCTTGACCTTGTCCTTGCCGATTTCAAGGACTGTGATCTCGATGTTATCCGCAATGATAACGCTCTCGTCGGTCTTTCTGGTAACAACAAGCATGCTCAGCCCTCCTCGTAGACCGGAGCCTTGAACTCATAATGCTCCGTCAGAATGATCTGAGCCGCAATGCGGTCCTTTGTATTCACGACGATAGGGCAGCGCAGGTTGATGGTGGTCTTGCGGTAATCCTCCGGGACTATCGCCACTGCAAGGCAGCGGTAGGGAGAATTCTCGTCGATTCGCAGCAGCTCCTGCTCCTCGTCGGATATCCCGAACTTATAGTCGCCGTAGATCTCCATCGGGTCGTAGACCACGAAGCACGGCTCCTTTGCGTCCACTGACTGTAGCCACATCGGGAACACCTCGTCGCCGAGGGGGCTGAGGAGCGCGTACTTTTTCTTGTCCTCGAACCCGATTATGCCCTCGGGGAATGTGATGATCCTGCTCTCGTCAACTTCCTGCTCACCAAAATCTCTGGTAATTATCTTCATAAGCGCTCCGGCGGAAGCCGCCGCTCCTTTCAGAATTTATCAGCCCTTGACGTCCAGCACAGGCGGCTTGTAATTAGGGTCTGCGCTCCTCGGGAAGTAGATCGGCCCGCCGAGGTACTCTATCTCGACGCGGGGTCTGTCGCGGACGATAAGCTCCACGCTTCCCGGAACGAATTCCATCGGCAGCTGGTTCATGGTATCCCAGTCTATTTCCTGGTCGCCCATCTGGTAGTCAATGCTGAGCGTTCCGCCGTCGAAGGTGATGTCAGCGCCCTCCTTCGGCAGGAACTCCATTATCGTTTCAACTGTTGCACCGGCTCTGGCGTTCTGTATCGCAATTTCCGAAGCGGACATTCCTCTCGCAAGCTGATTGCCCTCAGACGCGACTCTTGCCGTGCCCTGGAATGCGAGGGAAAATCCCTCCTGCGCTTTCTGCGCCATCATATCGCCGTCCGTCATATGCCCGTATCCAAGGCTCTTGCGCGCCTGATAGGTGTCGATGTTCACCTTTATCGGGTCGGCTTTCATGACGTAGCCGCCCTGGGTGTTCGTTATGTTCACCTTCGGCTGACGCTCGGTAGCGTCAGGATACTCGTACTTTGCGTTTGTCACCTTGATCTCGATGGATATCGGGATCGTGGTTATCTGTAAAAGATTGCTGTTCACTTCCAACACCTCCTGGTCGTCTGTAACCTGCCATATAACTGAATGCGCCGGGCTTCCCTGCCTCACCGTATTTCACGGCAGCGCATATTAACCAAATCTACCAAACTTGCTGAACTATCAGCTTATGTAATTGAAAATGCTGTTCGGAATGATGCTCGACGACATCTGCAGGCACGCGTTGTAAAGCGCCTCGTAGGTCTTCATCAGAGTTATCTCGCTTTCGAGGTCGGTGGCTTCGAGGTCCTTCTGGCGCTCCTGGAGATTGAGCGTTCTCGTGTCGAAGCGGCTCTGGTTGAACTCTATGTACTCCTCGGAATTACCCAGGTCTGCGATCTCGACCAGCAGATTCTCGGAGGAAGTAACGATCCTGTCGATGCACGCGTTCGCGTAATCAAGGTCGCCCCTGCGGAGCGCTGCCGCCGCGTCCAGTGTTACCTGGAGGTAATTGTTCGAGTAGGTGTCGCCGTTCTTGAAGTCCGGAGTCGTGCCGATATCGCTCTTTGCGATGTACACGTTCTCGGAAACTGTTTCGCCCTTGGCATTGGGATACTCGACGGTGAGGTTTCCGTAATCGTCGATGGAGGGTATGTGCTTTTCGTATTTGAAAGCCTCGTCGAGCTTCGCCTGGATATTCGCCGCGGTATCCGCCGTTGTGGCTCCTGCGGTGAATGTTATCGTCTTTTTGGTGCCGCTGGCGTAGATGTCAACGGTGTAGTTCTGACCGTCGTTGAGCTGGTCGAGATTGATGGAGGGCACTTCGGATACCTTCGCCTCGCTGCCGTCGCCCATCGTAAGGTTGCCCTTTGAATTGATGGTGGGTATCTTGTCCGGGTCGGTAACGCCCGCCTTATTGAAAGCGTCATTGATGGCGGTCTGGATATCGTCTGTGTTATAGCCCTTGAACTTAAGCGTTACGGTAGTTCCGCCGGCGGTCATTCTGACGGTGTTTTCCTGGTCGGCACCGCTCTTGAGGCTCTCGGGACGCAGGGTGCTGAGATCCTTGTCGCTGCCCTCAAACCCGCAGCCGGAAACGCCCGCGCCGTTAAAGGATATCTTGAGCACCGACTGAGGGTCTACCTCCTGGTTGTCGTTGATGACCATGCCGATGCCGATATCTATGTAAACATCGTTGGAGAACGGGAAACTGTTCTCGTTGCTGTAGGCATTGACCGGAACGCCGTGATAGAGCACTGTGGTCGCTCTGCCGTCCTCGTCGTATTCGATGGTGAACGGCTCGTCGCTGTTGCTCTCTCCGCCGAATATCGCACGCTCGGCACTGTTGGTGTTGAAGATGGAGCACATCTCCTTGGCCTTTGTTTCAAGCTGCTCGGCGAGGATATTCAGGTCGGTCGCCTTATCCTTAGTGGAGTTGCAGGCGTAGATGATGGTCTCGCGCACGGAAGCCAGCTGGTCGGATACCTGGAGCAGAGAAGTCTCCGCCTCGGTGTAGAACTTGTCAGCCACCTTGAGGTTCTCCTGGTACTGCTCGGTATGCCAGAGCTGCTTTCTCACGGTGAGAGCCTTTGCGGCTTTCAGCGGAGACTGGCTGGCACGTGTATACTGTCTGCCGGAATATATCTTGTTCTCTGAAGCGTATTTCTCGGTGGAAAGGCGCTTCAGATTTCTGTCGTAATTACGCAGCAGCGTTGAATTTGTTATTCTCATTCAGCCTGCCCTCCTTAAAGTCCTACTCTGCCGGTGCCGTTTATCAGCTTATCCAGCGCGTCGTCCAGGGTCGTCAGCATACGGGAGGAAGCGCTGTACCACTTCTGGTAGTTCAGCATGTTGATGCCCTCCTCGTCCATCTGCACGCCGGAGACCTCGTCCCTTGCGTCAAGCAGCGTATCGACGGTGGATTTCGCGGTATCGTTGCGGCTGGTTTCATAGCTTATCGTTTCCGCAAGCCTGTCGCTGAGGAACGAAATATACTGGTAAACGCTGCCCTTGAAGTCGTTCTCATTACCGAACTTCACGCCGTCCTCGAACTTGGATATCAAGTAGAGGACGTTTGTGTTCTGAAGCGTTACGTTTCCGTTCTTGTCGGTGGTCTCATCGTAACCGTAAACAGCCTTGCCGGTGGTCTCGTCTATCGTCTTGACCATGCCGATCATGGTCGGATTTTCTTTCCATACGGTGGAAACGTGGATATTTCCGGCGGTGATGAGCACCTCGGAGTAGCCGCCGTCCAGTTCGCCGTCGCCGTTTTCATCGGCTGTGGGATCCTTGCCGCCGGAGGGATATCCGACGAACATCTGGCGTCTGGGGTCGTCGTCCGCACCGTTCGCGGAGTTGAACGTATCCGCGAGGGTACGCGCGAAGATATCCATTGCGGTCTTGTAATACGCGATACCGTGGGTTCCGTTCTGACGTCCCGTAGCGTAAACGCCGTTGCCGTTAAGCATATCGGTGTAGGATTTCAGAATGCCGGAGTGGAGGTTGACCTCCTCGCCGCTCTCGAAGTTGAGCGCCGCCTGGTTGCCTGCCTTGGCGAAATCCTGCATTACAAGGTAATTCGCCTTGAACTTCTCGCCGTCGATGATATTCACGCCCGCCATGTCAACGGAGTATGTACCGTTGTCGTTCTTGGTGACGGAGATATCACCGTAGTTCGCAAGCTCGTCGATGTACATGTTGAGCTGGTCGTAAAGCTCGTTGGGGCCGTACTCGTCGGGGTAGTTTATAAGCTCCCTTGCGATACGGTCGTTGAGCGAATTTATCTCGCCGAGCAGGTTATTTACATATCCGACGGTGTTCTCCAGCTCGCTGACGTATGTATCCTCGACCTCCTGGAGCTTGGTGCTGTAATCGTTGAGCAGTCTGCACAGATTAACTGCGGAGTTTGCCGCGATGGTAGCGACTTCAGCGGCGTCCGGACGCTCTACCGAGTAATCCTGGAGCGCCTTGAAGTACTGCTCCGTGAAGTACTGCAGACCGTCGGTGTCGATGTTGTCGAGCACGTCCTCGATATCCGAAAGGATATTCACGGTTTTTTCGGTCTCGGCTTCGACAGCGGTGTTCTCGCGGTATCTCTTGTCGATGTACTGGTCGCGGGTCTGACTGACGCCGTAGGCGTTGACGCCCTGGCCGTTGAGCGAAAGGTTATTTGTGTTGCTGCACCATCTGAGGCTCTGGTTTCCGCTGACGTACATGGAATAGAGATCCACGCGCTGGCGGGTATAGCCGATGGTGTTGATGTTGGAAACGTTGTTGCCTGCGATATCCAGGCTCTTCTGCGCGACCTGTAAAGTACGCTTCTGTGTTTCAAATCCCAGGAATGTGGGGCGCATATATTTTCCTCCTAAATGCCGGACTCCGGCGTGTTACGTCAAATCTCCCTGAAAGCCTTTGCCGAGCTTCCGCCCGTCACCTTTGAAGCGTTCCTGTTGTAGGTCTCCGGCTTGTTGAAAATTCCGGCGCGCTTCACAAGCTCCGCTTGGTTGTCAAGCTTGCGCTTTACTATCTCGTTTGTCTGCTCGTTTATTTCCCGGATATTGTCCACCAGGTCGCCGAGCTGCCTTGAAAGCTGCTTCATCTTGGCGCGGCAGCCCTCCGGGACTTCGTCCAGCATATCGGAAAGCTTCCTGTCGGCGATGCCGAGCCCATGGAAAAGCGCCTGGCGCTTTGTTTCAAGCGACTGACTCTTCATGACGAACGCCTGCTCGGTGTTGAGCGAGTTCGTGAGCCATTCAAGGTCGTCGTCGAGTATCTTCGTGTGCTTTTTCATGAGGAACTTGTGCAGCTCCCGGTAGAAATCGCAGTCTATCTCAAGGCACTTGATTATTGCCTGTGCGGTTCTCTCGTCCATCTGCTCACCCGAATATGATGTAGGAAGCCAGCTCGTTCGGCTCTACGCTGTCCATTGACTGCGCCTGGGATATCTCCTGCGGCGTAGCGTCCGCCTTTACTGCGGCGGAAATGCCGTTCTTGGCAGCCTGGAGCGCCTTATCGAACCCGAACTCCACGCGGTCTGTATTTCTTATCTGGGAAGCGGTCTCCGATTTCTGCACGGCGCCCTTGCGGGTAGACTTGTATGCCGCGAGCACCCCGTTGATTCTTTTTATTTCCATAGACCATGCCTCCTTTGCGGTCAAAATGTGATGTAGTTAGCGTCTTTCTCTTGTTCCGGCGGGGCACAATTGCCCTGTATGCTATTTCGCCTACAAATATTATCGGCAGTACAAAGCCAAACTTTAGCGCTGCGGTGCATTTTTTTACAAATTTCCTGCAAAAAACGGCAAAAGCCGGGGCGCGTGTGCGCCCCGGCGGAATTATTCATCAATCCTTGCCGAGATACTTCTCGAAAAGCGCTGCGTTGCTGGTCGCGCTGGGAATGGAGAACGCATATTGTCCGGTAGTGGGAACTACGGAATCGTTCGAGCCGTCAGCCGGGTCAAAGCAGCAGCCGAGGAAGCTGTCGTTGCCGACGAGCCTGCCGGAGCTGTTTATCATCAGCTGTCCGCGGTACGTCTCCCTGTCGCCGCCGGCGGTGTATGCCGGTAAGCGGTCGGCGCAGTAATGCGAATAGAGCACTCTGAAATTATTGTCCACCAGCGCATAGAAATATCCGTCAAAGCTCTCTGACATATATTCGTCGATGTTCTTTGCAATGTAGCTTTCGAGCGTGGTCATGGTGCTTGTGGGGTCGGGCTGCTGCATAAGCCCGGTCAGCGTGTCGCTGATGTGAAGTCCCACGATACCGTTCTGGCTGAACTTCGCTTCCATGAACAGCACGTTTTCAGAACCAGCGGTGCCGTTGCTGATAACATTGCCGCCGTTCTTGTATTCGATGTACTTGGTTTCGCCGCTCGCGTATTTCACGATCTCACGCTCCGTGAGCTGGGCGCGGGTCACTGTCAGCTGCGCCGCCGTGAAGAACGCCTTTGCGTTGGAGTTCGCGGAAAGCTGCTTGTCGGTATTGCCGCCGATCATGTTTACGGCGACGATCGAAATGAGCACTGCGATGATCGCCACAACGATCAGCAGTTCCACCAGCGTGAAGCCCTTTTTGCCCTTTAGTCTGTGAAGGTATTGTATCATGTGATATTCCGCCTTTCGTGAAATTCGTGGTGCTATTATTCAAACGTTCATCTCATGCCGGATAAACGCTTGAATAATAGCACTAATTCCCCGACGGCTTGCGCCGCCGAGGAACGATCGTGCTTTTATGAGCGCCTAATGTTTACCGGGTATCGGTCAACGATTAAGCTGCACCCTTCTGAAGCTTGGGGTTGGTGCCGATGATTGTACCATCGTCCATCAGACCAGCCTTGGAGCCAGTGAAGTTGTAGGTGCCGTTATCAAAGTTGGTAACAGTTACGCCAGGAGCAGCGGAAGCGCTACCCTCGATTACAGCTACGCCTACGCAAGCGCCGGACTTGAGGCATACAGTAACCTGACCGTTCTTGAAGTCGCGGAGAACGTCAGCCATGAACAGGTTGTATGTCCACTCCTTGTCAGTGCCGCCGGTCCACTTAGCCTTGTTGCCATTACCAAATGTAGCGCCAGTAGGAGCAGTAACAGTCCAGTTACCATTAACAACAGATGCTGTAAATGTTACACCAGTAGAACCAACGCCCTTCAGACCTTCCTTAGCAGCGTCCATCTTGGTGAGGAACGTTGTGGTCTGGGTCTTGATCTGGTTAGCAGTGGAATCAGCAGATGTGATGTTGGAATCCTGAACTACACCGATCATGGTAGGAACGAGAATAGCAGCAAGTACGCCGATGATAGCGATTACTACTACGAGCTCTACGAGGGTAAAGCCCTTCTTGGCCTTGAGAGCCTGAAGCTTCTTTATCATTGTAAAGACCTCCTGTAAAGTAAAAAATTTTTTATGTATAACCCCAGCGGAGTTATATCCATGTTTATTTCGCATTGGGGCTATACCCCTCCGCTGTATTCACATTATATCCTATCCCCAGGAAAAATGCAAGTGTTTTTTACGAAAAATTGCAGGCAAAACGCAAATTCGTTCAAAACAATCTATTTGCCAGCCCCTGTTTTGTGCATATTGTGTGAAAAATTAGTGTAACAAATGCTAATCGTTTACACAAGTCTCACATTACATGCGATTTCATGCGATTTGCAACGCAGATTTTCCAATTTCGCGTCAGTCCGGCAGCCCCAACACGGGCGAAGTGCCGATGATAACGCCGTCCTCAATGCCGGATTTCCCCGAGCCGCCGAACGCAAAAACGCCGTCCCGGAAATCCTGGAGCGCCGGCTTAGCCACCGAAGCGTCCGGTACGTACTCGAAAACCGCCACCCCGACAACATAGCTCTTGTCGATGTGCAGCTCGATGTAGCCGTCCTTTATGCCCTGGAGCGACACAGCAAGGAAGCTGAGCATTTCGGTGTGCTGGTTCGGCAGGTTGCCTGGAACCTGCACGCTTCCGAGGGTGGTCCAGTGGTCAACTCCGTCCTGCCAGTCCGCGGCGGTGCCGCCTGACATGGACCACCAGCTGTTGTCAATGGTTATCGCCACTGTCTGCTCGCCGGTGAGGTGGACTTTGTTCTGTGTGTCAAGCTTTGTCAGAAATTCGGACGCCCTGTCCTTGAAGAGGTTCGCGGTCTCGTTCGCGGAGGCTATCTGCGAATCCTGCACAACGCCGAGCATCGTCGGCACAAGTATCGCAGCCAGCACGCCGATTATCGCGATGACCGCAACTAATTCCACCAGCGTGAAGCCGTGCTTCCGCCGGAGTTTACCGTTCATTCTCATACCCATAACCAACAACCAATTAATAACCAACAGAGAGATATCTCTTGAATTCGTTCGGATCCTGGCAGCGGCCGAGCGCAACTTCCTTGGTGATCTTACCCATGTTGACAAGTCTAGCGAGATCCTGGTCGAGGGTGAACATTCCGCTCTTCTTACCGGTAGCGATCGCCGTCGGTATCTGGAATATCTTGCCCTCACGTATCATGGAGCGTACTGCGTCGGTAGCCGCGAGGATCTCCAGAGCCGCGCAGCGTCCCTTGCCGTCGGCGGTGGGCACGAGGGTCTGGGAGATGATGCCTACAACGGAGTTCGCAAGCTGTGAGCGTATCTGTCCCTGGGAGTGCGGAGGATATACGTCGATTATACGGTCGATGGTCTCAGCCGCGCCGGTGGTATGCAGGGTCGAGAACACCAGGTGTCCGGTTTCTGCGGCGGTTACTGCGGCGTTGATGGTCTCGAAGTCACGCATTTCTCCGACCAGGATAACGTCCGGGTCCTCACGGAGTGCGGCACGCAGGGAGCCTGCGAAGCTGTCGACGTCCTGTCCGATCTCACGCTGGTTCACCATGGACTGCTTATGTGTGTGCAGGTACTCGATAGGATCCTCGACGGTGATTATGTGGCAGTTCTTTGATCTGTTGATGTGGTCGATCATAGCCGCCAGGGTCGTGGACTTACCGGAACCTGTAGGGCCGGTAACGAGCACCAGTCCACGGGGCGCCATTGCGAATTCGCCCAGGGTAGCCGGGAGGGACAGGTCGGCAAGGGTCGGGATATCGTTTCTCAGCAGTCGGATAGCCACTGCGTGGTAGCCGCGCTGACGGTATACGTTGACTCTGTGACGGAATCCCGCGGTGGACACGTACGAGAAGTCGGTGTCCAGTCCCTTGGATATCTGGGACTTATGCTTGATGGAGGTTATCTGGTTGATGATGTTTACGATTATCGGCTCGGTGCAGTCCGGGTAGCCGCTCAGCTTCCTGATGGAGCCGTGCAGACGTACTACCGGCGGCAGACCTGCGGTGAAATGAAGGTCCGAGCAGCCAAGCTCTCTCGCCTCGTCAAGTATCCTGTTGATGTCCATTATATTGTTTGTGTTCATGCCTTCCACGATGATACGCTCCTTTAAAATAAGTATTCCGGCGGCGGCTGAAATATTCCGTCCGGATAACCAGTGCGCGGCTTTCCGCTGTCCGCATTCCACTGATTATTCATTCAGTAATATCAGCCGACATATTATCAGACTGTATAAGTTGCCTTTACCAGCTCGTCCATGGTCGTGCGTCCTGCAAGAACCATCTTTGTAACGTTGTCACGAAGCAGCAGCGTACCGTTTTCGGTGGCCTTCGCGCCTATCTCCTCGGCGGTTGCGCCCTTTGAGATAAGCTCCTTTATGTCGTTCGATGTTACGATGATCTCGTGTATCGCGGTACGTCCGGCATAGCCTGTACCTCTGCACTTCTTGCAGCCGCCGCGGTGCGCCTGGCATATCTGCACGGGCTTATCCATGCTGACAAGGCGGAGGTCAGCCGGGTCTGAAAGCGTTATTGTTTCCTTGCATTCGTTGCACAGGAGCTTTACCAGTCGCTGTGCGATGATACCAACCAGGGAGGAAGCAACCATGTACGGCGCAACGCCCATGTCCACCAGACGGACGATAGTTGAAGCCGCGTCGTTGGTATGCAGTGTAGAAAGCACGAAGTGACCTGTGATAGCGGCTCTGATAGCGATATCGGCTGTTTCGCCGTCACGGATCTCTCCGACCATTATGATATCCGGGTCCTGACGAAGAATTGAACGGAGCGCGGCGGCGAACGTCATACCAGCCTTTGCGTTTATCTGGCACTGGTTTACACCGTCGATCTTCTTCTCGACAGGGTCCTCAACAGTTACAATGTTTACATTCGGTTTTGAAAGCTCGCCGAGTGTCGCGTAAAGCGTCGTGGATTTACCGGAACCTGTAGGGCCGGTAACCAGCATAACTCCGTTCGGGCAGCGGATTATCTGCTTGAACATCTCGTAGTTGTAATCCGTCATGCCGAGGTCGGTGATCTTTCTTGTCTTTTCGTCGGCGGTGGAAAGCAGTCGGATAACGCACTTCTCACCGTAAACGCAGGGGATAGTAGATACACGGACGTCCAGATTGATGCCGTCGATCTTCATACCGAAACGGCCGTCAAGCGGGATACGCTTCTCCGCGATGTTCATACCGCCTAGTATCTTGATACGCGTGATGAGCGAATTATGCAGCGCCGGGGAAACCTTCATGGCTTCCTGCTCCACAAGCTCGCCATCGATTCTGAAACGAATACGCGTTCTGTTCTTGAACGGCTCGATATGGATATCCGACGCGTTTATGCGGAACGCGGTTTCTACCATCGTGTTTACCAGTCGAACGATAGGCGCGTTGTCGATTCGCTCGCCGGACTGCTGGTCTACCGCCTGGTTCTGCTGCGCGGCAGCCGCCTCGTCGTCCAGCTCGTTCATAACCTTGTTTACGGTCTGCTGCGAATAGAACCTGCCGATAGCTTCCTCGATCTGGGTCTTGGTGGATATCTGCGGCACGATCTCCATGCCGGTCTGTACCTTCAGTTCCTCGAAGATATAGAAGTTTATCGGGTCGTTCGAAGCGACCATCAGTCGGTTGTTATGCATATCGAACGCGATTACGGTCTTTTCCTTGGCGGTCGCCTCTGGAATTTTCATTACCGCGTCCTTGTTGATCTGCACGGAAGCAAGATCCACGAACGGCACTTTAAGCCTTATAGACAGCGCCTGCGCCAGCTGAGTTTCCGACACAAGTCCCATCTCGAGCATTACGTCGCCGAGCATTTTTCCGCCGCTGGTTTTCTGCTTGTCAAGCGCTTCCTGCAGCTGCTTTTCGTTGATGAATCCGTTCTCCACCAGTATCTGACCGATGGGCAGATTTCTAATAGGTCCTGCCATTGTGCAATTTCTTCCTTTCAGAATATTCGGAGCTGCCGGCGCCGAAAGGCTCCTCTGCTCCAAAAACCGCCCCCCGCGGTTTTCTTTCTATAAGTATATAAATAAGGTCCCCGCCGTGCATTATTTCATAAATCCCTTGCAAATACATGATTTTTATGGTAAAATAAAGGCAGTATTTTAAAGGGGGTCATTTATAATGACGGCATTAAACATAGTAACCTGGGTTTTCGTATTCATTTTCGGCTCAGTGATAGGAAGCTTCCTGAATGTGGTGATATACCGCACTCCGCTTCATCAGTCCATCATTACGGAGCCGTCGCACTGCTTTTCCTGCGGCAACCGTCTGAAATGGTACGATATGTTCCCGATATTCAGCTGGCTGATACTCCGCGGCAAGTGCCGTTTCTGCGGCGCGAGGATATCTCCCCGCTACATGATCATGGAAACGCTCTGCGCGGTATCCTATCTCGGCGCGTACCTTGTGTACGGCTTTTCGTGGGAGTTCGCGGTGGCTTGTATCCTGTTCGCTGTGCTGATAGTCCTCAGCGGCATCGACATCGATCACTTCGAGATACCCTACTGGTGCAGCATAACAGTTGCAGTCCTGGGAATCGCTTCATTCTTTATCCCCTGGGGAAACGCAATGTCCGCCCCGTGGTATGAGCGCCTTATAGCGTTCGGCGTTGTCGCTGTGATGTTCATTATACTTGTTCTGGTCGGCGGCATGGGCGGCGGAGATCTCCAGCTGATGGCGGGAGCTTCACTGCTGCTTGGCTACCGTGTATTCCCGGCGCTTTTCATCGGAATCGTCCTTGGCGCCGTGTACGGCGTTATCAAGAAGTTCCGCGACCACAAGGCGGAGCTGGAGCTTACCGAGAAGATACGCCAGATAGCGCTCGACTGGTACCAGGATCAGCTTGACCGGGACATCGGCTATGTCCTTGCGGGACACGATGATGTTATAGTCGGCTCGATAACCGGCGGAAAACCGGACATCGAATGGGAGTTCCTCGACGAGAACGCGTGGAAGGGCATTCCGGACAAATCCGCACTCAGCCAGAAGATCCGCGATGAAATAACCACGGAGCGCGAAGGCTCCTTCCGCATAACCATCAAGGAGGATCAGATAACCCGCGTGAAGTATTCACGACGTATGGTGTTCGGCCCGTTCCTGGCGGTCGGAATCGCGGTGGCATTCCTGTTCGGAAGCCAGATAGTAAGCTGGTACATGGGACTTATGTTCGGCGCCTAATAAGTACTTAATATTTTCCTCACCGCCGGAAGGCGGTGAGGATTTTTTTGTTGTTTAGTTTACGGTGTAGTTACGGACTACGTAATAGATGAAAATATCTCTGCCATCTGCTTCGGTATCCGCAAATGCCTTCGGCGAGGCGGGGATTATGGTTGAATTGTAGTCGTCAGCGCTTGCGCCGGCAGCCAGCATTACCTTGACCTGTCTCAGCTCAGTCACGCCGGTGCCCACAAATGCGAGCGACGACCTTGCAGAATCGCGGTAAGCCTGCACCCGCATGTTGACAGCGTCATCGCGCAGCGGATTACCGGAGGGATCAGCATTTGCGACCTTTGAAAAGTCGTATGTGAAATACAGGTCATCGTACAGGCATTCGCTGAACACGAGCCTTGACTTGGACGTATCGAGCTTACCGCTGTCGTTCATCTTTACGCTTTCGTCATAGAGGAAGTAGTTGTTTTTGGTCTCGTCATAACGAAGGCTGATGCACTTGAGCAGGTAAGTCTTGTTTACGGCGGTGCCGTTGACGCCGGAGCACCAGGTGTTCATCTTGGCGATCTTGTCGGTCGCGGCAGTGTTGGCGCTCAGCGCGTTATAGCTTGTGTTCTCAACGATAAGGACCTGGTTTGCATTGCGTATGCTCTTGGTGATGTACTCCTGAACGCACGTAGCCGTATTTTCAGCGGCAAGGTCCTTGCTGGTATCATTGAAGCTTGAAACGATCGGGGAAACGATAACCATCATTCCGCCCATGAGAATAGCCAGAAGCGCCACGGACACGATCATCTCAACCAGGGTAAATCCGGAGGTTCGTCTGAAAAGACGCAGCATTCTTTTCATCATGTGCCTCCCTTATCGTCCTTGGACTTCTCCACGGCGGCGAAAACATTGACATGGGTTGTGCCAATTATCTTACCGTTTTCATCTGTGGTATCACCAATGATGTTTCCGTTCTTGTCCTTGGTGACCTCAAGATATCTTGTGAACTTGTAGCTTCCGTCAGACTGAGCCGATTTGTCCGTCTGACCTGTCGTGTACAGTCCGAAGATATCATAGGGGTTGAGCGTAGCGGAAACGTCCTCCAGGGGAGATTCCAGAGTTACAAAGAACGAGATATAGCCCTTCATGGAGGTCAGCGGAGAAGATGTGCTTGCCTGCGTCGCAGAAAGTCTTATCGTCTTTGAATTTGTTGCAGTAGCAAGATAGCCGGAATGCGATGCGGTTCCGATATCTCTGAACGTTCTTCCGGACGCCTCATAGTTACAATAACCATAAGAAACCATCTTAGTGGGGAATATCAGTCTGAACTGCTTGAACATGTCGTACTGCTGGTCTTCCTCGCCAGTTACCTTGGCTGCTATAAGGTAGCGGTTCACCGACATATCGCTGGTATCCCTCTGCAGTACAAGACTGATCTGGGTGATTCCATTGGACCCGTAGATATTGGTCGAAGCGAAGCGGTTCTGAACGCTTCCGCTTGATTTGTCATTATTGGGATCGCTGTTATTCCCTCCGCCGGTCATTGCAGAGTAATCCACATCGCCCACGAAATACTCCAGCGCAATGGAATTGCCTGCGTCCGGAGCATTCGGGTCGCCCACGGAATAACCGATATCGACCTTGTCAGCACCGTTGAAGTTGAACGAAAGCGTATCGCCGGCTGAACCATCGTACGTCTTATCCTGTGTCTTGCCATAGTATACGGTCTGCTGGTTCTCGATCTCTTCCTCAAGAGCAACATTCTGCTGCTTGGCGATGAGCGCCTGATTAAGTATCGAGCATACCATAGCCGCCATGATCGCGAAAATGACGAAAGCCACGAGGATCTCAACGAGCGTGAAGCCGCGCTTGGAAATGATTTTTTTCAACATATACAGTCACTCCCTCATCAAGTTCCATGAACACGCCATTCACGGCTTGCATTCGGCGTAAGCGTCTCGAATTTCTCTCCGACGATCTCTTCGATGGACTGATCCGGCTTTGCATATACATACTCATAATAACCAGCCATGATATAGTCGGATACGATAAGGCCGCCGCAGCTCTTCAGACCGCCGCCGGCACCCGCAGACTTATCCATGTAGGTCATGTAAGGCGCGTAAACGTAACCGTAATATACGTTCTCTTCAACGCCCTTCTTGCCGTTCAGCGGATACTTCAGACAGCCTATCTGAATGTCAGCACTCTCATCGCATGAAACGATGAAGATGTTTACGTTAGGCTCCTGCGGTCTGCCTTCGTACATATACTTGTCGCCGGTGAACTTGGATTTTTCGATGCGGCCGGTGCACTGGCATGTCGTAGGAGCTGAATCCGACTTGACAAATCCGCCGTGCGTGGTGCAGGTGTATCCGTCTTCCTTATTGGCGTTCTTTGCCTTGATATAGGTGCAGGTTCCGGTAGTGCACTTATCGGCGTCATGTATTACGTCCTTAAGCTTTGCGGGAGCGCCTGCCGACAGAGTGCCGTTAGTATAGGTCTCGTAAGTTACGCCGTTATTTGTAACAGTTTTCTTGGATCCTCCCATATACATGAACCATGCATAGTGACCGAAGAACTCCTGGCCTGCCGCCTGGTATGTTGTTCCCTTGGGAACATTGATGACCAGGTTGCCGTCGCCAACGGTAAGAACATTGAGAGTTTCGCCGGAGCCGCTCAGTCTGTCAGAACTGTGCGGTTCAATAAAGCCGTTGATGGTTCTGGCTGCTGACCATGCGAAGCCGGTAGGAGTATTATCCGTATCATCGGGGTTAAGATCGATATTGTTCGAAAGATTTATTGTCAGAGTATTTCCGGCAGCACCGGTATCAAATATGATGGTAGGACGCATACCGCCACTGGAACCATCGCCCACATCAACGATATCGCCGATGGTGCAGTCAGAGTCGATGACCTCGACCATCTTGGGAGCGACCGATGTTGTTCCCAGGCTGTAGTATGAGGATACCGGTGTAGTTGTTCCATCGTCCTCTACGACCTTGATATCTGTAACATCAAGGGTACCCCAGCGGTTGTTGAACACTATGTTCTTGACGTTCTTGTCTGCTTCCTTGGTGTCAACTACCCACTTCGGATAAACAGAACCGCCGATAGCAGCGTCGAGCCTTTTCAGTGCGTCGGACTGCGAAAGCATGAACTTCGGAGATGTCTCATCGACAGACCATCTCGTTGCCTCAATCTCGTCCATGGTGACATATGTGCCATCGTACTGAAGCAGCGTCTGACCAGAAGAACTCGGATTAGCTGTTACCTTTATTTCCTTTTCGGCGTTCGAGTATATCTTTCCGCCGTGGAACTTGACCTGAGTCTGTCCGTCCGTCGGAAGATCAATGTTAATATTTCCGCCGACGTACAGATTGCCGTAGAAATTAACTTCCCTGGTGATATTCACATCGCCGAGTACATACACGTCCGTGGGCGCATTTGTCCCGCCGAAGTTTGCAATATGCTGGATATTTAAATTTCCGCCGACGATTATGATGCCGCGCTCCTCGCTTGTTGCCACTGGACCGTTGCCGCCAAGGTCATAACTGTCAGGCTGGCTCTTGATGATCAGGTTGTTTCCTATAGCCCAGAGCGTCGGTTCGCTGCACTTTGCCGGGTTAGCGGTGTCCATCTGGAACTCCAGCGTTCCGGCGCAGATGATGCCGGAATTGATAGTGAGCGCGCCGTTTCCGTCTACAACGTTACCGAACTTGACATACTCAGAGTCAAAGTACATCGTAGAATTATAAGTACCGGAATCTACCCATACATCGTTCGGAACATATCCCGTCGCCGTGAAGAATCTGTCGATCGGATCCATCTGGGTAGGCTCGGGATCCTTGGTTCTGAGATATGTGTGGGTGGTTTCAACTATATCGTTCTGGGAAACCGTCACTGCGACATCGAAGATGTGCCATGTCGTGCTTCCGATAGTTTCGTCCTTTAATCTCGTCACATCAACGGAATATCCGCCAAGCGGTGTATCGTCGATACCCGTGCCTGCCAGGGAGGCGAAGCCGTTGCCATCGGTGGATATAGTGTGACCGGGTTCAAGGGCGAGGACCTTTTTGACAAGATCCTTGCTGGAGTTCTTTGAATCAGCTATATAATTTCCCAGGATATCTGCAATAGATGTCGAGGAAACATACGCCTGCTCCTGGTCAAACTTTGCATACTGCACCTGTCCGGAGGAAACCACCGACATATACATTGCAGTGACCAGCACCACCAGGGCCGCCATCGTGCTGACGACCATGAACAGCGCGCTGCCACACGGCGCAATATACTTTCTCAATGCGTGTTTCATGTTGATTACCTCCAATACATTTCACGCAAGGCCACCCGTGCTCCGCCGACACACCCCGTGCGGAGCGGAGCCGGGACTAAGTTACAAATCAGCCTGCCACTCTCTGATCCTGCTCAGCGAGCTTGTCGGTAGGATCCTGCATGCGCTCAAGGCTGTACATTGTGAGAGTTACCTCAGCGGAATAAACGTAGTCCTCGCTGATCTCGCCGACGGTGTCGTTCTTGTTAGCGTTGGTGTTTGCGGCTGCGTTCTCCTCGCCGTCTGCCTGATTCTGCTGGTTGTTATTGGTATCGCCGATACCGAGCGCTTCCTTGATCTCCTGCTTGGTGGGGATCTTTACGTTGCTCTCAGCCGCAAGCTCTCTCAGTGCGTCGTATCTTACGTCCGGTGCGATGTTCTCGATTATCTGATCATACTTTTCCTGAACGTCCTGGTAATCAATGGTGATACCGCTGGAAACGCGGATAGCCTTTCTTACGCCGTCGGACTTCTCGTAGTCGTTCACACAGTCAAAGAACTTCAGCAGATCGTCCTGCTCAAGAGCGGAAACGGTGAATGATACGTCGATGGAACCTACGGACTGAACGTTTGCAAGCGCCTCCTGGAGGATAGCGGTTCTCTGCTGCTCCTCGGAAAGTTCGCCGTTATCGGAATCGCCTCTTGCAAAGGTCTTGAGGTCGTAAACGATCTCGGACTCCTCGTTGAAGGTAACGCCAAGCTCGGATACGCCTGCCGCGCCGATCGAAAGGGAGTCAACGGAGATCGCAACGCCCTTGTCCTTGCAGAACTGAACAAACTCGCGTATCTCGTTATCTGCCTGATAGGGCTTCATTTCCTCGAAGAACATGTCAGCAATGTTCTGACCGTCCTCGTAAGCTGCGTAAACGTCCTGACCGAGCTGAACCCTTGTCGCAGCCCTTTCCTCTGCGGACTGAAGCTCCTGCTGCTTTGCAACGAGCTGCGTGTTGCTGGTGCCGATGTTCTGGAACTGGGGCACGATGAAAAGGAATATGCCAAGACCAAGAATTATGATAACAGCAATGATGAGCACTGCCATTCTTTCCTGTTTACTGAGTCGCATTATTCAGTTACCTCCTCTGCTTCTGTTGACGCGTCTGCATTGAGATCAAGGTTGATGGAGGTTGCATGCTCCTCGTCAGAACCAGGTCTGAGGTTCATTGTGATCTCGAATGAGAAGATGGTGTCGTACTTGCTTTCACCGGTCTGTAACTCAAGGTATTTGGAATCCAGTGTGGAGTTCTCCTTGGTGAAGCCGGTGTAGGAGATGTTCTGGAAATACGGATCTCCGTACATTGTCTTTACATCGTTAGTGAGCTTCTCGACATAAGCGGACGGGATCGCCGTGGGGTCGCCCTTGCTCTGTCCCAGGAATCTTACGCTAACGGAATATCCGCCGAGCGAGATGCTCTGGATATCCATGTCAACGCCGTATTCGTCCTTTACAGCCTCCATAGGCTCCTTGACCTTGTTCACAACATAGCTCTGGATCTTAGGCATGTAGTTGAACAGCTCAGATGTTGAACCAGCGTTTGCGATATAGCTCTGGAAGCCGGAAAGCATGCTCTCACGCTCAGATACGACTGCGAGCTTGTTCTGGAGATCAGGCGTATCGATCCTTGCCTGAAGCTCGGAAACCTGACCCTTTATGGAATTGTCAACGACGGAAAGTCCGAGAGTGATCGCGCCGACCAGGACTACCGCGCCCACGCATGCGCCTGCAAGTGCGAGCAGGTAGCCGTTCATGCCCTTGGACTCCTTAGCGGAGGTAGCCTCCAGCAGGTTGATGTGCTCAAGATCCTTGTTTCTTCTGTAGATAGCGCCGATGGCGTTAGCATACTTGGTGAAGTCGATCTCCGTCATGGTGATGACGGTAGAGGGAGCAGCCAGCACATGCACCGGCACATTGAAGGAAGAAATCGCGTTCGACAGCTCGATGAAGTTGCCGGTATCGCCGTAGAACATGATCTCCTTCAGCGGCTTGGAGCCCTTGCGGCTCTTGATGAACTGGATCATTCTGAACAGGTTGTCGTAAACCGCACGTACAACGTAGTCAGGGGCATTGTCGTAATCTGCCGGGTCGATGTTGAAGTAACGCGAGAATACTATCTGGTTATCCTCGTAGAGGTTCATGTTAAGGAAGCCCTTGTCTATCTGGATAAGCAGCATGGGCATTCTCTCAGCCATCTTCGGGGTGTTCACGATAAGACGTGTTACCGAGTTGTTGGAGATGTTTACCGCCTTAAGGGACAGACCGATGTGGGAGAACAGTCTTACATAGCCGTCAACCAGTCTCTGCGGGCAGGCCGTTGCGATGATCTTGATAAGCTTGTTCTTCTCCTCGTCCTCTGTTTCGCCTGCGATGGTGTAGGAGATGTTGAACTCGTTGGAAACGCCCATGTTAGTCTGGATCATCGCCTCGATAGCGGCGGTGTTCTTGATGCTCTTGGGCTTGGGGAGCAGCATTTCCTTGTAAACGATGGAGCTGGAGGTAATGGACACGATAGCGTCCTTCTCCGTGATGCCCTTTGTCTTGATGATATCGTTCAGTTCAGCTGCGACCATAGGAACGTCGGTAATGTAACCATTGGAAACCATGCCGAGGGTCAGCTCACGCATATCTGCGTCCTGCACCCTGATCTTGCTTCCGCTGTGTACGCCCCTGACCAGCTTTATTTGTCTGTCAGTAATATCAATTGAAAGCATATTTTCACCTCATAATATGTAAGTTAGTTATCAAAGTTGACTGCGGTTTAAGCAGCGTTCGTCATACCGCCGTAGAGCATCGGGAATATAGCCGCCAGTACAAGACCGATAGCGACACCCATGATGATGATCATAAGAGGCTCGAGCATACCTACCAGCTTAGTGATAGCGGTATCGCCCTCTTCCTCGTAGTAGTCAGCGGCTTTGGCAAGAATGGTATCCAGCGTACCGGATTCCTCGCCGACATAGATTATCGAGGTGAACATGCCCTCGAAAATACCGGTCTTTTCGACCGCCTTTGACATGCTCTCGCCAAGCTTGATGTTATCCACGACCTCCTCAAACCTCTTGGTAACGTAGGAGTTGCCGAGCACGGAGATGGACTTCTCGATGCAGTCTACCATCTGAAGACCCGCGGCGTAAAGGTTTGACATGTTTCTTGCGAAACGGCCGGTGTAAACAGTGGAAATAAGCTTTCCGACCTTGGGAATTCTGAGAACGAGTTCGTCCCACTTCAGCTTGATGAAAGGGGTTCTCTTGCCTACCCATACGGCAACGATGATAGCGAAAATAACTATCAGATAGATATACCAGTAATTGATCAGTGAATCCGAGAAATCCATCATCGCCTTTGAAAGCGGTGTAAGGTCCTCGGGATCCATCATAGACGCGAAAGTCGGCAGGATCATCGTGAACATGAGGATTACTACCGCCAGGGCGAGCACGAGCAGGATGATAGGATAAACCATCGCGCTCTTGATCTTGTTGTTTGTCTTGTTTGCGTTGGCGAAGTGGTCGGATACTCTGACCAGGATCTGATCGAGGGTACCGGAGGACTCACCGGCAGCCACCATGCTGACGAAAAGGTCAGGGAAAACGCCGGGCTTGGACTCAAGCACCTCCGAGAAGGACTTACCTTTCTGGACCTCCTCGTAAATATCCAGTAGAACACGCTTTGCCTTGGGCTTCTCCTGCTGCTCCTGGAGTATGTAGAGCGCTCTTACGAGAGAAAGACCCGCCGAAGTCATCGACGCCAGCTGACGGCTTATGAACGACACCTCTTTAGTTTTGAATCTGTATTTTACGTCAACTGCGTCGTTTGCACCCATGTCGCGGTATCTAGTAACGTACAGATTTTTTTCCTTCAGCTTTTGCTGAAGATCCTGATAATCCTCTGCCATCTCCTGTCCGCGGACGGTTTTGCCGTTGACATCGGTGGCCTGATACGAGAATTTTTTCACCGGATAACCTCCAATCCCCCTGCTGCCGGACTGCCGGCGGCACATGATCGTGAATTAAGGGCGCACTTTGCCCTATACTCCACTATAGTGTTTAAATTATACCATATTTTTGTTCTTATTTCAAGCGCCGCGCATTCCAAAAACACTAAATTAGAGCCAAAACCCGTGAAACGGCGTGTAGAATTTCAAATAGCCTTTATGTGCACTTTGACCAAAAACGACTTGCAGCAGGAATATTTTTTATACTTCTGACAACAAAACGTGAAAAACATGCCGAATAATACAGAATGTCTATATAAAACAAAACTCCCCCGGAAAGCTCCGGAGGAGAATTTGTGTTACTGAAAAAAGTGGAAATTAAGTTTGTGCCGAATTACTCAGCGGTGTAAGGAATGAGAGCGATCTGACGTGCTCTCTTGATAGCTGTTGTGAGCTCTCTCTGGTGATAAGCGCAGCAGCCGGTAACTCTTCTGGGAAGGATCTTAGCGCGCTCGGTCATGCACTTTCTGAGCTTAGCAACGTCCTTGTAATCAATGAATTCAGAACGATCAACGCAGAACTGGCAAACCTTTTTTCTGGGGCGCTTAACTGCGTGAGCCGGTCTATCAAACTTTTCAGCCATGGTATACTGAACCTCCTTTATTGTTCAAGTCAAACGGATTTTAGAAAGGGTAATCGTCCGTTGCAGCGTTCGCGAAATCAGCTGCGGGAGCCTGCTGTGACTGGGGAGCCGGCGCCTGTGCGGGCGCGGAGTATCCGCCGTTGTTTGCAGGTGCGGACGGCGCAGATGCGGCGTAGTCGTTGTAGGAGCCGCCCTGCGACTTTTCGCCGGTGAAGCAAAGACGATCTGCAATAATTTCTGTAACTCTAACGTTCACGCCATTTTTATCGGTATAGGAACGTGTCTGAAGCTCGCCTTCAACGAGGATCATCTTTCCCTTCCCGAAATATCTGGTTACAAAATCAGCCTGTTGGCGCCAAGCAACAATGTTGAAAAAGTCTGATTTCTTCTCTTCTCCCTTTTGCTGAAAACGCCTGTCAACAGCAATGCTGAATGTGCAAACATTTGCGCCTGCGGGAGTAGTTCTTAATTCGAGATCATGAGTAATCCTACCCATGAGTATAACTTTATTATACATCTTGACACCTCCATACTACAAATTGCTATGCTCTGCTGTTCAGCCGAACGAAATTACTGCTGCTGGCCCTGTGCGAGCACAACGATGGAACGCAGAACGCCATCAGTGATGTTGATGACACGCTCAAGCTCCATGGGGAAATCAGGCTTGGACTCGAAGTTGTAGAGTACATAGTAGCCTTCGCCCTCGTAGTTGATCTCGTAAGCGAGCTTTCTCTTGCCCCACTCATCAGTGTTGGTGAGTGTGCCG
>Ga0129310_1000461_pt1 | contig 49864 bp, 40 predicted proteins | sample Go1ome_2_FD_94433 | JGI IMG/M metagenome (GOLD analysis project Ga0129310, IMG submission 94433) | Western lowland gorrila individual fecal microbial communities from Wisconsin, USA - Go1022A metagenome | ecosystem: Host-associated > Mammals > Digestive system > Large intestine > Fecal | place...
ACCTATTTCAAAGGGTTTCATTGCCCTGTGGGCAATGAAACCGCAGATTTTCGGAGATTTGTCAATAGATATTTTGTGAACGAATGCGAAATATATTTTGAATGTTGGCTTAATGGCATTGACGCATAAGGTCTGCCGTACTTACATTATCCTTTTATCTGACCGTATCTTTGACACCGCCTGCGGTATTTCAAAAAAAAGCCAACTATTGCTGAAAAACTTTTTGGTACGGTGCGTCAGCGGGATAACCATATTCTTTTTACACTGCATTTTTAATGCTGAAATAAAGGGACGGTCAAATTTTGTTATATTTGATAACGATTTCATTATAAACCATTTCAGACTGCTTGTCAAGCAGATATCTATATAAATCAGACAAAAATTCTGGTAAGTTTTGCAAAAATATAATAAAATTAAATAGTTTGCTCTTCAAACTGAGATTTTGCGGTATTTTTACAAGAATTGTGATGTCTTTATAAATTTTGTCTATGTTAATAATATCTATTTGCTTATGTTCATTTTTGTTCACAATCACGAAATTTTTGTTTTTACCGCTTCGGTTAATGACAAATAGAGATTTTTCTGCTATTATAATATGTGTATACGGCGTAAACATGAAGGGGTTGTTGAATATGTTTACATGGAATTTTCAATATGTGTCAAAAGCTAGGCTGGAAGAATCTTTCAAACAACTGATGCTCGACCCGAACAAAGGCGATATCCTTATAAGGATACACACAGCTATCCATCTCGAAGAGGAGGCTGTGGATCTGGCGAGATTCATATCAAATCTGGTGCCGCAGGCGCACATCTTCGGGACAAGCACCTCAGCTATCATCAGCTGGGGCAAGCTGATACAGAATCAGTGCGTCATCTCGGTGACACAGATGAACGGCGGCAGGATAAGGACTGCACTGCTTCCCACATTTGAGGAGGACGGCATGCCCGTATACCCAGATCTGCTGTGCCAGAACGTGAAAGATGCTGTCATAGACAGGGACACCAAACTGCTGCTGACTTTCCTGACGAGAGAGTATCTGGGTGTTTACAACTTTGTCGAAAAATGCAATTCATTCTTTCCGGGTGTGCAGATGATAGGCGGACTTGCCAACACCTCTGAGATAAACCTTAGGCGTTTTTTAGATTCGGGGTTCGTCTTCAATGAGAACGGAAGCACCAACAAAGGCATACTGGTAGCGGCGATAAGCGGCGAGGGCGTTGAGTCTTACAGTTCCTACGCTACGGGCGTACAGACTATAGACGATGAAGCCGAGATAACTGATACTTTCGGCACCTGCATACTCTCAATAGACGGCAAGGACGCGGCTGAAGAATTCCGCATCGGTGTCGGTGATGAGCTGAAAAACCGTCCCGAACTGACGAACCTTTTCCCTTATGTTTATTCGGACGCTCTCGACATACCGATATTCGTGCGGTTCTCGGACGACCGTTCGATAAGCGATATATTCGACAAAAGTGTGGCGATAAACAGGCTGGCTTACGAGGCTCACCCTTACCTGAACACGGAGGCGAACCGCGAACTTATCTGTGCGAACCACAATGTCAGGGTGGGCAAAAAACTCAGGCGTGCTTTCATTTATGACAGAAAGGTCATATCCGACAACCGCTCACTTTTCAGGCGCATAGAGAACTTCGAGAAGGCTGAAACTATCTTCGGGTATTCCTGCATAACGAGGTCGATGATATATTCTAACTGCGTAAAGTGGGAACTTTCCGCATATGAGAACTCAAACATGTGCGGCTGCATAACTGAGGGTCAGATAGCCAACGTGAACGGACGGAACACTTTTGCGAACTGCTCTTTCGTGGTATCGATAATAGGTGAAGAGCCTGCAACGCAGATGTACAATCCCTACGCTTTCTCCCATACTGACACGCTGGTGGCTGACAACCGCGAACTGCTGGGCTACCTGTATGATGTTGAGAAAAAGCTGATACAGAAAGAACATGCTGCCGCTGCTGACAGCCTCAAGGCATTCGTGCGCGACTGCGAACTCAAGCTGCTTTATTCAGAACGGGACGAGATACCGAATGCCGCTGCGATGAACATGGATATACAGCTGAAAGGCTACGACAGGATATGTATGATAAACGTGTTTGACACTGCGGATATGAATGTGGTATTCTCAGAAAAGCAGAGAGATCTGACTTACAAGAACTATCTGTCAAAGTGTGTCAGCTTCGCAAAACAGAAGGGTTATACCATTTATCTGCTGAAAGACTGGCATCTTGCCATCGGTGCGCCATCTTACATGTTTGCGCTGTCTGAATTTGTGAACGACATGGAACAGCTGCAGCGAGAACTTTTTGAAAATACCGAAGACTACATCGCCATAGTGCCGATATTCTGCGTGATAGATGACTGCACGATGGATAATCTGGAACAGGCATACAGTTCCGAGAGGATAGAGATGGCAAGGAAGAACATTCAGTTCTCTGTGCGCGATGCAAAGTCGGGTCAGCTGGACGAGGACAGCATACGCGAGCGCAACCACATGGTAAACGTGATAAACTACGCCATCGCCCACGACAAGGTCTTGCCGTATTTTCAGGGCATACACGACAACCGCACAGACACTATACACCACTACGAATCGCTTATGAGGCTGATGGACGAGAACGGCAAGGTGTACTATCCGGGAAGTTTCCTCGATGTGGCACGTTCTTACGGTCTGCTGTACGATTCGCTGTCAAAGATCATGATAAAGAAGGTCTTCGGGCGTTTCAGCGGCATAGAGGACAAGAGCGTGAGCATAAATCTGGGCATGCGGGATATCAAGAATCATGATGTGGTGGATTTTATCTACGATTCACTGGCATCTGTCAGCCACCCTGAGAACTTCGTATTTGAGATACTGGAAAATGAAGATATAGACGACTACGACACGCTTGTAGCTTTTGTTGACAAAATACATGAACTGGGCGGACAGATATCCATAGACGATTTCGGCAGCGGTTTTTCAAATTTACAGCACATCGCAAGCATACATTCGGATTACCTCAAGATCGACGGTTCGATAGTGCGAAGGTGTGTAGATGACGAGCAGAGCGCTAATCTCATCGCGCTGATATCGGACTGGAAGAAGATATCTGCACGCAAGGTACAGATAATCGCAGAATTCGTTGAGAATGCCGAGATACAGGAATTGCTGATGGGTTTCGGCATAGATTATTCGCAGGGATATCTGTTCTCGAAGCCTTCGCCCGACATAGAAGGGGTGTAGCGAATGGCAGGCAAGAGAAAAAACGAAAAACTGATCTGCATGCTGCTGGAAGATATCGGCAGCGACTTCTCAAAGGAACTGGTGAGAGCTGTCGCAAATGCCATACCACACGGACGCGGTATCAGGCTGACTGTGTTGCCCGGGAAATATGATGACGGTCTGGGTTCTGACAGCATACATAACTACAAGAGCGTGTACAACTCGGTATTCAGGCTGAGTTCGCTGTGTGATGTTGACGGGTTCATAATCCATCTGGGCAGTGTAAATGAGCGCGACCGCAACAATGAACAGATATATTCAAACGTTATGAACAAGCACCGCGATGTGCCTAAAGTGCTGGTAGCTTCAGACCTGGAAGATGTGGTCACGGTCAATTACGACAACGAGTCGGGCATACGCGAGGCGGTGGAATATCTTGTCAACGCTGACGGGCTTACAAAATTCTGCATGCTTGGCGGCAGAGATGACAACAAGGACGCAAGGGCACGCAAGGATATATTTGAGAAATGTCTTGATGTATACGGTATCGTGCTTGAGGAGAAAAATTTCGCATATACCGATATGACGAGCAACTGCGTCAGTGAAGCGGGCAGGCTGCTGGACGACAACCCCGATGTGCAGGCGATATTCTGCGTAAATGATGCAGCAGCACTGGGACTTTACGAAGCTATGGCGCAGCGCAGTCTGGTGCCCGGCAAGGATATCATGGTGTTCGGATTTGACAACACACGAATGTCGGGTGAACTGATACCGCCGCTGACTTCCATCGGGTCGGACAAAATGTCGCTGGGGCAGCGGGCGCTGGAACTGCTGCTGGAAATGATGAACGGCAGCAGGGCGAAGTCTGACACTGTACCCACAAGGCTGTACGGGCGGGGATCATTTCCGTATGAAACTTACGACTACAACCGCAAGGAGCTTGTGAGCGCTGACCCTGCTTTCATCTACCGCATGTTCGATGACTGCTTTTACCGATACAAAAGTTCTTACATAGACCGCGAAGCAATAGATCTGAAAAGGCTGTTCTTCGAGATATTCTCACGAATACTGATGGCATCTAAGCGCAGATATATGAGCATAGAGAACTTTGAAGAGTTGGCGGTGATGGTGGACAAGTTCTTTGAGAAAGGGGCTATGGAGTACACAGATGCGCTGAAGCTGACCAAAAGCATCGAGCGGATACAGGACGGCATCAACCGCGTACAGCGTTCGCTGGCGGCTACGGTGCTGGTGAACAGGCTTTTCGCGCGAATGAAGGACAAGGCGATAATCTCGCAGTCGAAGCAGATGACAGTCCGCGAATACGACTACGCTTTTAAAAGGTCTAAGATGGAGTCTTTCCTGATAGCGGGAATGAACGGCAGCGGCAGCGAAGCAGACATCTACCACAGTTTTGACCAGCTGGGGCTGAAAAACTCGGCGCTGTATGTTTTTGATAACGCGGTGGACTACAGCGGCGGTCCTGACACGGTATTCCCTGAAATAATAAAGCTGAAATGCGTGATGCGTTCAGGCGGGCTGTACATACTTTCTGAGGAAAGACAGCGCTGCCGTGTGAGCGAAGTGCTGGAACGTGACGAACTTTCGGCTAAATGCAAGGGATTTGTGGCATTTCCTGTATTCTGCGGCAAGATGATATACGGTCTGCTGATGTGCGAACTGACAAGCGACATCTACGAGCGCGGGGAGTTCATAGCAATGCAGTTGGGGCGGTCTTTCGCGCTGTGCGACAAATACAAAATATGATGACAACAAGGACGGTGCTGAACATCAGCGCCGTCCTTGTGTTTTATCTGCTGAGTTTTTCCATGAAAGCCTGCTTGTTCTCGATGGCGGTGGTGGTGGGTCTGCCGAGATCGTCCCTTGAACCGAGAGCGCACTTCACTTCGATGAAACTCAGTTCATGCCTGTCTTTTGCCGCTGAAAGTGCGCGGTCAAGGGCATCAAAGCTGTCTGCACTGACGGCATGTGGATAGCCGCAGGCTTTTGCTATGCCCACAAGGTCTGCCTGCCCCGCAACAGTGGGCATGCCGCCGACAGTTTCGTGGGCTGAATTATTTATCACCACATGGACAAGGTTTGCGGGCTTCTGCGCACCTATCACCGCCATCGCGCCCATGTGCATCAGCACTGCGCCGTCACCATCGATGCACCAGACGCGCTTTTTGGGCTTATTGAGTGCAACGCCCAGCGCTATTGAAGAACTGTGACCCATTGAACCTACTGTCAGCAGGTCAAGCCCATGCCCCTGTGAATTTGCTTCTCTTATCTCGAAAAGTTCACGGCTCGCCTTGCCTGTGGTGGATATTACGGGGTCATCGCCGCTGAATGCTGTGATATGCTTTATGACATCTTCGCGGGTCATGGTGCAGTCGTTTTTATAGGTGACTTTCGGTGCATCGGTCAGTGCGCCCTTGCGTATGACGAAAGCCGCCTGTCTGCCTTTTCGGAACACCTCGCGGAACTCTGCCATAGCCGCGCTGACTTCTTCATTGGGAGTATCCGCGCCTATCACAAAGACAGATATGCCCATATCTTCCAGCAGTTTCACCGTGACCTCGCCCTGATAGATGTGCTGAGGTTCGTCATGGACACCCGGTTCTCCGCGCCAGCCCACCACGAACAGCATCGGTATGGCATAGACCTTTTCATTCAGCAGGCTTGCCGCAGGGTTTATGATATTGCCCTCGCCGCTGTTCTGCATATACACCACAGGCACTCTGCCCGTTGCCAGGTGGTAGCCTGCCGCCAGTGCCGCGCAGTTACCCTCGTTGGCGGCTATGATGTGGTGTCTGCTGTCGATGCCGTATCTGTCCATGAGGTAGTTGCACAGCGCTTTCAGCTGACTGTCTGGCACGCCTGTATAAAAATCTGCGCCTATTATTTCTGCAAATTCCTGTACTTTCATATTATCCTCCTGCGGCAGACCTACACTTCGTCCACCAGTGTTATTATCTGCTTTATCGGCATCAGCATTTCATCTGCCTCTTTTGCACGATGGTTTATCAGTATGCTTTCGGCGGTTTTCTGCATGGCGGGAAAAGCCGCCCGCGTCAGCTGATTGGCATATATCACTATGCTGACCCCATGCGCCGCCAGTTCTTCTTCGGTGATGCTGTTGAAACTGCTGGGCACGACCACAAGAGGGGTCTTACTATCCACCGCCCTGAACCTGTCGCAGAAATCCAGTATCTCCGTCGGGTCAGTCCTGCGGCTGTGTATCATTATGCCGTCAGCACCCGCCGCTGTGTATGCGAACGCCCTTGTCAGCGCATCTTCCATGCCCTTTTCGAGGATAAGGCTCTCTATCCTCGCTATTATCATAAAGTCATCGGTCAGCTGTGCCCGCTTGCCTGCGGCTATCTTGCGGGTGAAGTCCTCTATATCAGCCTGTGTCTGGCTGACATCGGTACCGAAGAGGCTGTTGCGTTTAAGACCGCACTTGTCCTCGATTATTACCGCCGAAACTCCCATTCTTTCCAGCGTGCGCACCGTGTAGACGAAATGCTCGGTCAGCCCGCCTGTATCGCCGTCGAATATAAGCGGCTTTGTGGTGACCTCCATTATCTCATCGATGGTGCGGAAGCGGCTGGTGAGGTCTACAAGTTCGATATCGGGCTTGCCGCGCGCTGTGCTGTCACACAGGCTGGAGAGCCACATGCCGTCAAACTGGTCGAGCCGCCCGCCGCGCTCTACCACAGTGCGCTCAACTATCAGCCCTGTAAGACCGCTGTGGGCTTCCATTATCTTGACGATGGGTGTCAGCCCGATAAGCTGTCTGAGTCTTTTGCGGCGGTATTCGGGCATAGCTAGTTTTCTTCTCAGCTGCATGTCTATCTTATGCACGTTCTCGTTATAGGTATAGGGGATATTCACCAGACTGCCGCCGTACTTTGCAAGTAGTTCTTCAACATGTGCCCTGATGGCGGCGGCGGGACCTTCAGCCCAGTTGTCGCCGTGTACCACATAGTCGGGTCTTAATGCGGGTATCACATCATCATAGAGCATATCCTCCTGCATGATGACCTCATCTACGCCCTTGATACTGCGGTAAAGCGAAAGCCTTTCCTGCTGGCTTATGGTGGGGAATTTGTTATAGCGTATCAGCGCCCTGTCAGACAGGCAGCCCACCACTACTCTTCCCAATGAAGCCGCCTGCGCGATGACTTTCATATGTCCCTCGTGTATGACATCGGTGCAAAAGCATGTGTATGCTGTTTTCATTTCGTTCTCCTTTTTCTGATATATGGTCTATCCGCTGACACACCACAAAAACGGCGGTTTTACAGAACTTAAGGTGGTTGGCGTATGCTCAAATTATCCTTTTGTTTACAGCATTTTCAGCCGGTGTACTAAAGGGATAGTCATATTCTGATATATCACTTTCATATTTCTCTCCCCGAACACGCGGGCAAGGGATAGCGCTGACATGTCTGTTTTCAGCAGTATTCCAAAAACAGCGCCGCCCTCGAAGGACAGCGCCGCTGTATATCAGTTATTCCTGTGAGCGTCTTCAAACTTTTTGGTTCGCTTCTCCAGCTTTTTCTTGGCGTAGTCTTCTTTTATGATCTCTTTGCCGCGCTCGATAGCAAGTGCATCTGCGGGAACATCGCCTGTTATGGTAGAACCTGCCGCAGTATACGCGCCCCTGCCCACCGTCACAGGTGCGACAAGGTTAGTATTACAGCCGATGAACGCATTATCACCGACTACAGTCCTGTACTTCTTCTCGCCATCATAGTTGGCAGTCGCCACGCCACAGCCGAAGTTTACGTTACTGCCGACATCAGAATCGCCCACGTAGGTCAGGTGCGAAACTGCCGTACCCTCACCGATGGTGGAATTCTTTATCTCAACGAAGTCGCCTATCTTAACGCCCTTGCAGATGTGTGTATCGGGTCTTAGCTGGACGAAAGGACCTATCTTCGCGCAGTCATCGACCACCGCATCATACGCCTGTACGTTATTGAGGTTCACGCCATTGCCGATGATGGTGTTTTCGAGGATACAATTCCTGCCGATGATGCAGTTTTCGCCTATCTTGGTGCCGTTTCTCAGTTCAACACCTGCATCGATGCGGGTGCCTGCGCCTATCTCGACATTTCTGCCGATGCTGACACCGTCAAGGCAGGTGAACTCGATACCGAAGTCAAGCCACTTGTCTATCACCGACATTCTGGCTATATCGTTGAGTTTCAGCAGACCGCGCCTGTCATTTGCACCCAATGCGACATTCGGGTTCTCGGATATGTAAGCATCAGCCGATTTGCCCTTGTTTATCATAAGTTCAACGCAGTCGGTAAGGTAATACTCGCCCTGTGCGTTGTTGGGCTTTATCTCGAACAGCACTTCCAGCAATGCTTCGGTGTTGAACCAGTAGCAGCCCGAATTTATCTCGTTTATCTTAAGCTGTTCAGCAGTGCAGTCCTTATGTTCAACTATGCCTGCGATACCGTCGGCAGTGCGGACTACTCTGCCATAGCCTGTGGCATCATCGACTTTGGAAGTGACTACGGTGACACCGCAGTTTTTCTTCTCATGAAGTTCAAGTGCGCCTTTTATGGTATCGGCATCTATAAAAGGAGCATCGCCGCACAGCACCAGTGTGCTGCCGCCCACATGGGCTTTAAGAAAATCAGCCGCCATCATGACTGCATGACCTGTACCCAGCCTTTCAGCCTGCAAAACGGTGCTTACATTGCCGACAGAACTGCGCTTTGCAACATATTCATCTATCATTTCGCCCGCAAAGCCCTTTACGATGCAGATATCGCTAAGACCTGCGTCCTCACACGCACTCATGACCCATTCGAGCATCGGTTCGCCCAGCACATTACAAAGTGCTTTAGGCGAATTTATCTTCATGCGCTTGCCCTGTCCGCCTGCAAGTATTATAACATTATTTGACATAACTCTAACCCCTCATAGCAAAAATTATGCTGCCGCGCAGCTGTGACTTTACCCTTTATTATAATACTTTCAAACGTTTAAGTCAATCGCTATTTTTCATATATTTTTTGCTCTCTGTTTGGCGTTTTTACTGCGTTCTGAGGGCATTTATCACTTTCGTCTGCTTAATCTATAAAAGTCACATTCGAGATTTGTAAAAGATACACAAGAATGTTTACGCTTGGGTTAAATATTGTGAAAACCTCTTGAAAAATTCGTGAAATATGGTATAATATCTAAGTAAGGATATATGGTATAGGCTGTCATACAGGCAGTTTGAGAAGAGAGGAAATGAATATGAAAATAAGAAACAGATTTATCGCAGGTCTTTGTTCTGCGGCGCTGGCGGCATCGGTGATGCCTGTTTCGGCAGACAGCGCAAAGACCGATTTTTATGAGGCTACTGCTGATAACGTGAAGATACTCGGCAGGACGGTATATGTTGAAGATGCGCTGTGGTTCGCAAATTCTGTGGCAGGTGTCGAGTTCACTGCAACAGGTTCGCAGGTCACTTTCAATCTGAAAATTTCGGGCGACCCCACAAGGATAGGCATTTTCGTTAATGACAAGCTGGTGCAGCGCGGTCTTGCAAAGGGCGCAAAGAAGATGTGCAGTGTAACAGTACCGCTGGAAGACGGCGAGAACACTGTAAAGTTCCTTAAGCTGTCTGAGGGTCCGCAGTCGAACATCTCGATACAGAGTATCGAGATAGACGAGGGTGCTGAGATAAAGCCCGCAGCTGCAAAAGCGCACAAGATGGAATTCATCGGTGACTCGATAACCTGCGGCTACGGTATCGACCTGCCGCTGAAAGACCCCGAAACGGGCAAGAACAACACTTTCTCCACTTCAAGCGAAGATGCTTCAAAGACCTACGCTTATCAGATAGCTGAGATGTTCGATGCTGATGTGAATTTCTTCTCCGGAAGCGGCTACGGCATCTGGTGCAGTTACGGCGGCAGCAAGGAGAACACTATGGATCAGTACTACAACCAGTGCGGTCCCCATACATGGAACAGCATAACTGCTGAGGGCTACACGCTGATAGAGTCTTACGACTGGGATTTCAGCAAATACCAGCCCGAATGCGTTGTGATAAATCTGGGTACAAATGACTGGTCGTATTTCCAGAGTCAGGGTGACACGACTGATTTTGAGGAAAGCTACATAGATTTTCTGAAGATGGTGCGCGCAGGAAATCCTGATGCAAAGATAATCTGCACACTGGGGCTGATGGGCGCTGACCTATTTGGCGAGATAGAGAGCGCGGTCGATGACTACAAGAGCGAAACTGATGATGAAAATGTTTATACCTTTGAACTGGAGCCTATAATGTCAGGTTCGGAGGGGTACGCTGTTGACTATCACCCGACTGCGGCATCAAACACCCGCGCGGCGAGCAAGGAACTGGGTCCGTATATTGCAGAAGTGATGGGCTGGGAGTTGGGAGAACTGCCTGATAACGGCACGCTGACACTCGCACCCGACAATCTGGTGACCGGCGAGTTCCACGAGCAGCCTGCGGAAGAGCCTGTGGAAAGTCAGGCGGAAGAGAGCAGCGCTTCTGAAGCTGAGAGCGAGAGTTCAGGCGATGCTGAGTCATCGAACGCGGCTGAGTCATCGAGCGGGGCTGAGTCTTCTTCGGCTGGTGACAGCAAGGCTTCGAGCACCGCTGACAGCAAGGCAAGTTCGGCTGCTGCAAACAACACAAGCAGTGCAAAAGCCACAACAAATCCCAACCAGACCGCGAACCAGAACCCTACGACCGGCATGGCAGGCGGCATGGCTATGATCGCTCTTATGGGCGGCGCAGTAATAATCTCCAAGAGAAAGAAATAACTGATCTATACCTATAGCAATCCGCCTTAAAATTCAGACAAAATCCAGTCACAAAACCCATAAATCCCAGCTTTTGCGACTGGATTTTGTGAATTTAAAAAGTTGGATTGCTATAGCAAAAGGCACTTATGCGGTGCCTTTTGCAGTTTAAAATAGTCATACTGATATATTATTAACAAGCAGAATTCAATTTCAGATTTTTGTGAAAAATTTTCAAAATTGCTTGCATTTTTGAAAATAATATGCTATAATATATTTGTGGATATTTATACAGTATTTTTCGTGGCTGCTGCCATGTGAATTATAGTAAGTATATGATCAGGGAAGGAAGATATTTATGACATATATGCTCAACAGTATAGATGAAGCGATCGACAGAAAGTTTCTTGTAACTAAGCAGATGAAGGCTCAGGCTGAACCGGGCAGCATCATACATGTGCTCAACGCCACCAAGAAGAAGGACGGTATCGTTGTAGATTACCGTGTTACCGATGTTGGCAAGGGCTACTCTTTCAGAGATTACGCAGCAAGGTTTGGCAGCGTGAGCGAGTTCTGCAAGTGGGCAAGACCCGATAACTTCATTGCAAGACATTATGAGTCATTTGATCTTAAGGAGATCCAGAACTACATCAAGGTCACTGACAGGAGTTTTGTAACTTTTGCTCTGCCGATAATCATTGTAGGTGTGCTGATATTTGCTGCACTGGGCATCTTCGTTGTCAAGGATGTTGGCGGTATCGTTCTGGCAGCTATCGGTTCTCTGATCGTAATTTTCGGTATGACATGGTTCTTCCGCTGGCAGAAATACAAGGTCAAGCTGGATCTGTACAGCAAGATCAGTTCTGACTGGGGCGTTCAGTTCAAGTAATTTTCAGACCATACATCGCGTGATGTATGGTCTTTTTTTACATATAAACTAACTAGTCTTTAACTATGTGACACAAAAAAAACGCCGTCAGGTATTTCACATGACGGCGGTTATTATTTTCGTATCAGAAGCCTGAATCTCTCATCTTCTTCTTGAAGTTTGAGTTTACTTTGGCGTTCTTTTTCTTCTGCTTAGCGAGTTTTCTCATCTCGTCGAGAGTCATGGGAACTTCTTCCTCATCGTCATCGTCATCATCATAAGATGTCGAAGCAAAAGATGGCTTGCGCATCAGATCATCGGTAGTTACCGACTTAATGCTCTGGCTCACCGCCGGTCTGGAAGAGATATCACCGACCTGAATAGATGTCTGACCAACGCCCGGCATCTTCATCATGTTGGATACGCCGCTGCCTGCGGGACGAACTGTAGTGCCTGCGCCCTGGAAACCATTCTGCATAGGCTGCTGGAAGCCCATATTCTGCTGAGGATAGCCGCCCTGCATGCCCTGCTGCTGGAAGCCCATGTTCTGCTGAGGATAGCCGCCCTGCATGCCCTGCTGGTAGCCCATATTCTGCTGAGGATAGCCACCCTGCATGCCCTGCTGGAAGCCCATGTTCTGCTGAGGATAGCCGCCCTGCATGCCCTGCTGGGGATAACCCATGTTCTGCTGAGGATAGCCGCCCTGCATGCCCTGCTGGGGGTAGCCCATGTTCTGCTGGGGATAGCCGCTCTGGACACCCTGCTGAGGATAGCCCATGTTCTGCTGAGGGTAACCGCTCTGCTGCATACCCTGTCTTGGATAGCCCTGCTGCATCGTAGGAGGAATGCTGAAACCTGCTGCGCCCTGTGCTGTAGCATCATCGGGGTGATCGAACATAGTCTTGACACCGCTGTTGGCAGCGTTTACGCCTGCATTTGGTGCTGCTTCCTCAAAGAAAGGATTGCTTGAATCTACGCTGAAACCGTCAGAAAACTCGGCAGGAGCACCGACTGTTTCGGTCTTGACGCTGTTTGCAGTTTCGGCAGGCTTTGCTTCGGAAGAAGAAGTATCAACATCAAAGCCATCCATAAGATCCATCATGCTTGGCTCTGCCGCAGGTGCTTCGGGAGCGGGTGCAGCTTTGCTATCGGGTACAGGAACGATATCCCTGAGCAGTATACCTTCTTCGGGAGAAGTAAGCACGCAGCAATCGCCGTTTGCTGGATCATCCTGTGCAAGTATCATAAGGCTTGCTTTGCCTGTGCCTGCAACGCTGCCGTCCCTGAAATTCAGTGTTACCATCTTTTTGGCTACCGCACCGTTGGGGCTGTCGATAAAACGTCTTACAGCAACAGTTTCAGCGGGGATAGTTTCTACCTGACCGCCTTTTACTGTAATGGTCGTGATGCCTGTGGTAGGCTGTTCGTCGCCGTCAACGATAACACAAACAGCAGACTCGTTCTCGGAAATATACTCAGGCTTGTTCTGCATTATCATGTCTGCATACTGTTTTGCCAGATTATATAGTTCGTTTATTTCCATAGTATACACCATTCACCTTTCCGGAATTTTGTCTTAGCCCTGTCTTGTGTAGAAGCAAAGCTGGTTCTTACCGCTTTCCTTTGCGTTGAACATTGCAGTTTCTGCGCATCTGAACAGGTCATCTGCGGTCATAGCATTCTCCGGGAAGCTGGCTGCACCGTAGCTTGCTGCAACGGTGTATACGTTACCGCCCATTGTGATAGGCTCACTGAAAATGCCGCTGATGCCCGCAGCGTACTTGTAGATAGCTTCATTTGTCATACCGCTGCCGAGTATTATACCGAACTCGTCGCCGCCGATCTTAGCTGCAAAATTGTTGCCGCCGCAGTAGATCTTGATCTTCTCGGCGTACTGCTTGAGAAGGTCGTCGCCTATTGCGTGACCGAAGTTATCGTTGATGCGTCTGAAATCGTCCAGATCTATGTAGATCATTACGCAGTCGCCGCTCTGTTTGATCTGCTTTTCAAGGCGCTCCATGAAGTTCTGTCTGTTGGGCATGCCTGTCAGCTTATCGTAGTAAGCCATGTACTTCATGCTCTCTTCCTGCTCTTCTATGATGCGGTTCTTCTCGATAGCTTCCTGATAGCTTTCTTTCAGTTCTTCGGTCATCTGCTCACTCTTGTTTGTATAGAAGTAGATAACTGCTGCGATGCCGATGGTTATTACGTTTACGACAAAGCCGGGCAGAGCGTTTCTTCTGCCCATTGCGACCATCTGTATCAGCAGGTACAGCGCGTTCAGACCGTTGAGAGTCGCTGCTGCGATCATACCTTTCTTACGTGCGAAAAGGGTCATTACTACAGTTGCAACGACTTCGATCTGTCCGATTACGCCTGCCATCGCACTGTTGCCCTGCGGTGCACCGCCTGCTGCCTTCACTGCTCTAGCGTTATCTGCTGACATTTTTCCCTGTATTGCAACACACGCGAGATAAACAACAATGCACACTATCATTATTATAAGATTCCTGGTTTCCTTTTTCTTTTCCATTATGAATACACTCCGTTAACCAAATTTTCCAATATTACCTAAATTTCCATATATGGGTCACTTCATCAGAAGTTAGCCGTATGAAGTCTTGCCTTTCTTTCGGCGGCAAGTTTCTTGTTCCGCTCTATCATTTCTTTGAGCAGATCCACTTTTTCCTGAGCAAACTCAACATCGTAAACGCATGCCAGCGAGATATCATCTTCTGTACCGAAATGCGACCTCTTGGTTATGTTCTTCACCACTGATGCTTCCAGAGAGGGCGAGTTGACCTGCGATGCGAGTATTACATGATAATCCCTGAAATCGTACTCACTGCCGAAAGATGTATAAAGTCCGTCAGTCGAAGAGAACAGCGCTATGGGGCGCTTGTCATCGATATAGAAACTCTCGAACATCGAAGCTGCATTAGCGTTACACATCGATGAAGTGATATTGGCAGGATTTGCCTCTTCATACTCCATCGGCATTACAGCCTCGCCGTCTTCAAATATCGCAACGAAGCTGCCGTCGCCTATCTGCACGCCGAAAGTAAAACCTCTGCCTGCCACAGCCGCGATAAGTGTTGTGCCGTAGTAGGATTCCGGGTTTATCGCCTCGAATTCTTCCTGCGTGAAAGGCTTCTTCTCGACAGCAGTTACAGGATTTTCTTCAAGGTGCTTCATCACCTTAGTATTCCATGCTGCGATTATCTGCCTTTCGATATTTCTGATTATCATTTTGTGATTTTTCGGCAGATTCTCTTCAAACGCATCAGGGTCTTCATAGAACCTGTCGATAGTTTCGATAGTGGCTTCAACAGCGCACTGCGAACCTATATTACTTCGGAAGTGTTTTTTACTTCCGTGACCGTCCGCCACTACAGCGATGGCGTAACGGTCGGTTATCTTGTGTGCCGAACTGTCCTGACACACTATTCCTTTTGCCACGTGGCTGGCACCCATTACCGAGTGGCTAAAGCCATTAAAAGACATTTTCTTCCAACACTCCTTCCGACATCTTACGATTTACCAGCCCGTATCGTAAGGAACGTCGCCTGCGTCAGTCTGGTCACCGACCAGTTCCTGGATCTGCTGACCCAGCATCTTCTGCTTAGCTGCGTATACATCCTCATCGCTGAGTTCTTCGTTAGTTTCGTCGGAAAGTGTCATTGACTTACTTCCTATCTGGGAAGCTGTTACTGCGATTATCTTGATCATCGCAGCAAGCTGTCCGCCTGTGTAAGCGTGAACAACAGTGTCCTTAGAGCCTGTGAACTCTTCCAGCATATCATCGTTTGCTTCATCACCGATACCCAGTGCAGCCTTAAGACCGAACTTATACCAGCTGTTGGCCTGCAGTGCCTTAAGACCAGCCTTATAGTCATCAGAAGGATAACCGTCTGTCATAAGGAACATTACGGGTGCGAACGAAAGTGAAGGTGAATTCAGGAAGCTGTTTCTGGACATTCTTGCAGCCAGTTCGGTGAATGCAGCGCCCATGCTGGTAACGCCCTGTGCGCCCAGTCTTGCCCACTCGAACTCTTCGATGGAGATAGGTGCTGAGTACATCCACTTAACATCTGTATCGAAAGTCAGAACTGCGACCTTAACATCAGTATCAGCTTCACCGACTCTTCTTATCTCAGGTATCAGCTCTTCCATAACGGTGTTCAGCTGACCCATCTTCTTGCCCTTCATGCTTCCCGAAGTATCTATCAGGAAGAAGATAACAAGGCTCTTTTTAGATACCGCTGTGGCGCCGAGGGGATCATCATCGTCAAAATCCAGCAGATCATCAACAGTGGTGTTTTCCTTGACCTCATTGTTATTATTATTCATAAATCATTTCGCCCTTTCCTAAAAAATTATATTTTCGCGGTGACTTTACCGAAATCGACCTCTAAGTCCTTCCATATAGGGAAGCCTTTACCCGGCTGTATCGGATAATACTTACCATCGGGAAGTTTTGCGTTCCATGTATCCTCAGTACAGTTCTTGATACCCAGAACACCTGGCTTGAGCTTGTTCTCGACCAGCTCACCTGCTACTGTCAGGAAATCATCGCAATCGGGGTCTATCTCGCACTTATAGAACTTACAGCCAACGTAAAGCGGCATTCTGTTCTCTCTGTTGCTGAAACCGAGTGTTGCGAACTCTGTGCCGCACTTGGGGCAGCGGAAGGTCTTTTCATCGGTCTTGGCAAACATGGAGGTGAAATTTGTTCTGCCGCACACGCACTGTATTATCTCAGATCTCAATCTGATGAACAGCTTCTGCCATTCATTCTCGATTATACGCTTATTGGGGTCTGAGATGCCCTGAGTGAATGAAAGTATGAAAGCATCTCTGATATACTTGGGGTATATCCTCCAGAACTTGATAACATTGTCGTGGATGCCTCTTACAGGTCTGTTCGTAGCGTTGTCGGGGTCGTAAACGAACACAGCGTCCTGACCGTAGTGTCTGAGTTCCGAACTCTCGGTCAGGCAAACGTCCTTAACGACCTTTTCGCCCTCCATCGGGTCACCTCTGAACAGCAGCTTGAAGAGTACGACTGCCAGCGAGTATTTATCTGTCTGCACATCAGGCTTTGCGATGCCTCTGACTACTTCGGGTGCCATGTAGCCGGGCTTACCGCCGATGCCGAAGTTTGAACCTTCGGGCGCGATATTATCGCAGTCGCAGACCAGTACGGCACCTGTATTGACGTTGATGAAGAAACCACCGTCGTTAAGGTCCTGATAGCTCTTGCCTGCGCGGTGCAGCTGTCTGAACGTATTTGCGATATTGATGACCGCAGTCACCATAGCGTACAGGCTTTGGAATCTTACAGCCTGTTTGGTCGCCCTGCCTGTCAGCGGGTCGATGACCAGCTTATAGGTATTGAGTATATCCACAAAAGAGTCAAAACTCTCAGGTTTCAGCTCCATGATATAGCCGAATGTGCCGTCAGCATTTTCCTTTGTGAGATATTTTGGCCACAGGAACTTATTGCTGGGCGCACCGTCCTGGATATTGTTCTTGATATTCTGTCTGAATTCCTTCGGACGCTTTATCTTATCGACATCATACCATTTCAGCGCCCATTTCTGGGAATTGAATTCTACGAGGTAAACGATACCCTGACCACCGCTGCCGATGACCTTGAGGACTTTCGCTCTTCCTCCGAATTCCATCTCGACCTCCTGGCCGATCTTTAATTCAACCATCTGATACTTCCTCCAATTTCTTCCTTATATCGGCTTCTGCTTCAGACCCACGCCTACCTGAACCGTTTCAAAGTCAATGTTATAAGTAAGGCAATACTTATGTACATATGAATTCTCGTAGCAGCGTATAGTAAGCTCGGGACAATAAGAAAAAGCATTCTTGTCGATGAACTTGACACTGTCGGGCAGGAACAGCTTTTCGAGTTTTTCACACCCTGAGAAAGCCTCGACACCGATACTGCTGACAGTATTGGGTATATCTACCACGCTAAGGTTAGCGCAGAACTCAAAGGTATTATCCGGTATTTCCAGTATACCCTTTGGTATCTTTATCATCGCCAGCTTACCGCACTGGCTGAATGCGCCCTGCTCGATGACCCTAAGGCTTTCGGGCATCTCAACGCCCTTTAAATTCTTGCACTCGGAGAACGCATAGTCGCCTATAGCTATCATAGTAGAAGGCAGCTTTATCGAACGCATGAAGTTGAATCTGTCAAAGCAGAAGCTGTCGATCTTGGTAAAGCCTTCGGGGATCGTTACATTCCTTGCGAGCCTGTATCTGGTAGCGTCGGATGACTTGAATATCTTGGTATCAGGTCTGAGCTTCGGTGCTTCGGGCTTTTTTTCTTCCTCGACGGGTTCTGCGGGCTTTTCGGGCTCTTTGTTCTTCGACATGGAAGAATCGTATGGCCAGCCCAGCGTATAGGTGAAGCAAGCCAGCACGAATTCTGCCGCATTCTCGGAAACGAACAGTTCGTTTATCATATAACTCTTGGCGCTCAGCAGGGCATATTCCCTGTTGGTCTTTTCTTCCTTGACCATGTTTTTGAGCACGCCTGCCCTCATAGCATTTACCAGCAGTCTGCGTTCCTTGTCGTAGGCTGCGAGGTAGTCGTTCAGCATCGACACGAACTGAGTCGGGTCATTGATAAGTATGCTGCCATGCTTTTCCATGATGGTCTTCAGTATATGCTGGATCTCAATGGTATTTTCAAAGCCTTCGATATTCTGCGGAGCGGGTGCGCCGCAATTGGGACATTCTATGGCTTTGGGCGGCAGCTCAGCATTACATCTTTCACACTGCATAAATCTTCTCTCCTGACATATAAAATTTATTTACGCCGTTCATTTTTCTGGCGGCGCAGGCTGTTCTGCCATGCGCAAAATGTTCAAAATCATATCACACGAACGACGTCGTAATGGTAAATATTTTATCTAAATTGCACTCTAAATACATTTATTTAAGTATAGCACTTTTTGATAAAATTGTCAAGTAAAAATGACACTCTAAGGCTGGATTTTACCGAAATTAAACAAAGATAACGTTTTCGACAAAAATCAGCGGCAAAGTTCTGAGAACATCAGAACAATGCCGCTGAAAATATTATCCTGCCGAATAAACAGTGTATCACGAAATGCCGACAAGACCCTTAAACTGCGGGTCATTTCAGCTATGGTATCCTCAGCGGCATCATTAGCTATGCCGATGCGCCTTTTTACGGCTCCCATCGAGGCGAAAGCGGCATCAGATACCATGATACACCTGCCTTTCCGTTACGCAAAACGACTATTCGCGCGGCTTATCGGATCATTTCTTCTCGGTGGTCTTATGGAGAGTCTTATTGATCTCATCGACCAGATTGGTGATATCACCGATCGAACTGTTGATGATGCCTGAACTCTCATTGGTGACATTTACATTATCGTCCAGTGCACTGAAAGCATCTATGGTAGTTTCCAGAATGGTAACGAGCTGACCGACACTGTCTGCGTCCATCGTGGAGTTATCGTTACAGAACGCCACGACATTCTCCAGCAGATTTCTTACGACGCCAGCTCTCTCTCTGGTCTTGGTGGTAGACTCACCGATAGTTTCCATATTCTTCATGATATTATCGACGCCCTCTTTCAGCTTATCTGAAAGTTCAAGACATTCGTAAGTGATCTCTGCCAGTTTCTCATGCTGTTCTGCCAGCTGGCTGTGTCTTGCCACCATTATGCTCTTGGCATGGATAACGCAGTTATCGGGCGTATTCAGACCTCTGTAGATAGCTATAGCCATATCGCGGCATGATCTGTAGCCACATGCACGACAGTCAAAGTGCTTGTCATCTTCTTCGATCTTGCCCATGCTCTCGTAAACATTCTCAAGCTGTCTTTCAGTGGGGACGGGTGTAGGAGTCACAGGCTTATAGTTTCTCAGGAAGTCATTGAGTTTCAGTTCATCATCGAACTTCTTGAAGAGTCTGTCATCGCCTCTGCCCATGAAGCCTGATTTACGGCGGCTCTTCGCCTCGTTCTCGACTTCTTTCATGGTTACCATCACATCGAACATTGTCTGGTTAGCGCCTGCGCCGGGTCCGATATTACAGCCGAACTCACAGGAGAGCACATCAAACACTTCGGGGTGTTTGAAGTCGGGCATCTCGGCATACATATCCAGTTCACGGTACACCTTGCCCACGCCCTCTGATGTAGTGATATTGATATCGGGGTTGTGGAGCCAGAGGTTATCTCTAAGTCCGCCGGGACGCGAATAGACAGCGCCCACCTGACCCTGCTGGTCATCGAAGCGGTACTCATAGTCATCGGTATTTGAAACGGGTATGCTTATGCCGTTTTTCTCGAAATACTCGCCCAGTTTCTTGAAAGTGACGTTATAGTCAACAAGACCTGTTTCCTCGAACTCATATTTCTTGGCGATACATGAAGTCAGCGCCGCGATGGGGTTATTTCTGTTAAGATACTTCTTTATGTAAGTCGCGCTGCACAGAGTAGGGCTGTGTATAGGCGAGAGGTTAGCCAGCAGTTTAGGCTGATAAGTTTCAACATACTTAACGATGGAAGCGCAGGGCTGTGTTATCACGTTGCCTACCTTTTTCTGCTCGATAGCCCTCAGATGTGCCCATGTGCAGATATCAGCGCCGAAAGAGCCGTCATATATCATGCAGCCCTGTTTACGGAACCAGTCAAGTATGCCCTTCCACTTTGTGGGGAAGACCGCCTTGATAGCCGGGGTCGCAAGTATTATCATTTTCTCTTTCTTCATTCTGCTCATGCACTCATCGGTATCATCGATATAATCTCTCGCACCGTGATTACAGTTTTTAACACATTCGCCGCAGCCTATACACCTGTCATTATTGACCATTGTGATAAATCTGCCGCCATCGATTATCTTTGTGATATTCGCCTCAGGCGCAGGACATGAACGCACGCAGGCATTACAGCCAACGCACTTATCAGGTCTGACAATAAGTAACTCACTCATAATACACACTCCTTACCGCCCGCACTGCGGGCATGCTAACACCCAATTTACCCTAAAAGTAAAATATATTTTATTACTATCCCTTTAGCAAACCGATCATGTCAGCAATATCCTCTTTTCCCCGGTATCAGGGGAAAAGAAGACTGCCGACCATTGTCTGAGCCATCGGGACGACACTATCATTTTTTCAACTCATTAGCCTGTTTCAGCAGAGCACTGAGGTCAACGCCCGACTTTTTGCCGCCCTCAGCCGCTTTCTTTTCTTCGGGCTTTTTCTCTTCCGTCTTTTCTGCATCTTCGGCTGTTTCTTCTGTTTTTTCTTCGGCTGATCCTTCAGCCTTTTCATCAGCGTTATCAGCTTCGCTGTTCTCGGTTTCGCCGCCCTTGAGCGCACTTGCCTGCTTCATCAGTTCTTCGAGTTTCGCATTGGACTTCTTCGGTTGCTCGCCTGCTTTTCTCGATTCGGGAGCATCTGGGAGATCAGCCTCGACCAGTTCGGGCACCTTAAATTCGGGAATGCCGCCCTCAGTCAGCTTGCTCTCGGTTTCTTTCAGCAGTTTTTCAGCTTCGGTGCTTCTTTCGGTTATGGCAGCAAGAGCCTCATTCAGTGCAGCCATCTGCTTGCTGAGTTCCTCGACATCTGTGAGCATCGAAGCCCTGAGGTTATTGTTTGCTACCTTCATCTTCTCGGCAGAATTCTTTGTTTCCGCGTCAGTTTCGGCAGCCTTTTTCTCGGCTTCGTAGATTATCTCGGCAGCTGTATGGTTGGCATCTTCAAGCATCTCCTTGACCAGAGCCTCAGCCGCAGCCTTTTTATCTTCCGCTTCCTTATTGGCATTGCCGACCAGTGCATTAGCGGACTGCTGTGCTGCTATGAACACCTGACTCAGTGCCGCAGCTTCATCATCGGATTCATAAGCGCTCAGTTTAGACTTGACATCTTCCAGTTCCTTGACAGCAGCAGCGTGGCTCTCTTTAAGAGCAGCAAGTTCTTCTGCCAGCTTTGCCTTGTCTTCCTCAGCTGCTTTCAGCTTTGCGGAATTTGTTTCATTCTGCACCTGCAGGCTGGTCAGCTTGACCTTTTCCTGTGCAAGCACAGTTTCATGGGCTTTTTCCTCATCGCTGCCCTTCTTGTATTCTTCCATTATAAGTTTTGTTTCACGGAGTTCATTCCTGAGGTCAAACACCTGACCGTTCAGAAATTCCAACCTTTTTATAACTTCATTTCTGTCATAACCGCCGAACTCGACAGTCTTTATAAACCTGGTTTCCGCCATTCTATCATTCCTCCTGAAGCCGCTTTTTTTTAGCGGCAGCCTATTGAAAATTATACACAAATAAGGCTTATGCCTACCCTTTCATATAATTTATACTATTAAGTATAAAACTTTTTTTCACAATTGTCAATAGATTTTTTCACACATAAAGAAGTTTTTTCTACGTTTTATGCAAATTAGTTCAGTTAGTTTAGATTTGTCTTGTGTGACTGCCCAAAATTTGCGCCTTTCAACCAGTTTTGTCATTCACGATTTATTAAAACTGTACAAATTCATTCAGCTTTTCTGAACGCAGAAATTAGCTAAGTCTTTTTGTGCAACTTTGCTAAAATCACAGATTAACTCCGCCCATACATTTGTACGAACGGAGTATATCCACATATATTCAGATATTCTTATCTGTATCTGTTTTTTCGGGCTTTACCAGTCATCTTCGCAATCTTTGATAAGCTGCTGCACCTCTTCATTAAAATACAGTCCGATATCGAACAATTTATCTGCCTGCTGCTTGGTGATCCTGCCTGTCAGCGAATAGACGAACTGCCCATGCTGACGCTGCATACCGTCCCACGAGTCGATTATTTTTATCCAGCCCGCCTTGCCCAGCGCCCTTTCGGGGAATTTTGCGCCCGGTATGAACCTGTCAGCCAGCATGATAGCACAGCGGTTATGGTTATAATAATCACAGGAATATGTATCGCCCTGCGGCGACATCCAGCCCAGCTTGAAGCTGTCGCTGTTCTTGAAAAACATCTTTTCCAGCGGGAGGGGGTATTTCTTATCCGACTCTATCACTTTGACGAAATTATAGTCGTCCTCTTTAAAGCGGTAATAGCCGCCTTTACCATCGAGCACTACGGGCAGCTGTTCTTCCTTGACCATCGTTTCAAAAGGAGTACCTTTCAGTGTTTCAAGGGTATCATGGTACTCATTGCAATAATAGCCTGCCGATGACTTATAAACAGCATATTTCTTCATAGTGCTCACCGAGCTCACCACCTTCCTGCTCACAGACTTTCCGCGCACAAGCTATGTGCCTGTTTCTGTCCATTCATTCACTATTCTATCACATTCTACCCGCTTTTGTCAATAGTTTAAACATACCATAACGGAAATCGCACATATCAGACAAGGCATATCTGCGGATAAGCCAGCAAAAAGGCGCGCAGAACTTTCATTCCGCGCGCCTGACATATATCATTTTCAGATATTTGCGAATGCCTGTTTCAGGTCATCGAGGATATCCTCGACATTTTCAAGACCAACAGAAAATCTTATCATGCCGCCGTCGATGCCTGCTGCTTTGAGCTGTTCATCGCTGAGCTGGCGGTGTGTTGCAGATGCGGGGTGCAGAACGCAGGTACGGATATCTGCGACATGCACTTCGTTGGAAGCCAGTTTCAGGCTGTCCATGAACTTGACAGCAACGGGTCTGCCGCCCTTTATCGAGAAGCTGATAACGCCCGATGCGCCCAGCGGCAGGTACTTCTGCACCAGAGGATAGTATTTATTGCCCTCAAGACCCGGATAGAACACGCTTTCGACCTTATCGTTGTTATTCAGATATTCTGCTACTATCTTAGCGTTCTCAACATACTGCTTCATACGTACAGGCAGTGTTTCCAGACCCAGATTGAGCAGGAAGGAGGAGTTAGCCGCAGGGTAGCAGCCGAAATCTCTCATAAGCTGCATCCTTGCCTTTACGATGAAAGGTGCGAACGGGTACTTCTCGGTATATACAGTGCCGTGATAGCTTTCGTCAGGCTCGGTCATGCAGGGGAACTTGCCGCTTGCCGCCCAGTCGAACTTGCCGCTGTCAACGATAACGCCGCCGACCTGTACAGCATGGCCGTCCATATACTTTGAAGTGGAGTGTATAACGATATCAGCGCCCCACTCAATAGGTCTGCACAGTATGGGGGTGGCAAAAGTGTTATCTACCACCAGCGGCACGCCGTTTGCGTGTGCTGCCTTCGCGAACTTCTCTATATCAAGCACAGTCAGTGCGGGGTTGGCGATAGTTTCACCGAACACCAGCTTGGTATTGGGCTTGAATGCCGCCATCAGTTCTTCTTCGGTGCAGTCGGGGTCAACATAGATGCACTCGATGCCCAGCTTCTTCATGGTTATGCTGAACAGGTTGATAGTGCCGCCGTAGATGGCAGTCGATGCGATAAAGCTGTCACCGCTCTCGCAGATATTCAGTATAGTGCAGAGTGTAGCCGCCTGACCCGAAGAGGTACACATTGCAGCCACGCCGCCCTCCAGTGCTGCTATCTTCTTCTCGACAGCATCGGTGGTGGGGTTTTCAAATCTGCCGTAGATAAGGCTCAGTGTGGGGTCATCAAACACAGCCGCCACCGCATCGGTGGAGTCATAAACGTAGGTCGTGCTCTGTACTATCGGCACAACTCTCGGCTCTCCGTTTTTAGGGGTATAACCCTCGTGCAAACATTTGGTTTCGATCTTCATTATTATCTGTCCTTTCGATCATATGTATATTTCAAGCTGAAATCGTTCAGCCTAATGTCGTATATTTTTGGGTGACTTTCCTGCCGACGCTATCGCTCATAAGATCTCAGCGAAGTTTTCATGCGCAGGGGGAGGTCGGCATCTGCACTGCGGGCATCACCTGTATAGGTATAGCTCAGTGTCAGCGTGCCGCCGTCTTCTGTCGGGTAGACAGCTTCCGCCGTCTGACTTCCGCTGTCGTTCTTACCCAGAAAATATCTGCCTTTTACGCCGCATCTGCTTATCAGGTCGCCCTGTTCGCGCTCATCATATCCACCTGATCTGTCAGAAGCCTGAGCGCAGGCAGTTTCAAGGCTGACAGACGGGGCATACACCGCCCTGAATTTCAGTGCGGCGCTGTTGTCGGGGGCGTACAGTTCGTCCGTATCATTTGATGTCAGATAAAAGCCCGCTGTCGGCACGACTTCTTCAAGTCTGCCCTGTGCGCCGAAGTCAGCCGTGACTGTCAGGCTGTCATCAAAGCAGAAAGTCAGCAGGCTGTCCCATGCTTCACGCACGCGCTGTTCCTGCAAAGACTTGCGGACATTCTTATTTATCCTGTAGGTCAGGTTGAGGAAACTGCCGCTGTCAAGTTCGTATGAACCAGATATAAGGTCATAATCAGACAGCGAGGAATTGTGCAGGACATAGCCGCGTCTGCCCGCACCGACTTCATCGCGCCGCACCTCAACACCATTTGACGGCGAATCAGCTTCGATGCCGAAGCCCAGAAATGTGAAAGCATTGGCACTGCCGCAGGGCATCACCATAGCGCCGAAGTCGCCCGCGTCACCTGCACTGCTGTACATTATCAGTCTGCCGCCGCTGTCGGGGTAGAGGTCGCACTCGCCCGTCAGGTCTTCATCGGGGCTTGTTTCGAGGTCGGCATAAAATTCTTCGGGCAGACTGAAACGGAAGCCGTATTCCTCACTGCAAACTTCAAATTCGCTTTTTTCACGCCCGCTGACAGAACTGCCTGTATCGGTCTTTGCGGGCAGTTCATCTATACTGCCGTCAAATCCGCAGGCTGTCAGCCCAAAACACACCGCAATGGCGATGATAGGCGCTCTTTTCATTTACAAGACTCTCTTTCTATCCGATATTATCTCACAGGTTCTTTCATGCGTCTGATGCACAGCACCCCTGCGGTCACCATGCCGACAAGCACCAGCACAGGGAAGCCGAAAAGCGTGATATACAAGGCGCTTTCGGGCGACATATCTTCGGTAAAGCCCAGCATGCCTATCAGCACGACCGACTCCGCGAACAGTGTAAGGAACGCTGTCAGCAGTGCCGCGCCGAAATACATCACCCATAAAGGCGGTATCATATCACGGTGAGCGGGAAACCTCTTTTTTGATGTGAGGAATCTTATCGCAAACACAAAATATGTCAGAAACAGCAGACAGCCCGCCGTGTATGCTATGGCGTTGTAGCCGTACACATAACCGCCCAGAAAGCCGACAGAATGACCGCCTGTGCTTTTTCTGCCGAGAAGCTGTACCGCCGATGCCGCCGCACCGACGGGAACAGCCGCCAGCATACAAAAAATATCTTTTAAAAGTGTTTTTATATTTGTCTTTTTCATTTTGTCACCTCGCCATAAATCAGCCGCATGTATCGTGATGATAAGCGTACTTTTATTGGCAAAACTCTCTTTCTATGCGGCTTTTTTCACACGGTCTGCCCTGCTTTGCACACAGAGTATCCCTGCTATCACCATAACTGCCGCATTAGTGATGGGTATACCTACCATAGTAAAGAGGTAGGCTAAAGTCGGGAACATACCCCTGAAACCACCACACAAGTTGGACAACGTTAACACCAGTCCCATAAACGCCCAATAAGACGACAGCAGTGCAACTGCGAAAAATATCACCCAGTACAGTATCCCCGAATCACGGTGGGGAGGATATTTTTTCTCAGATGTGATATATCTGACCGCCAGCACAAGATATGCCAGAAACAACACGGCACCTGCCACATAAGCCACAGAGTTGTATATCTCTTCGTCTTTTCTGCCGATAAGCTGTACCAGCGCAGAGGTCACACCCGCAGGTATGACCGCCATCATGCAAAGACAATCTTTTGCAAGTTCCTTAAACTCTTTTATTCTCATTTTGTCACCTCATTTTAACATCAGTTCACATGTATAGAATTGTAATCGACTTTGCTCATGCTGACTGCGCTTTCCATAGCTATCCTCGCGGCTTCGGTGACATTCATGCTGCCGCCTGCCGTGAACACAGCCTTTTGCAGTGCTATGCCGAAAACTATATGCAGTTCGCCGTCCTCAGCGTAGTGCTTTGCGACTTCTGCCAGCGGCAGCCACAGCCGCCCCAGATAGTCTGTCATGCTTTCGCCCACCTGACATGCACGCGGTCTGCCGAACTGTTCGCCGCCTGCCGTGTAGGAGATGTATCTGAAAATGTCATTGACATCGGGCAGAGTGCCCCCGCGCTGTTTGACAGCGCCGCCTATCATCGACCACACCGACAGCTTTTCATTGACCAGCGGCTCGTTCAGCAGGTCACCGAAAAACAGCTTTCTTCCCTGTTTATCAGTCATCACTGTGAATATCTGATCTTCTGTCAGGTGGTTCTTCTTCATGAACATCACGCGCACGTCTTTCTGGCAGGCATACCCTGCCAGCGAACCCACTGCGCAGACAAGCGACTGCGGATGTATCTCGCCGCTTCCGCCGCGCATGGCATTGACCAGCCTTTCCAGCACTGCGTCAGCACCCTTTTGCAGTTTTGCTATGTCCAAATTTTTTCACTGTCCTTATTACGTATTTTATGCCCTCAAAGTACAGCACAGCCGTACCGATGCCGCCTGCGATGCCTGTCACCAGTCTGCGCGGGTTGTCAGACTCTTTTATGCCCAGCTGTTGTATCAGCCAGTCGGTGAAAGTAACGCCGCACAGAGCGACAGCCGCCCATGACGGCAGTTTCTTCCGCTTAAACAGCAGTGCAGAAGCGATGATATTACCTGCCAGCACGCCTGTACATCTGGCACAGACAGGCATCTGCCACTGACCGATGAAAAAGCTCCTGTCAGCCCGCTGGTGACAGCCACATCTTCTGCCGTACTCCATCGCTTTGAGCCACAGCTGTTCCTTTTGCTGTGCCGTCATGCCTTGAACTTCTTATCACAGTTCGGGCAGACCCAGTATGCGCGGGTCTTGGTTTCGATCTTGGTATCCTTACCGCACAGACCGCACAGCAGTCCCACAGGACCCATTATAAGATACCCGCAAATACCGCTGCAAACGCCGTAATCGCCGCCTTTTGTGGTAGTTTCGTTTATAAGGCGGCAGTCGGGACAGCCGCACTTGGGGCAGACTTTGCCTGTGTAACCGTAGTTATTATAGCCGTAATTATTATAATCCATGTTATCTCCTTTTTATGTATATGTCCCCGCACAGTGCGGGGACAGCATCGCTATATTCTTTATATCATTTATGACTATCCCGCTGAAACACCTGACTAAACAGCCTTTCAGCGAGCATTGACAATATTCTCTGTTATACGTTTATCTCTGCCACATCGTCGGAAACGCCGTTAGCTTCGATTATGGGCTTTACGACATTCTCGATGAACTCGTCCACCTGCTGGGGGCATCTGCCGATGTAGTTTTCGGGTTTCATTATCTCAGCCAGTTCTTCGCGTGTTACCATGAAGATAGGGTCAGCCGCAATGAGGTCTGCGAGGTCGTTGTCAAGACCATCTTTCTTGACATGTTCGCCTGCTATCATCGAAAGTCTTCTGATATGCTCGTGAAGTTCCTGTCTGTTGCCGCCCTTTTCGCAAGCGTCCATGATTATGTTCTCGGTAGCCATGAAAGGCAGTTCAGCCATAACGCGGCGGGTGATTATCTTGTCATATACCACCAGACCGTTATCGGGGTCGGTAACGTTGAGCATGATGTTCAGTATAGCGTCAACGCCGAGAAAAGCCTCAGCCACAGAGATACGCTTGTTTGCGGAGTCATCGAGAGTTCTCTCGAACCACTGTGTACCTGCGGTGAATGCGGGGTTGAGGACATCGCAGATAACGTATCTTGCCAGCGAGCAGATACGCTCATCGCGCATGGGGTTTCTCTTGTAAGCCATAGCGGAAGAACCTATCTGGGTCTTCTCGAAAGGCTCTTCTATCTCCTTGAAAGACTGGAGAAGTCTGATATCGTTGCCGAACTTCATGGCACTCTGCGCGATGGCAGCCATTACCTGACAAACTGCGAAGTCAACTTTTCTCGAATAGGTCTGACCCGATACAGGAACGACTGCGTCAAAGCCCATTTCCTCAGCGATAAGTCTTTCAAGTTCCTTTACCTTGTCGGTGTCACCGTGAAACAGTTCCATGAACGATGCCTGTGTGCCTGTTGTACCCTTTGAACCCAGCAGTTTCAGTCTGCCCATCTGGAAATCAAGGTCTTCCAGATCCATGACCAGTTCGTTGCACCAGAGAGTTGCTCTCTTGCCCACTGTGGTCAGCTGTGCGGGCTGGAGGTGGGTATAAGCCAGACATGGCAGACCCTTATACTTGTCAGCGAACTTAGCCAGCTGATCTATTACCTTTACCAGCTTTCTCTTGACTATCTTCATGGCATCGCGCATGATGATGACATCTGTGTTATCGCCCACATAGCAGGAAGTTGCGCCCAGATGGATTATCTTGTCGGCGTTGGGACAGCACTTGCCGTAGGTATGTACATGCGCCATTACATCGTGGCGCACCAGCTTTTCTTCCTCAGCCGCCATAGCGTAGTCGATGTTGTTGACGTTTGCTTCAAGTTCATCTACCTGTGCCTGAGTAACGTTCAGACCCAGCTTCATCTCAGCCCTTGCCAGAGCTACCCAGAGCTTTCTCCAGGTGGTGAACTTCTTGTCAGCCGAGAAGATGTACTGCATCTCCTTGCTGGCATATCTTGTGCAGAATGGTGATTCATAACTGTTGGTTGACATAGTGATTACCTCTTTCGTTTTATCGTTTAGGGCGTTCTGCCTGTCCGCGCACGAACAGGTACAAAACATGATATACAGATTTATTATAGCACATATCGCCTGAAAAATCAAGGCGGCGGAAGACATATGATATTACTCTGACATGCCATAGCAAAAAACTCTGTATCTGAGGGTATTTTTGCACAAAAAAGTGTGCAGTCAGCCTGTGACTGCACAACTCTGTCATGAAACTTTTGCTTTTTCAGCCATATCCTCAGCGAAGATGCCGTAGCCTCTTGTGGGGTCATCGATAAAGACATGGGTGACCGCCCCGACAAGCCTGCCGTTTTGTATCACGGGCGAACCGCTCATGCCCTGAACTATTCCGCCTGTTTCTTTCAGCAGGCGGGGGTCGGTGATGTGTACCACCATATCATGTTCGGCGCTCTCGCTGAGGTCGATATGCTCTATCTCGACATCGTAGGCAACAGGCTTTTCGCCATCTAATGAACTGTATATCTGTGCCGCGCCGCGCACTATCTCCTGCTTGTAGCCCAGCGGAAGGGCTTCTTTGTCATCGGGACAGCTTTGCAGAGTGCCGAACAGACCCTCGCGGCAATTGAGAGTTATCTCGCCCAGCACTTCATCGCCCGAAAATTCGCCCACCAGCTGACCGGGACAGCCCTCAGCAGAGGGAACAAGACCTGTTATCTCGATATCACCCACCGCACCCTCTGAAAGGGGCAGTATCTCTTTTGTGTCGCTGTCGCAGACAGGGTGACCCAGGCCGCCGAATGCACCTGTATCAGCGTCATAGAAAGTCAGTGTGCCGATGCCCGCAGAGGAATCCCGCACCCACATGCCCGCCTTATAACTGCCCTCGCAGTAGGTCGGCATAAGTGTGAGGGTCATATCTTTGCCGCCGCGTTTCAGCCTGACCTCACAGCCGTTTTCGCGGCAGGCTCGCACAGCTTCGGAAACATCGCGGTTAGAGCGTATATTCTCACCGTTCATGGAAATAATTATATCACCTTTTCTTATCCCACATTCGCGGGCGGGACAACTGCCGCCGACTTTCGTCAGTTCGACCACTATGACACCGTCTGTCAGCAGTTTGATGCCGAAGGCTTCGCCGCAGGGCACAAGCATCGGGCGCGGTTCGCTGACTGCGGTGACATTCTTTACAGGCACGCTTCCGAACAGCAGAAGGGTGCTCTCGCCCGAATGTGAAGACCGCCCCGAAATATCTGTGAGGGCGGTGGTATAACACTTTCGGGCGGGGCGGGAGGATATCTCCAAAAAGGTGTTCAGGGTGAGTTCTTCGCCGCCGGCAATATTGTAGCTGTCGGGCAGTGCCTTGTCATAAAAGCCGACCGCTCCCATCAGCCCCATAACTGCCGCCGCGACCGCAGCGGCGGTGCGTCTTGCTTTTGTTTTTATCTTCATCTGCATCTTCCTTTGCTTTGATATCAATTTTTATGATCATCTCTTTAGCACACTGACAAAAACGCCTAAATAATGCGGAAACACCGAGTTGATGTCATACTTCCCCGCCGCAGACGGTGAAGTAAGAGCGCCAACTGTTTCAAGTTTTTATATGACATCTTTTATTTTGGTGTGTCTGCGGGATAACCACATTCGTTTTTTGCATTCAGGCTGATATTTCACGAAAAGCGAACTGTGCCGATAAAACATCTGCCGATATTATTTTTGACCGATGATGAAATTTCATGCGGCGGTGTGCATAAGTATTATTTGTATTGGCAGAAGCGGCTGAAATTTGCGCGAATAGCAAAATTTTCAAAAATGCGCCTTGAAATGCCGTGAGATATGTGCTATAATATTTTACGTTTATTCGGTACGACCATTTAGATATGTGGTTCTCCCGCTGACACACCACAAAAACAGCGGCTATGGGGCTCTCAATTATCCTTTTGTTTACCGCATTTTTATAGCAATCCGCCTTAAATTTCAGACAAAATCCGGTCACAAAACCCATAAATCCCAGCTTTTGCGACCGGATTTTGTGAATTTAAAAAGTTGGATCGCTATAGTTGGTGTGCTAAAGGGATAGTCATATTTAAATATTATCACAAATCAGAGGTAAAATATGTCAAAAAAGGACAGACTTAAAGCTCAGGCACAAAAGCAGATGATTGAACGCCGTGAGCTGGAAGAAGAAGAGCGGGAAGCACGCGAAGCCGCCCGTCACAAGCAGAGCAAGTCGGCTAAAAAACTGCTCAACAAGACTAAATACGGCAGGTACGGAAAGGAACCGCTTGGCTTTCTGTTCATACGCCTGCTGATGCTCGTGCCGTTTGCGTGGTCGGGCATATACTACGGACTTATAATGATATTCGGCACTTTCGGCGGGTACATAGAACCTCAGCCGCCGACTTGGGTCGGGTGGTGCATGCTGGCGGGTGACCTGCTGGTGCTGGGCGGCATCATCACCGAGTTCTGCAAAAAGCACATACCCGCATTTATCGTCATTGCCGCAGGTACAGGGCTTTATCTGAGAGCGGCGCAGTATTTCATCGACTACCTCAGCGACAGGCTGGACAAGGTGTGGGTCGAGGAAGGCATGAAGTCGATAAACACCGAGTACATGAAGCACCATTACCCGATGGCGGCTGTGGCGGCGCTGGAACTGGTCATACTGGTATGGTGGATAATACTGAGGATACTTGCGGCAAAGCGGGCACAGCATCTCAGGGATACAGCGCCCGTCAAGTCGATAGTGGAGGAATGATGTATGTCAAAGAGAGTGTCATTTGTGATATTTACGGCGGCGCTGGTGATAGTATCTGCGGTGGCGCTGGTGCGTGGGATATCAGCATTCAGGCAGATAAAGCGCTGTACCGAGAGCGTAAGCGCCGAATTCATCGGGTATGACATAGTCAAACATTCAAGTACAAGCAAAAGCCGATACCAGAACTACTACCCGAAATTCAGGTACGAATACGGCGGCAAGCTGTATGAGGTGACAGGTTGCAACACATACGCCCGCGACAAGACTGAGGGCTATGTGCAGGAGATATACATAGACCCTGATTCGCCCGAAGATTTCATAGACCCCGAAAACAACAACAAGCTGATACCCACGATCGGTGTGGCGGCGGGCATTTTTATGGATATACTCGCGTTATATCTGATAATAGATGCTGTAAAAAACAGGAAATAGGCGTGAGGTCTGCTTTTCACGATAATGTGAGGGGCAGACCTTTTTCATGCGGCGCGGGAATGATGCAGTCACCGCTAACAAATAACGCGATAAGACGGCGTTCGTCGGGCATATCAGCGGAAGGCGGTGTTATTTACGGCGGGTATCTTCGCGATATATCTTGTAAAGGACAGGAAACAGGCGTGAGGTCTGCTTTTCACGATAATGTGAGGGGCAGACCTTTTTTCATGCGGCGCGGGAATGATACAGTTACCGCTAACAAATAACGCGATAAGACGGAGTTCGGCGGGGCGCATCAGCGGAAGGCGGTGTTGTTTACGGCGGGTATGGGCGCTATATATCTTGTAAAGGACAGGAAACAGGCGCGAGGTCTGCTTTTCACGATAATGTGAGGGGCAGACCTTTTTCATGCGGCGCAGGAATGATGCAGTCACCGCGAACAAATAACACGATAAGACGGCGTTCGGCGGGGCATGTCAGCGGAAGGCGGTGTTATTTACGGCGGGTATGGGCATACGGCGTGAAAGATGCCCCCGACCGATACGGCGTATCCGCGCAAAAAGCCACAAATTTTAATAAATAATGCTTGACAATGATATTATACGGTGGTATAATTGATTTTGTATATTTTAGGCGCGGGTTAAATAGAACAGCCCCCGCTAAGAAAAGGTGTGTGAAAAATTTGAAGTACGAAGAACTGGCAGGAAAGCCGAACATTCCCGAAATACAGGAAGATGTCCTGAAATTCTGGAAAGATGAGAACGTATTTGAAAAATCAGTCAACAAGGAAGCCCCTGAGGTAGTTTTCTATGACGGACCTCCCTTCCCTACAGGCAAGCCCCATCACGGCACTATACTGGTATCCTTCATCAAGGATATGATCGCCCGCTACTGGACGATGAAGGGCTACAAAGTCCCCAGAGTATGGGGCTGGGACTGTCACGGTCTGCCCATCGAAAATCAGGTGGAGAAAGATCTCGGCATCGACGACAAGAACTATATCGAAAATACACTTGGCATAGACAAGTTCAACGACAAGTGCTTTGAGCTGGTGAGCGGCAACAACGAAGCATGGAAAGAGTACGTTGAGCAGATGGCGCGCTGGGTAGACTACGACGGCGCTTACAAGACCATGAACCCGACTTTCATGGAGAGCGTTATGTGGGCGTTCAAGCAGTGCTATGACAAGGGACTCATCTACCGCGATTACAGAGTTACCCCTTACTGCACCCACTGCGAAACTTCGCTGTCCATCTCCGATACAAGAGAGTCTGACTCTACAAGACCACGTCAGGACAGATGGATAATCGCTAAGTTCAAGACCGAAGAGGTCATCGACGGCAAGCCTGTGTTCTTCCTGGCATGGACGACCACTCCCTGGACACTGCCTTCTAACCTGTGTCTGGCTGTGGGCAAAGACCTTGACTACGCATTCTGCGATGTGGGCGAGGAGATATTCATAGCTTGTACCGCAGTGCTGGGCAGATATGACAAGATATTCGGCAAAGAGCCTAAGATAGTAAAGACCGCTAAGGGCGAAGAACTGGTGGGCAGGACTTACGAGCCGCTGTTCCCATACTTTGCAGACCTGAAGGACAAGGCGTTCAGAGTAGTTACTGCTGACTATGTAGGCGCTGACGAAGGTGTGGGCATCGTACACACCGCTCCCGCTTTCGGTGAGGACGACTACTGGACATGCAAGAACAACGGCATACCGCTGGTCAACCCCGTTGACGCTAAGGGCAGATTTACTGAGGAAGTCACCGACTTCTATGAGCCTGACGGCGAAAAGAACGTTATTGAGATGAACCCGACTGTTATACGCTTCCTGTATGACAACGGCAAGGCTGTGGCTGACGGTACTATCGAGCATAACTATCCCCACTGCTGGAGATGCAAGCGCCCGCTCATCTACAAGGCTATGGACGCTTGGTACTTCGATGTTTCAAAGATAAAGGACAAGCTGATTGCCCAGAACGAACTGATAAACTGGGTGCCTGAAACTGTTAAGCATGGCAGATTCGGCAAGTGGCTGGAAAATGCCCGTGACTGGAACATCTCCAGAAACAGATATTGGTCTACTCCTATACCGATATGGGAGTGCGACAAGTGCGGCAAGAGAGTCGTGCTGGGTTCTATCGACGAGATAGAGGAAAAGAGCGGCGTAAGGCTTACGAACCTGCACAGACAGTACATGGACAAGATAAAGTTCAAATGCGACTGCCCCGACTGTGACGGCACTATGGTAAGAGTACCCGAAGTTCTCGACTGCTGGTTCGAGAGCGGCTCGGTGCCTTTTGCACAGAAGCACTATCCTTTCGAGAACAAGGAGTGGTTCGACTCCCACTTCCCTTCCGATTTCATAGTTGAGTATACAGGTCAGATAAGATGCTGGTTCTACTACCTGCATGTGCTGAGCGTGGCACTGTTCGACAAGCCATGCTTCTCAAACTGCGTGGTACACGGCACTATCCTTGCTAAGGACGGCAAGAAGCTGTCAAAATCTTCAAGGAACTACACCGACCCGATGCAGCTGATGAAGAAGTTCGGCACTGACGCATTCAGGCTGTATCTCTATCAGACCAACGCTATGCTGATAGGCGACTTGCAGTTTGATGACAACGGCATTTCCGATGCACTTCAGCAGATAATCTTCCCGCTGTGGAACGCATGCAACTTCTACATCAGCTACGCTAATATAGATGATTTCAAGCCTGAGAGCCTGACACCTCCGACTTCCGACAACCAGCTTGACCGCTGGATGCTGGCTAAGCTGTGGGAGGCTTCAAATGCTATCAGCAAGAATATGGACGCTTACTTCGTAAACAAGTATGTCGAGAACCTTATCGAGCTGGTAGACGGTCTGACCAACTGGTTCATCAGACGTTCGAGAAGACGTTTCTGGGAGAAGGGTCTGAGCGAGGACAAGAAGAACGCTTACGAAACACTGTACTATGTACTGGTGAACATGTGCAAGCTGTTCGCTCCTGCCGCGCCTATCATAGCTGAAAAGCTGTACAAGACACTGACAGGCGGCTACTCGGTACATCTGGAGAGCTGGGCTGATATTCCCGACAGTTTCCGTGATGACAAACTGCTGGACGAAGTTAAGCTGGTCAGAAATGTCATCTATCTGGCAAGGTCTATCAGAAGCAAGAACAATGTCAAGAACCGTCAGCCGCTGAGCGAACTGTGCGTTGCACTGAGCGAGAGCGAGGGCAATGCGGTAGTCGAGAGTTTCAAGGATATCATCGCAGAAGAACTGAATGTCAAGAGCGTGAAGATACTCGAAAGCGCAGAGAGCGTGGCTGAGATAAAGTATGCGCCTAACTTCAATGAGATAAGGAACAGATATCCCGACAGGATACCGGACATCATCAAGGCTGTCAAGAGCGGCAAGTTCGCACTTAAGGGCGACAAGGCTGTACTGAACATTGGCGGCACTGAGGAAGAGTTCGACGGCGAAGTTATACTGGTGACCTATCAGGCTAAGGCAGGTCAGCATGTGGCTTCCGACAAGGGCATAGTAGTTTCACTTGACCTGACCATCACAGACGAACTGCGCGATGAAGGCTTCGCAAGAGATATCGTGAGAAGCATTCAGGACGCACGCCGCAAGCTGGGCTGTGCCATCACCGATAAGATAACCATGAAGCTGGATGGCGATGTGCCTTCTGCATGGGTGGATTATATCTGCGGTGAAACTCTGTCAGACAGCGGTGATATCGCTGAGGCTGATACTTCCTACGAAGTTGAATACGAGGACGGCAGAAAGGTGACCGTTTCGCTGAAAAAGTAAAATAACGCTTTCACACCCCGTTTCCGCCAGGCGGAGGCGGGGAGTGATGTTTGAAAGGAAAGCTCATAAATGAAAGAATTACCAAAGACTTATGACCCCCGCGAAGTAGAAAAGCGTACCTACGAAGCGTGGGAGAAGAACGGGTGCTTTCGCGGGGTAGCCGACCCCAAGAAGAAGCCCTATTCGATAGCTATGCCGCCCCCGAACGTTACAGGTCAGCTGCACATGGGTCACGCTGTTGACAACACCATGCAGGATATACTGACACGTTTCAAGAGAATGCAGGGCTATGCCGCACTGTGGATACCCGGTACCGACCACGCCGCTATCGCAACAGAAGCAAAGATCGTTGAGGCTATGCGTCAGGAGGGGCTGACTAAGGCTGATCTGGGCAGAGAAAAGTTCATGGAGAGAGCATGGGCGTGGAAAGAAAAGTTCGGCGGCAGGATAGTTGAACAGCTGAGAACACTTGGTACTTCCTGCGACTGGGAGCGCGAGCATTTCACTATGGACGAGCAGTGCTCTAAGGCTGTGCTGGAAGTATTCGTAAAACTCTATGAAGAGGGTCTTATCTATCGCGGCAACAGAATGGTAAACTGGTGCCCGAAATGCCAGACTTCAATATCCGATGCGGAAGTTGAGTATGAGAACAAGGACGGCAATTTCTGGCATATCCTCTACAAGGTCAAGGAAACAGGCGAGTTCCTTGAGATAGCAACCACACGTCCCGAAACGATGCTGGGCGATACTGCCGTTGCTATCAATGCGGAAGACCCGAGATACAAGCATCTGCATAACTGCCATGTCATACTCCCCCTGCTTGACAAAGAGATACCCATAGTATGCGATGAACACGCTGATATGGAAAAGGGTACAGGTGTCGTTAAGATAACCCCTGCCCACGACCCCAACGACTTTGAAGTTGGTCAGAGGCATTCTCTGCCGAGCGTAAGATGCTTCACCTACGACGGTCACATGACGGGCGCTGAGGACAAGGCGGCTTATGAAGAACTGAAAGCCAGCGGTCTGATGACTGAGGGCGAGCCTGAAGTTCTTGACTGCGGCAAGTATGCGGGCATGACCACCGCTGAGGCGAGAAAAGTCATTGTTGCCGATCTGGAGGCGCTGGGTCTGCTGAAAGAGGTAGAGCCGCTGAAACACGATGTCGGCACATGCTACCGCTGTCACTCGACTATCGAGCCGATGATCTCAAAGCAGTGGTTCGTTAAGATGAAGCCGCTGGCTGAACCTGCTATACAGGCTGTTGAAGAGGGCAAAATAAAGTTCGTGCCCGAAAGATTCACCAAAACTTACCTCAACTGGATGAGGGGCACACGCGACTGGTGCATCTCCCGTCAGCTGTGGTGGGGTCACAGGATACCTGCGTGGTACTGCGATGACTGCGGCGAGATAAACGTTGCAAAATCTGCACCATGCAAGTGCAAGAAGTGCGGCAGCACCAACCTGACACAGGACGAAGACTCGCTGGATACATGGTTCTCATCGGCACTGTGGCCTTTCAGCATACTGGGCTGGCCTGACAAGCAGTCTGATGACTTCAACTACTTCTACCCCACAAGCACACTGGTAACGGGCTATGATATAATCGGTTTCTGGGTAAGCAGAATGATCTTCTCGGGTCTGGCTTACACGGGCAAGGCACCTTTTGACACTGTGCTGATACACGGTATCGTAAGAGATTCTCAGGGCAGAAAGATGTCGAAGTCGCTGGGCAACGGTATCGACCCGCTGGTAGTTATCGACCAGTACGGCGCTGATGCACTGAGATTTATGCTGGTACAGGGTTCTTCACCCGGAAACGACATGCGTTACAGTGAAGAAAAGATAGTTGCGATGAGAAACTTCACCAACAAGATATGGAACGCTTCACGCTTCCTGCTGATGAACATGACCATCGACAAGATAGAACTGCCTAAAGAACTGACTCTGGAAGACAAGTGGATACTCTCAAGCCTTAACAAGGTGGCTAAGGAAGTTACTTACAACCTCGAACACTTCGAGATGGGCGTTGCCGCACAGAAGGTCTACGACTTTATCTGGAACAGCTTCTGCGACTGGTATATCGAACTGGCAAAGAACCGTTTCAACGGCGATGACGCACAGGCTAAGAAGAATGTCGAGAACGTGCTGGCTTACGTGCTGACAGATATACTCAAACTTCTGCACCCGTTCATGCCTTTCATCACTGAGGAAATTTATCAGGCGCTCCCCCACGAGGAAGGCTTCCTGATGATGCAGAGCTGGGTAGACTACAAGCCCGAACTGGATTTCCCCGAAGATGAAGCAAGAATGGAGAAGATAATGGAAGCTGTACGCGCTGTACGCGAGTGCCGCTCGGGTCATAATGTGCCCAACTCCAGAAAGGCTCACATAACCATCGTGACTGCGAACACTGCTGATTACGCTGAGGCAGGCGACTTCCTGAAGAGGCTGGCAAGCGCATCGGAAGTTACCCTCACAGCTGACGAACCTGCTGATGCAAGCGGCATGGTCACTGTTGCCACTGCTGATGCGAAACTCCTTCTGCCGCTGAGAGAACTGGTGGATATAGAAGCTGAAAAGGCGCGTATCACTAAGGAACTCGAAAAGGCTAACAAGGAACTGGATTTCGTAAACAGCAAGCTGAACAACGAAAAGTTCATGTCGAAAGCCCCAGAAAAGGTGGTAAACGAGATACGCGAGAAGGAAGTCAAGGCAAAAGCGCTGGTAGCTAACCTGACCGAGATGCTCAATAATCTCTGAACATAACAGCGAACCCCCTGAGAATATATCTCAGGGGGTTTTTCTTTCATATAGAGTTGGTCGCCGCATCAGTCAAAGCATAGCTTTGTGTTCTTGCTCAGCTTTATTTGGCGGCAAAGTTTCAGCTAAAACGGCTCGCTTTCGTTCATGCCAATAATTATGAATTATGAATTATGAATTATGAATTAAATTTAAGCCCATGGGTTGGAGGATTCGGGCTGACGTATGCCCGCAAGGAGGAATTGCTCCCACAGATACCACTTGCCGTCTTTGGCAAGACGAAGCGTCACTGCGCGGGGGCTGTCAGCACCGCCCGACTGCAAATACAGCTTGGCATAGCCCTGTTCCTGATAAGAATAGGGGTTCTCGCTGACTTTTACAGTGTAAGGCTCGGCGGGCTTGTAGTCGTTATTGGGGGTCGCACCGACAAAGTAACTGCGCGGCACATAGTCTGCCGCCGAAAAACGGTCGCGCAAAAACTGCTGTTCGTAGGCTGAAAGCGGCTGAGGACCTTTCAGCAGGCCGAGCATCTGAATGCTCGCGTCCTTGTCCTGCGGATAGAAGCACAGCGCCAGCACTGTCAGCGCGGCAGTGTCAAAAGGGGTTGCAAGCGCCGCCTGCGGAAGTGCCGCAAACTCGGCAAAATTTTCGGGCAGACGAGTGAAAGTAACATCAACTGTCCTGTTGCCCGACTGCTGAGGTGCGTTTGTCGAAGCAGGTGTGCCAATATTGTCAAAAAGTCCCATTAAATTTCTCCTTTCAGTCGTTGAGTGATATTCTTACAGAGTTTAACTCTGTGCCATTACGTGGTATCTTATGGAAACAGGCGCATTCTGCCTGAACCATGTATTGCGGTCGAACCTGTCTGTGTGGTCGATGGAGATGTGCGCCACGCTGTATTCCTTGATGAGGAACTTCACCCTGATGTCAGCCTGTTCGCAGACGGATATGTTAGTGAAGCCCAGCGCCCTCAGTTCATCGACTACTGTGCGGTAATCCCTGCCGCAGTAGCCCGCATCGGAATACGGCACGCATATCTGACCGGGATGCGCCGCACGCTGTTCCTGCTCGCTGAGCGGAACATAAGCCGATATCAGCCATGCGATGTCAGCAGGAAGCCATTCGCCCGCCTTTATATCAGTCCTGCCGCCTGCTGTTATGGCGACTACGCTGTTGACTGCCGCGCCGTCCGCTTGGGTGGTGCGGGTGATGTTCACGTTGGTGAAGCCCGCTTCACGGAGTTCTGCCGCAACGGTGTTTGCGTCCTTTTTCAGGAAACTGCTCAGCGGCACGTTCATCGGCACATGGGTGCTCTGCTGACCGTTGTCGAGGTCATCGAGGTATTCCACCATGCGTTTGAAATCAGATGTGCTCGTCCACTTGTTGCACTGGTAAGCCCTGAGCGCGTTCAGCGGGTGGGTGGCGTGGTTGAACATCATGAACTCCATCACCTTGTTCCATGCCGACTCGTCCACCATCTTGTAATATTCCTCAGCCTGTTTCAGGAAAGCCGCTTTGTTCGCCGCTATGGGGATATTCTTATCAAAGCCCGCCAGACGCATACAGAGTTCGATGGTGTTTTCGCCCGAACCGTCGCAGACAGCCGCCGCCCTGTCAGCGGAATATTCACTGCACCGCATCCAGTAATAGAAAGCCATGCTGACAGGCTGGGTTATCAGCGGCGAGAGTTCCAGCATGCTCAGCGCACCGCTCAGTATCAGTCTGCCCATAGTCAGGTAGAGTACATGGTGGCAGGCGATATGTCCGCATTCATGGGCGAGAACAGTGGGCAGAAGTTCTTCGGGAACAGTGTTTATCAGCCCAGAAGTCATAACGATGAAAGGTTCGTTATCGCCCGAAGTATAGGCATTAGGATAGGGGTTAAGCGCCACGTAAAGTTCAGGGACGGGAATATCGAGCCGCTTGCAGATAGGCACAAGCATATCGTGATACTTAGCCATCTGTGTTTCATCAGCCCTTACGTATGTTGAAAGGTTGAGCAGTTTGAACTGCCTTTCGTTCCATATCTTCATAAAGCCGCGAAGAAGCTGGGTAAAGCCCGGTATCGCTTTAAGTGCGTTGAGCGCAGTGCGGTCAGACTCATGGATAAATAGGTCGTGATTTAATGCCATTTTTTGTCACCTCAGTTGTTTTACTATCATCGGTCAGAAGCCGATCTCTTTTTTCTTGACGGAAAGTCCGTCCGCAATCATTATATCACATACCGCCAAAACATGCAATAGTTATTAACTAATTTCGTGCAAATTGTTTCCTTTTCAACACCAAAGTTTCACCCTACGCACACCGCCCCGATAACAGACAGCAAAAAAGCCGACGCATCACTGCATCGGCTCTGATATCATCTGTTGTTTATCGGCACATATTCCCTTTCTTTGGAAACTGCCTTGTATGCGGGTCTGATTATGCGCTTGCCTGTGACAAGTTCTTCAAACCTGTGTGCGCACCAGCCGGGCATTCTCGATACTGCGAACATGGGAGTAAACAGATCCTGCGGGATACCGAGCATTCTGTAGACGAAGCCAGAATACATATCCACGTTAGCGCACATAGCCTTGTCACTGCCCTTTACCTTCAGGAACAGTTCGGGTGTAAGGCGCTCGATAGTATCCAGCAGGCGGAACTCCTTCTCGAACTCCGTACCCTCAGCCATACGCTTTGCGTTAGCCTTAAGTATGACAGCGCGGGGGTCTGACAGGGTATATACTGCGTGACCCATGCCGTATATAAGACCCGATTTATCGAATGCTTCCTTATTGAGCATCTTTATCAGGAAATCAGCGACCTCGCCCTCATCGTCCCAGTTGGCAACATTCGCCTTGATGCACTCGTGCATCGCTGACACCTTGATATTCGCGCCGCCGTGTTTAGGACCTTTCAGCGAGCCGATAGCTGCCGAATAAGCCGAATAGGGGTCAGTACCCGAAGAAGTCAGCACACGGCAGGCAAAAGTGGAGTTGTTGCCGCCGCCATGCTCAGCGTGGAGCATCATCAGCAGGTCGAGCAGTTTAGCTTCGTCATCGGTAAACTGCCTGTCGGGTCTGATGGCAGCCAGTATCATCTCGGCAGTGTTATGGTTGGGGTCAAGAGGGTGCAGGAACATCGTCTGATTGTCGAAAGTCCTCCGCTTGACCTGATATGCCAGCGTCATGATATAAGGCAGTTTGGAGATTATCGAGATAGCCGTCGCCATTTCATATTCGGGGGCGCGGTTCTCAGGGTTATCATCGTAGGAATAAAGCGCCAGTATCGCGCGGGACATCTTGTTCATGATATCCTTAGAAGGCGCTTTGAGTATCATATCCGAGAAGAAATCCTGCGGCAGCGGACGGTTCTCCGCTATCATCATCTTGAACGCCGCAAGTTCGTCCTTATTTGGCAGTTCACCCAGCAGCAGCAGATAAACTATCTCTTCAAAGCCGAAACGGTTCTCTTTCACCGCATTGCCTACAAGATCGTTGATATTGTAGCCGCGATAGATCAGCTGACCTTCTATGGGCATTCTTTCGCCCTCATTGACAACATAGCCGTGAACGTTACAGATGTTGGTAAGACCTGCTGTAACGCCTGTACCGTCGGCGTTTCGCAGACCTCTCTTAACGCTGTATCTGTCGTAGAACTTAGGGTCTATGGTGTTGTTTGTAACAAACTGCTGGCAGAGCAGCTTTCTCGCTGTATCGTTTACCATTATGCTTCATCTCACTTTCATCACGTATTTAAATATTATACCACAGTTCGCCCTTTTTGTCAACTACCGCACAACGTTTAGAATTCATAATTCAGGGGAGAGAGTATCGTGCGTTTATTTGGGCGGTCGCATACGCCCCCGCCCTACAGTTTGAAATGCGTTTCCCACAGGTGAGCGATAAATTCCCGCCGCGAAAGTTTGTTGTTCTTATCCGTTTGAGATGTTGACAAGCCCACACCCTCCCCTAAAATTTGGCACGTCCTTGCGCCGGAACGGCAAACTATCGGTCATGCCAATGATCATGAATTACGGATCGTGAATAAAAAAGCCCCCGATGCGCATAATAATAATACGCATCGGGGCTTTTAGTCATCAGTATTCAAAGAAGCCTGTCTGCGCATCGGGTGCGGCAGGTTCAGCGTTGCCGCCCTGATCGGGGACAACAGGCTGTTCGGTTACTGCGGGAGCATCTGTGTATACAGGCTCGGTCGCGGCGGTATCAGACCATGCCGATGTATCGGTGTTTATGTCGGTATCAGTATATACGCCCGTATCAGTCCACACATCGGAAGCTGAGGTGACGGGGTTGCCGTTAGCATCGGTGGCAGCAGTCCATACATCGGTATATTCAGGCTGGCTCTCGGTCGAGTCGGAAGTCTGAGTCCAGTAATATGTGCTTGAACTTGTCGTGGTGGTCTCGGTCTGTGAAGAGGACGAACTGTCGTTCTTCGGCTTTTCTTCCTCGATTATATCGCCCAGCTGGATAACGCCCCAGTATTCGCCCTGCTTTACCCATGCCCTGCCATTGTTGACAGGTCTTGCCTGTGCGAACTCGCCCGAACGCACTACCTGCTCACCCGAGAAGTCGTAATAGCTGTAGAAGCCGTCTTTATAAACGGGGATATAGTCATCACAGAACAGGAACGGATGAGTTATCATCTGGTCATCGTTGAGCATGCCGTTGTAGGCATTCGGGTCACCATCACAGATAAAGTCGATGATCTGGTTGCCGTCAGCATCGAAATAGCCCCACTTGCCCGAAGCGTTCATAAAAGCGACGGCGGTTGAGCCAACGCCCTTGTAGGTGGGGGCATAGTAAGCATCATACATGCAGTCTATTATAAGCTGACCCTCTTTAGCCATGCCGCACAGCGCACCTTCGGGTACAGTGACATCGAGTGTACCGTAGTCATCCATTTCTACCTGCGCTTCAGTTACAGCCACAGCCATTTTGCCTGTATATTCAGTCACAGTGTTTTCGCCGCGCACGCCCTCAAAGACCTTCTGCGTAGCAGTATCCCAGTAGTAAACGCTGGTATCATCTTCGGTATGTTCGGGATAAGACGTGAGTTTTTTATCAGCACCGACAGTGCAGTACTCATATTCTTCCTTACGCTCATCGATAGCGTTGTACAGCACGATCTCACCGCAGCTGCACAGGTAGTAGTTATCATATTCGGGCTTTATCACAATGTTGCCCGAATAGTCGATAAGACCGTACTTGCCTGTCAGCCTGATGACTGAGTAATTCAGATACATCTTGCTGTCGGCATTATCAGGGTCGATGCGGCTGGCATCGAACGATATTATGTTGTCGGCTGTGATGGAAGGTCTTATCAGCCAGTCATATATTTGTTCTGCATCAGCAGCTTCAGTGGGGCTATAGTTATATGAACCTGTCATCTTGTCACTGCCGCCGCCTTTTGAGTTTATACCGGGCACCGAGCAGCCTGCCAGCATTACGGCTGCCGCAGCTGCCGCAGCTGCACCGCGCAATAGCTTATTCATTATTATTCCTCCTTACTAATGGTCACGTTCTGACGGTCATATATCTTTCTTTCAAGCACCGAAAGAACTCCCCCGCCCTGCCGTCACCACATTACGACCGCATCTGACAGGAGATAACCATATAGTCTATTATATACCATCATTGCCCCTGTGTCAATATCGCTGCGGGCAAGATAGCAGTGAAAATTTTATCACAAATGCCGAAAAAAATCGGATTTTTTGCACAAAAACAGTCGGGCAGGAACGCCTCACCCGACTCTGAAACTCTTATCATGTCATCTTTCTTCTTATCTCGCAGACACGCCCGATGATGCGCAGTCCCAGTTCATTAGCCTCTCTTCTCGGCTCTGAGAACTCACGGAAATACACACGCTCCACGCCCTCTTTGACCACCGCATACAGACCTGTGGGACCTATCTCGTCAACACTGACCAGCAGGTAGTCACCGAACATCACGAATGGTCTGTTCTTGTCATCGCGGCAGATATAGAAACGGTAGTTGCCATGCTCAGCCCCCGCATACTCTTCGCCCCAAGCATTGTGGGGGTCATCAGCACCGTATACAGGCACCTTGATGATGCCGCTTGCCACATTCTCAACACCGTCAGCCGAGCGGCTCTCATACCCCAGCAGAGCGCCTTTTGTGGTGCCGAGCGCTTGTGCCAGCGCAGACAGCTTATCATCACGCGGCTTGAATTTGCCCGAAAGATACTGGCTTATGAACGACTTTGAAATACCTGTGCGCTTGCTCAGTTCAGCCTGTGTAAGGCTGCGTTCTGCCATAGCTGCACGCAGATTTTCTGCAAATGAACTCATATTTCTGTACTCTCCCATAAAGTCTGTGTTCAGAAATTCTTATCACTAATATTATACCACAATTCCCACAAAAGTCAAGTAACATTTTCTATATTTTTGCAGAATAGTTTTCCACAAACAGGAATATATGTCAGTATCTTCATTTTTGACGGTATACACATCAAAAAAGATATATAAATACAACAAATTTAACCTGCCTGACTTTGTGTATTTTACAGAAATATTAAAAATATATTGAAACTTGTGAATTATTATTGTATAATATATTTAGGAGGTGATCTCAGTGAACGAAAAAGATATACTTGAACTTGAAAACTGCGGTGTAGATTACCGTGAGGGTCTTGAAAAATTCATGGACGAGGCAGAGCTTTACGAGGGGCTGCTGGCGGATTTCCTCACCGAGAACACTTTTGATGAAGCAAAAAAATGCCTTGAAAGCGGCGACCGTGACGGCTTTATCAAAGCCTTTCACGCCATGAAATCGGTGACAGGCACGCTGTCGATGAACAGGCTTTACAGGCTTTGTTTTGACACTGTTGAAGCTGTGCGCAGCGGCGACGAGGTCAGTGCGCGTGAGAATTTCGACAAGGCATATTCGGCTTACCGCCGCATCGCGGAATGTATCAGCCGCCTGCTTGCGGGCAGAGAAGATCTCCCAAAAGATAAGTGACAATACAAAAAAGGACGCTCCTGCCTATTTTAAGCAAGGGTGTCCTTTTTATCACATCAGAAAAGATCCCCCGATGATACACGGGGGACTTATGCTGTACAGTTCAGATATTCTTATTATAGATAAGATTAAGACCTTTAAGGAGCAGATCGTCATCTAAAATCATATCGCGCTTGCAGAGCGGCACGACCGTCTGTGCAAGACCGCCTGTAGCGATGACTGTGCAGGTCTGACCCAGTTCTTCCTCTATACGTTCCACCATGCCGTCAAGTGCGCAGGCTGTTGAGTACATCAGACCGCTTTTCAGGCAGTCAACAGTGTTGGTGCCGATGACATGTCTGGGCTTCTCAAAAGCGAATTTCGGAAGCTGTGCTGTGCGCTGTATCAGCGCATCTGATGATACTGCCATACCTGTGACTATCATGCCGCCAAGATAGCGCTTCTTATCGTCCACCACCGAAAGGGTGGTCGCTGTGCCCATATCGATTATTATCATCGGTGCGGGGTATTCGTTGATGCCCGCCACTGCGTCCACCACAAGGTCACTGCCCAGCTGTGCGGGGTTGTCTATCACTATCGAAAGCCCTGTTTTCAGTCCCGGACCTACCACCTTAGGCTTTACGCCTATCAGTTTGCGCACCGCCGCCGAGAAAGTCGCCGTCATGGTTGGCACCACCGATGATATGATAGCGCCGCTTATGCTCTCGGGTTTGATGTCGTGCATATCCATAGCAGTCTTGAGATTGGCGGCGTATTCAAGGTCGGTCGCCAGTTGATTTGTGTATATCCTCTCGCGGAAGATTATATCGTTCTCCTCGATACAGCCGAGTACGATGTTGGTGTTGCCTATATCCACAGCAAGCAGCATTATGGTTTACCTCCGTTATTTAAGTATCCCGCGCTTTTCCTTAAGCGCCAGTATCCTCAGCACGCTCTCATCTATTCGTTCTTCGGTAAGCGTGCCGTTGGCTACAGCATTCTCAACGCCCTTTACTGCGGCAGACAGGTCTGCGGGCATAAGCAGTATGTCATCGCCCGCCAGCAGGCACTTCACCGCAAGGTCACCGCTGTTGTAAAGGTTCGCCACAGCACCCATGCCCAGCGCATCAGTGACCACCACGCCTTTATATCCCAGTTTGCCGCGCAGTTCGCCGTTTATCATGGTCGAAGATATCGTAGCGGGCAGACCGTCTATATTTGACATGGTTATATGACCTGCCATCACCATATCCGCACCTGCGGCTATACCGCTCTTAAATGCGAGATATTCCTGCTTTTCAAGCTGGCTGACAGTCTTATATGAACAAGCCATGCCCACATGCGAATCGGTGGCAGTATCGCCGTGACCCGGAAAATGCTTCAGCGTACAAGCCACTCCGCCGTCACCAAAGCCCTTTACCGCAGATGCCACAAGGGTGGCAGTTTCGCTGAAACTGTCGCTGTAGGCGCGTCTGCCGATGACGGTGTTATTCGGGTTCGACCAGGTGTCAGCAACAGGTGCGAAGTCAAGATTGAAGCCCAGCGCCGCTATGTCATTCGCGATGGTATAGGCATTGCTGTAAGCCTTGTCAGTGCCCTGATAGCGGTATTCGTACATATTGTAGAAAGAAGTCGTGCCCAGCTTTTGTGCGCACCTTGCCACAGTGCCGCCCTCTTCATCAACAGAAACGAAAAGCGGCACAGCCGAATGACCGCTGTTATACTTCTGCGCCCAGCTTATTAGCCCCTTAGTCTGGTTGACATTATCGAGATTTGCGGCAAAAAGTATGATGCCGCCCACAGGGTATTTTTTCAGCCCGCTGTCGAGGTTATCATCAGCATATATCACCTTATCATATCCCGTCAGCGATTCGGGCGTGACTATGAAAAGCTGGCAGACTTTCTCATGCAGTGTCATTTTATCAAGTGCCTTTTCAGCTTCCGACCTGTTGGCGTTAGGGTCGATGCCCTTGATTTTTGCCGCCAGAAGCGAGATATCCGACACGTTTACCTTTCCGTCGCCGTTCATGTCAGCCGCAGTGAGAGATGCCCCTTTCAGCGACTTTACACCCTTGACATGTGCTGCCGTTTTTGACACATCAGTGACATTGATGACACCGTCACCGCTGACATCGCCTGTCTTGTAACTGTCGGCGGCGTAAGCGTTTACGCTGAGCATTGCCGCCGCAGATGCCGCGCAGATGAATGCTGTTATTTTTTTGCGCATTTTTTACTCCCCATATCAATATATATTTGCAGTCATGCCGGCAGCTTTATGGTAAACGGCATAAAATTTCATACTTATCCCGCTCACAGATACACGCATTCGACACAGTCAATGCTGAGCGCAGTATCTGCGAGAGGTCTATGTGAAATTTTTAATGTCGTTTACTATATATATTACCCCTTTAACTGCGGCAGTACTACTTTTCATTTTAGCACATCTGCCCCCCAAAGTCAATACAGGCAGACGGGTCGTCTGCGCTATGCCTTTTGAGCATACACACTGTTTCAGAATAAGTATTTGCTATTTTACAGATATTGTGCTATACTCTCAGCAAGTTGAAAATGGCTCTTAACTTACGATAAACGAACGGAGGAATTCTATATGACCGAAGAAAAGCTGGAATTATAGCGATCCAACTTATTTAAATTCACAAAATCCGGTCGCTAAAGCTGGGATTTATGGGTTTTGTGACCGGATTTTGTCTGAATTTTAAGGCGGATCGCTATAAATCAGACAAAGTATCGCACAGGAAAGTGACTTTCCACAACCGCTACGGCATCACCCTTGCCGCAGACATGTACACCCCGCTGAACGCTGAGGGCTGACTGCCCGCGATAGCAATGTGCGGACCTTTCGGCGCGGTAAAGGAGATACGCTCGGCAGTGATGGTAATGCACGGCGACAAGGCACACAGCTTCTACTTCGGCAAGGACGCTTATGAGAACATGACCCGCGACAGCAAGTACGCCGACAACAAGGAACTGCTGGTCATCGAGGGTGCGGTACACACCGACCTTTATGACGGCGGCGACAGCAATGCGATACCTTTTGACAAGCTGGCTGATTTCTACAATAGATATATGGGTAAATAGATTTTGGTGTAAACTTGTTTCTTTAAAGTAAAATTAAGCGGTGCGGGATATAATATAGTCAGACTCAGAGAAAGAGTCGTATAGAAACACCCTCACCTATAACTGATTTTACCGCAGGACAGCCTTCCGACATGTTCGGGGGCTGTTTTGTTTTCGAGTTATCCTTATCTTCCCCAAAATTCGGGCGGCAGAAATAAAATTTTTTAAACTGAAATTCTTTAAAGTAAATTTAAGCAAAGCGGGGTATACTGTAAACAGGTTCAGAAATAGAACACGATAATACAGCATTCACCGTCTCCTATAAATAATTTTACCGCAGAATGGCTCTCCGACATGGTCGGGGGGCTGTTTTGTTTGCGGGGATTTTTTTGCGAGAATACAACTTTTTTAAGGTCGGTTTAAGTGAGCGGGAGTATACTATAGTCCAATGCCATTAAGCCAACATTCAAAATATAT
>Ga0129310_1000462_pt1 | contig 49845 bp, 42 predicted proteins | sample Go1ome_2_FD_94433 | JGI IMG/M metagenome (GOLD analysis project Ga0129310, IMG submission 94433) | Western lowland gorrila individual fecal microbial communities from Wisconsin, USA - Go1022A metagenome | ecosystem: Host-associated > Mammals > Digestive system > Large intestine > Fecal | place...
ACAAAATTATTTTGCGGCTTAACAAGTCGCAGGTGAATGATGCGAGGGAGGACGCGCTTAAATTGCGAGGTCCGCCTGTCCTCCCTCGCACACCCTCCTTTCCGGACACGCATAAGTTACTGAAAAACCTAAATCTCGCAGGAATGCTGCTCGATTTTTAACGGTTTTTATACTTTAAGTATGTTCAAATTGAGATGTTTGATTTTAAATTTTCCCCAAACTACATTCGTCAGAATGTAGTTTATCAAAGTTTAGATTGAACCTTTTTAAAGGTTCATAGGGTTTGGGGCAAAGCCCCAAGGTTTTGGCAATAAAGTATACTTTAACCCAATATCAATACCTTCCGTATATTCCGATTTATGTTATACTATATTAAATAAGTTCTTTACTGTTGTAATAATGTACGGGAGGATAACTATGCCGAAATCACCTAACCAAAAACTCAAGCTTTTGTACTTAATGAAAATTTTTATGGAATTTACAGATGAAACACATAGTATAACAATGACTGATATTATTGAAAAATTATCCGAGTACGGAATAAGTGCGGAAAGAAAAAGTCTGTATAGCGACATCGAAAGTCTAAGGTTATTTGGTCTTGACATTATAGGTACACAGGAAGACCGTACATATTCCTATCACATAGGCAACAGGCCATTTGAGCTTGCAGAGCTTAAGCTTTTGGTAGACTCAATTCAATCGGCAAAATTCATAACCGAGAAAAAATCCAACGAGCTTATCAAAAAATTAGAAAGTCTTGCCAGTAAATACGAGGCAACTCAACTTCACAGACAGGTATTTGTTTCCGGTCGTGTCAAAACAATGAACGAAAGCATTTATTACAATGTTGACAGAATACATACAGCAATAGCCGAAAACTCAATAATAACATTCCAATACTTCCAATGGAATGTAGATAAGAGCATGGAGCTTCGCCACAACGGTGCTTTATATACGGTAAGTCCATGGGCATTATCATGGGACGACGAAAATTATTACCTTATAGCATATGACAGCACAAAAGGCATTATAAAGCACTTCCGTGTTGACAAAATGCTTCACATAACACAGACCGGCAGACCGAGAGAAGGCAGACAGGTATTCAAGGCTTTCGATACTGCGATATACGCTAAAAAAATGTTTGGTATGTATGGCGGCGATGAAATTTCAGTGCGTATGGAATGTGATAATGATCTTGCCGGAGTTATTATCGACCGTTTCGGCAAAGATGTGTCCATAATCCGCATAGACGACAAACGGTTTGCCGTAAATGTCGAAGTGGCGGTCAGTAAACAGTTCCTTGCATGGATAATCGGTCTCGGCGAAGGTGTTAAAATTGTCAGTCCGTCAAGCGTTGTAAAAATGATGAACGATGAAATCGACAGACTTGTAATCCGGTATAAGCAATAAGCGAACATAAATTTGTACTCTGAGGTGTGTTTATTGGACACCTGAATGTTTAAAATAAGAACCATAAGAGATGACTTCCCTTTGGTTCTTATTTTTTTATGAATGGAAAAGGGACAGAATATAAAACAGGAGGCGGAAATATGGTGGCTGATTTACTTTATTACATTATGGATTATCGCGGACATTATTACAGGTCAGATATGACGAATGAACTTGTTGTTGCTGCGGACGAAAACGATGCATCTATGTTTACATTTGCACAGGCAAATAATAAAATCGGAACGGGAAAAAAATCGTCATTCTATTGTATTGTGCCGACGGAAAATAACAAAAAAATTTCCGAATCGGAGGAGGTCTGCAATAAGTGTATTTCAAATAAGGAAATACCTGTTGTGTTAAATAATCAAATCCAAAGAAAATGTAGTTCTCCTGTAAAAGAAATTGTTCGTAACGAATTAAAAAATTCGGTGGAAAAGAGTATTTCGTCAGATGACTTATCAGAGATAGATTGGTTAAAATACCTTGAGCATTTTATAAATGTATCATCTGAAGTTAAAAACTACCGTGATAAGCTTACAAATAATCTTACAGATATTGATCAGAAGATATGTGATATTCTTCATTATATTGAGCTGTGTGAAACAAAATCCGGAGAAGCGGAAGATCTGGTTGAGCTGTTACGGATATGTCGTGAAAACCGTAGAGATATAAAAGATGAGCTTTTGAGAACGGAATATTTTCAGACAAATTTCGGTACAAGCATAAATATATCAAAGGCAAAGCAGGCGGCTAAATCCATAAAAGGTCTTGAAACAAGAAAATACACTCCACGGAAATATAATTTACTGTTTAAAGACTGTGTCATGAAAAGCAGTCCTCCGGTTAAAGAGGCTTTACATAATGCCGAAGATAATAAAATTCATGTAATTACAGAACAAAAAAATATATATCGAGGTGGAAAGGATATTATGACAGAGGATAAATGTGTTACTCCTTTAGACGGAAAAGAAAATAACTGGCTTTCATTTGCAAAACAGCAGGCTGAATTTTACCGTAATGCCGAGCAATATATGATAAATCTGAATATCGAAATTAATGAAATTGATAAGGTAATAGAAAATACCCTGGCTGAGGCTGAAGATGTAAACTGCAATGCCGCACAAGGCTATAACATATTCAAAACGCTTAAAGAGCTCCGCATTAAAAGAAAAAACAAATTACATGAGTTGAACTGTATTTATGCAATGACGGATGGAGTTGATTGCAGTGCTTTTGCGGAGATTTTCGAAAAAAGTCTTGATGAGCTTGAAAGTATTTTAAATATCGGTAATAATATTGAATTAATAAAAACAGAAGCAATTTAATAGTATAGGAGAGTGCTTGAATTGAAAAAGGATAAAATTATTAAAACAATAATAGTAATTGTATTGGCTTTGGATATGGTAGGTTTATACAGCATATATGAAGATAACAGCAGTTTACATCACTTACCGAACTATACATACACAAGTAATAAAAAAAGTAACTCAACATACAGTGCATATGATAAAACAGATACGAGTACTTCAAACAGCAGTTCAAACAGCAGTTCAAGCTCAAAAAGCAGCAGTTCATATTCAAGCGGCAGTTTAAAAAACTACTCTTACTCAAACAGCAGTTCAAAAAGCAATTACAATTACGATTATGATTACAGCTATACATATGATTCCTATGATGACGGCTACGACGCTGTATATATGGATGGAGATTATGATTACGACAGATACGAATACGACAGCGAATATGCCGACGGTGTAGATGATGCAATAGATGAATTGGGTGACGATTGGTAATTAGGCGGCTGTAAGTCGAAATCGGTATTTTGACTTGTTTAAACATATTGATTAGATAAAATTAACTTTTATATAAAATAAACCCTATTTCGTAGAAATAGGGTTATTAAGGTTTAGATCAATCCTTTTTAAAGGATTGTGGGTTTAAGGGCAAAGCCCTTAGGTCTTGATTTTGTGGGGTTTGGGGCAAAGCCACATTGGTTATAATATTATGCAAATCAAACCGCCACTGCCTTCGTTGAGTATCTTCTGCAATGACTCCTGAAGCTTAAGCTGTGCGTCCTCCGGCATTGTGTATATTTTGTTGTTCATGCCTTCATTTACGAGCGTGTCAAGCGTTCTGCCGAATAAATTAAGCTCCCATATTTTTTCCTTATCGGTTTTATATGTATTGAGAATATCGTCTATAAATTCCTTGCTCTGCTCTTCTGTTCCGACTATTGGTGCAACCTCGGTTTCTATGTCCGTTTTTATCATATTTATTGCCTCGCCATGTGCCTTTATCTTTATGCCGTAGCGTGAACCGTGCTTGAATACCTCCGGCTCGTTCAGCACAATGTCCTCAAATGCCGGACCGACTATGCCGTAGCCTTTGCGTTTTACGTCGGCAAGCGCGGAGCTTATTTTTTCATACTCATTTTTGACGGAGGAAAGCTCCTTCATTATATTTATAAGCTCATAATCGCCTTTTATATCCATGTTTATAGTTTCGCTGAGTACGGTGTAAAACAAATCGTCCTGCATGGAAACATCTATTTCCGCATCACCGCTGCCGGCGGATATATCACCAACATAGGCTTTCCTTATATATTCGTTGGCCTCAAGCTCTGCGGCACTGTCGGCTATTCCTCTCAGCTCCGCCGTTTTTTCGGTTATGGAAAGAAGTGAATCGATAATGGATTTTTTGAGCCAATGCTCGGAATCAAGCACTTCAATCCATTTGGGAATGTTCACCGTTATTTCGTTTACCGGAAATTCAAAAAGCAGTCCTTCGAGAATCGTGTTTATGTCGTCATCTCTGAGCTGGGCACAGTTTATCGCAAATACGGGAACAGAATATTTATCCTCAAGCTCCTTCCGCAGCAGGTCTGTTTCAGCTGAATACGGGTTTGCCGTATTAAGTACGATAACAAACGGTTTCTGTGTTTTTTTAAGCTCCGCAATTATATCCTCCTCCGCTTTTACATAATTTTCTCTCGGTATGTCGGTTATTGTTCCGTCTGTTGTCATTGCCACCGCAACGGTAGAGTGGTCGTTTATTACCTTGTTTGTGCCTAATCTTGCCGCCTCCTCAAGAGGCATCGGTTTATCCGACCATGGTGTGTTTACCATTCTTGCTCCGTCACCGTCGGTTATGCCTTCAGCACCGTCAACTATGTACCCAACGCAGTCAATAAGCCGCATTTTGAACTTTATGCCGTCGCTCACCTGTACCTCTGCCGGCTTTGAAGGAACGAATTTCGGCTCGGTTGTGGTTATTATTCTGCCCTGACCGATAAGCGGAAGTTCATCTCTTGCTCTGTCCTTTTCGGCCTGTATGCTCATGTTCGGCAGAACGCTTTTTTCCATAAAGCGTCGTATAAAGGTTGATTTGCCTGTCCGGCAGGGTCCAGTGATGCCTATGTAAATTGCGCCGCCGGTGCGTTCAGAAATATCCTGATAAATGTCTGGATTTGTCATATTATGCCCTCCGAAGCTAATTTTTCTGTTTATAAAATCTATGTCGGCTATGCTTATATTATGACCATGCTTATATTACAAAAATAAAAAAATATAATACGAATTTTTCATTGATTTTACAGCTGTAAGGCTTTATAATTATCAGAGTACATGAGAATAATTCATATAATCAACCGAAAGGATAATATTTGACATGGATACAAAAAAATACGAAGCTCTGCTTGCTTCAATCAATCTCGGCAGCTTTACAAAAGCGGCACAGGTTCTCGGATATACACAGTCCGGACTTACTCATATGATGAACGGACTTGAAAACGAATTTGGCTTTCAGCTTCTTATAAGAGGACATCACGGCGTTAAGCCTACGCCTAATTGCAGCCGTATACTTCCGTACATACAGAAGCTTGTGGAAACAAGTGCAGCGCTGGATGTTGAAATAAAGCGTGTAAACTCAATGAAGGATTCTATAATACGAATAGGTTCATATTCGAGCATTATCATGCACTGGCTTTCCGATGCGGTAAAGCGGTTTAATGCCGAATATCCCGATGTTACCTTTGAAATAAAGGACGGTGTTTCGGACGAAATATATAACTGGGTTCTGGACGGAACAATCGACATAGGCTTTCTTTCCAAACAAGAGGAATATAAGACCGAATGGATAACACTCCGAAAGGATCCGCTTTATGCAATACTTCCGGCTGACGATAAATACAGCAGCAAGGTGCTTCCGCTTACGGAGCTTAACGGAAAGAAATTTTTTATGCCGTCCTACGGACTTAATAAGGATATTGACCGTGTATTCAACAAATATGACATAAAGCCGAATATAAGCAATTCACATATGAATTATTCGGTTATCATTTCAATGGTAGAAAGAGGCCTTGGAACGAGCATACTTTCCGAGCTGCTGCTTAAGGGCAGAAACGATAACATAAAGATAATGGAAACAAAGCCGAAAATCTATCGTGAGCTCGGCATAGCGATACAGTCGCAGAAATATGCAACAAATACGGTTAAAAAATTCATTGAATGCACAAAAAATATAGTAAATGAAAAATATAATTAATATATGATATAAGGGCTCTGCCCTTAAACACGCCACCCTTTAAAAAGCGTGGACGTAAACTCTGACTAACTACATTCTTACGAATGTAGTTATGGGAAATATTTAAACCAAACTCCCAAAATTGAACATGCCTAAAGTATAAAAACCGTTAAAAAGCTCGCAGTATTCCTGCGAGCTTTAGGTTTTTCAGTAACTCATGCGTGTCCGGAAAGGAGGGAGTGCGAGGGAGGACAGCGTTGGTCATGACTTTTGCAAGCAAAAGCAACTCCGTTGCCGCACCGTCTTGTGCGGTCAGTATTCGCAATTCTAAGCGCGTCCTCCCTCGCAAAACACCCTTGCGACTTGTAAAGCCGCAAATGATTTATGAAAACGCAGATATGCAAAATATAAATTTTATTTCTTCGGCGGTCTTGGGCCATAGAACTGGTAATAGTCCGTCTTTATCCATGCATTGAAGAGCTTTCTCTTTGCGCTTGCTTTTTTGCCGAAAAGCTTCTCGAAATACTCCATTGATGTTATTACATAGGTTGACCATGTTTCGTTTGAGTGCATCGTTCCGCCGAGAGAGCGGTACATATCCTCTACGGTTTTCATATCACCGAGTCTTTCGCCGTAAGGTGGATTGGTTATAAGACAGCCGTAATCTCCGTAAAGCTCAAGCTCCTGCACCGGCTTAACCTCAAAGGTTATGCAATCGTCAACTCCGGCAAGCTCCGCATTTGATTTCGCAAGCTCGATAGCTGCCGGATCTATGTCACTGCCGTATATTTCCGGCATACAGTCATAATCTATTGCGGCATAGGCCTTTTTTCGCTCCTCTTTCCAAAGCTTTTCGGGAACTCTGTCCCATTTTTCCGATGCAAAGTGTCGGTTAAGTCCGGGAGCTATATTTCTCGCTATCATAGCCGCCTCAATGGGTATTGTACCGGAACCGCAGAAGGGATCCATAAGTACTCTGTCCTTGTTCCAGTAGCTTAATTCAATCATAGCCGCCGCAAGTGTTTCCTTAAGCGGTGCATCAAGTGCATTGGCACGGTAGCCTCTTTTGTGAAGGCTTGAACCTGATGTATCTATTGTAAGAGTTACAATATCCTTAAGCAAAGCAACCTGTATTGTATACTCTGCACCGGTTTCGTCAAACCAGTCCACATCGTATACACCCTTAAGTCTTTCTACAACTGCCTTTTTAACGATAGCCTGACAGTCTGAAACTGAATAGAGCGTGCTTTTTACGCTTTTTCCGACTACCGTAAACTTTCCGTCAACCGGAATCCATTCCTCCCAGGGGAGTGCCTTTGTTCCCTGAAAAAGCTCTTCAAATGAAACAGCCTTGAAGGTTCCTATCTTTATAAGTATTCTGCTGGCACATCTGAACCAGAGATTTGCCTTTGGTATAACGCTTTCGTCACCTGTGAATTCAACTCTTCCGTCAAAGGTGTGAATATTTTCAAATCCGAGCTTTATAGCTTCTCTCTTTACACATGCCTCAAGTCCTGCCGCAGCAGTAGCAATATAATTAATCATTGTTTTCTCCTTAAAAATAAAACTTTTTTCAATATTACAAAGCACCGTTATCATGTAAAAATTTTATATACATATTTTCAACTCTGTCAAGGTCATCTTTATGAAGGTCACCGATTTTAAAAATAAAGCTGTCCTTCGAAAGCAGAGTAACCTTTGATATTCTTGCTGTCGAAGCCAATCTGAGGTTAGCCTCATGCCAATACAATATCGGTATGTCATAAGGATCTTCCTGTCTTACTTTGTGCTTAGTAATCTTAACCGACAGAACGCCGAGTATATTTTCATCTAACACGATTACAGGTCTGTTGAGTATTTTGGAGGCATCTTCTTCCAAAGGAAATTCTACAAACCATACTTCTCCTTTTTCCAATTTTTAACCTCTTTTCTTTTTCATTTCCTCAAATATTTCGTCCCATTCGTTTTCTTCTGCCCATTCATCATCGGAAGAAATGACTGCTTTTCCGGCTTTATTATATTTGGTATTTTCCATGGCAAGCTTATATGCCTGTGAACCGTAAATACCTTTATTCATGGTCGGCTGAAAAGGCAAAGCCTGATCTCTTACTGCCTGTCTTGCCGTCATTGTAAAAAATGTAGTCATATCCAAGCCTAAATTGGACATTAATTCCTGAAGCTGAGCCTTTAAGTTTTCGTCCATTCGTATTGTAACATTTGTTGTTGCCATAGAATCAACTCCTCTCATTTATATATTATACAATATGTTAAATGCAGCGTCAATGCGCTGTTATTATAATGCACATATTAAAATATTATGCTTAATTATAAAATTTAATATATCTTGAAATAAAGCTGCTTTAAATGTAAAATATATAAAAACACTTTAAAAAATATTTTTGAACGGAGATAACAATGTACAAATTACTGAAAACAAGCGGACGAGCCAAACGTGGCGAATTTCACACACCTCACGGTGTAATACAGACACCTGTTTTTATGAACGTAGGAACTCTTGCGGCTATTAAGGGTGCATTATCAACAGAGGACCTTGAGAGAGTTAAATGTCAGGTTGAGCTTTCCAACACATATCATCTTCACCTTCGTCCCGGTGATGAGGTTGTTAAAAAGCTCGGCGGACTTCATAAATTTATGGTATGGGACAAGCCCATACTCACCGACAGCGGCGGATTCCAGGTTTTCTCGCTTACCTCATTGAGAAAGATAAAGGAAGAAGGCGTTTATTTCAATTCGCATATTGACGGACGCAAGCTTTTTATCGGACCTGAGGAAAGTATGCGTATACAGTCCAACCTTGCCTCTACAATAGCCATGGCATTCGACGAATGTGCTCCTGCCCTTGCTGACAGAGGCTATGTGGAAAATTCTGTTGCAAGAACAACTCGCTGGCTTTACAGATGCAAAGCCGAAATAGACAGACTTAATTCACTTGATGACACAATAAACAAACAACAGATGCTTTTCGGCATAAATCAGGGTGCAATATATCCCGACATTCGTATCGAGCATGCAAAGCGTATTTCCGAGCTCGACCTTGACGGCTATGCTGTCGGCGGTCTTGCTGTCGGTGAAACTCACGAAGAGATGTATCACATTCTCGAAGAGGTTGTTCCCTATCTTCCTCAGAACAAGCCGACATATCTCATGGGTGTAGGCACACCGGAGAACATTCTCGAAAGCGTTGAAAGAGGTATTGATTTCTTCGACTGCGTACTTCCGGCACGTAACGGACGTCATGCCCATGTATACACAAACCACGGAAAGCTCAATCTTCTCAATGCAAAATACGAGCTTGATGACACACCTATTGACGATACCTGCGACTGCCCCGTATGCAGACGTTATTCAAAGGCATACATCCGTCATCTTTTCAAGGCAAAGGAAATGCTTGCAATGCGTCTTTGCGTAATGCACAACCTTTATTTCTTCAACACTATGATGGAGGAAATAAGACTTGCTCTCGATGAGGACAGATTTGAAAGCTACAAGCGTGCAAAGCTTGACGGTTTCAAAGAAAACGGAAAATAAACCATTATAAGAATATTAGAATAGCTTTAATTGCTTGACTACCATGTTATAATTTTATATAATATTCTTTAGGTTGTCCGAAGGATATTCGGATATTAAGCTAACAAAAGGAGAGAACACAATGTTTTACAATTTTCTTGCAGAAGTAAGTACTAAAATCGGCTCTGAGGCTGCATCATCGGCTGCCGCTTCTTCATCAACAACAGCAGCGGCAACAGGCTTAGGCGGCGGATCTTTTTCATGGATTATCATTTACATCATAGTTATTTTTGCAGCTATGTATTTCATGTCAATCAGACCTCAGAAAAAGAGACAGAAAGAGCATGACGAAATGATCAGCAAAATCAAACCCGGCGATTCCGTTCTTTGCAACACAGGTATGTACGGTAAGGTTGTTGATGTAACAGCTGAATGCTACATTGTTGAATTCGGTATGAACAGAGGCGTAAGAGTTCCCGTTCTTAAGAGCGAAATTGCTTATGTAAAAGAGCCTAACCTTTCAAACAAGGTTGAAGAACCCGTTGAAGAAGAAAAGACAGGCCTTTTCGGAAGAAAGAAAAAAGCTAAAGAAGAAACAAAGGCTGAAGATGCAAATGCAGTAGACGCATCAACAGAAAAAAAAGATAACTAAAAACTTATAAAACGCCCGAAATTTGATTTTCGGGCGTTTTTGTTTTGTCTGCAACATTTCAATTTAAGTATAATCAAAGTATAAACATTGGATTCAATCTTTAATTTTTTATCTTAGAATAAAGTGCATCATTTCTCGAAAGTAAATAAACACAATACTGATTCATGCTTATTCCTTCTCTTTGCGAATGTTCGGCCAACATTCTATGAAGGCTTTTAGGTATTCGTAATTTAAACTGACCTGAATAATCATCAAGGCTGTCAGGCTCGTATATATCTATTCCTTCCTCAATGGCAGCTTCAAGCCAAGCTTTTTTTGCATCGACGGCATTTGTTACCGCAGTCTCGATTGTTTCACCACAGGTTAAACACCCCGGCAAATCAGGATAAGAAACCACAAAACCGCCCTCATCTTTATCCTCAACAATCTCCATACGGTATGGCATTGCCATATATTCTTCAAGCGTTTTCATTGTTCCGATACCTCCCTATAAGAACATTATATACGACACTATATATGGTATCAACATTTTAAAAATTTTATAGAAAAAGCCGCAAACATAAGTTTACGGCTGAAAATTTATCTCATAATGATATACGCACTATACGTACCATATATAAGCACGCAGAGCAGACCTTCAAGTCTTGACACTCTTTCCTTTGATCTTGCAAAAAGGTATGTGACAATGCTCACAAAAATCAATATACACACATCGGCGATTATCTCATAATCGGCAGTCATGGGAGCGATGGTCGAGGCAATACCGAGTATAAACAGAATATTGAATATACATGAGCCGACGGCATTACCGAGAGCAAGTCCGGAATCGCCCTTCTTTGCCGCAACGATTGATGTAACAAGCTCAGGAAGAGATGTTCCGATTGCAACAATGGTGAGTCCGACAAGTGTATCGCTCATACCGAGAGATTTTGCAATAAGACTTGCATTATCTACAACAAGATCGCCGCCGAATACTATTGCGGCAAGGCCGCCGAGTATAAACACAACTGCCTTCGGAACAGATACCTTTTCGTCGGAGTTATCCTCTACCCTGTTTTTCAATGCACTTCTCACAACAACCGTAAGATATGCGGCAATGCCGGCAAGCAATATTACACCGTCGAGTCTGCTTAAGCTGCCGTCAAATATAAGCACCAGCAGAAGCACCGTTATTGCAATATTCCAGAGCATATCCCTTTTCAATATTTCTTTATCTGAATTGAACGGTATAATTACGGCACTGATACCGATTACCATAAGCAGGTTAAATATATTCGAACCGATTATATTACCGAGCGAAATACCGTTATTTCCGCCGAGGCTTGCCGTTATGCTTACGGCTGTTTCCGGTGCACTTGTACCCATGGCAACAATAGTCAATCCGATAATAACCGACGGAACCTTAAGTGCCTTTGCGACCGAAGATGCTCCGGAAACAAAGAAGTCCGCTCCCTTAACCAGCAGAACAAAACCGACAATAAGCAACAAATACATCATCATAATATTACCTCCCAAAATAAATAAAATTTATTCAGGTACAAAAAAGAGACCTTTATCGCACCTGTAATGCAATAAAAGTCTCGTCATATACAATGGTGTATATTTATTGCCCGGCTGAAACAGCGTGATGACGAACAATAAACCATTCGATTTTACCGAATGTCAACTACTCCCTAATATTTATATAATTTTTACCACATAAAGCCTTATCTGTCAACAGTTATATTTCAATATATGCAAATTTTATTTAGAAAATTACCGTAAGAAGCATTTTGAAATTCTCTACACCGAAAACCGCATGAGGATGTCCGGCAGGCATAACGATTGTATCGCCTTCGTGGAGTTCGTGCTCTATACCATCGATTGTTATTCTTCCGACTCCGTCGAGGCACTGAACCATAGCATCGCCCATTGATTCATGTGTGCTTATCTCTTCACCCTTCCAGAATGAGAAAAGTGTAAGGCTGACATATTCATTCTGTGCAAGTGTTTTGCTTACAACCTGTCCTTCCTGATAGCTGAGCTCTGTTTTAAGGTTTAATTTTTCTGATTTTTTGATATTTTTAATTTTAACGTCCATTATCCATACCTCCGATTTTTATTCATAATCATTATAACTCATTTGCATATGATAAATCCGTTTTAATTACAACATTTTAGAGATTTTTTAACATATACATTATTGTATATAAATAAATGAGGTGACTTTCTTGATTATCAAAGCCTTCAAATTTAGAAAACAACAGCTTCTGCTCGGCATAGCGATAATTGCCGCATTTGCCGCCGTTATCAAAGCTGTACCACCTGCCGCAAAAACCGTATTCAACACAGTTGTTGCAAAAACCGAGCGTCTTCTGCCGATATACTGTGTGCAGACCGATGAACCGAAAATAGCAATCAGCTTTGACGCCGCTTAGGGAGCGGACGACACCGATCGACTGCTTGAAATACTCGAAGAGAACAATGTAAAAACGACCTTTTTCATGTGCGGCTACTGGGTAGACAAATATCCGGAGGAGGTCAAGAAGATTGCCGAGGCCGGACACGATATCGGAAACCACTCCGCTACCCATCCGCATATGAGCCAGCTGTCCTCCGAGCAGATAGCCGAAGAGCTTACCGCAACAGGCGAGAAGGTAAAGAATATAACCGGAGTGGAAATGAATCTTTTTCGTGCTCCCTTCGGAGAATATACCAATGACGTTATTTCAACAGCTGAAAAATGCGGATACTATACAGTACAATGGGATGTTGATTCCCTTGACTGGAAGGAATACGGCGTTGACTCCGAAATCAACCAGGTTTTGAACCACAAGCACCTTTCCAACGGCTCAATTATACTTTTCCACAACGATGCCAAATACACTCCCGATGCTCTCGGCACAATAATAAAGGGTCTTAAGGATAAAGGCTACGAGATAGTTCCCATATCCGAGCTTATTATAAAAGACAATTACACAATAAACGCCGAGGGCAGACAAATTCCAAACGAAGTCACAAACAAAAATTCACTTACAGATTAATTTTATAGTAAAAATGTATATATTTTTCACTTTGTTTTTAATAAAATACATCATTTTAACAACAGTATATTGTTATTTATATATTTTCATGTTATAATTTAGCTGTTTATATTGCAAACAATTATACTTGGGAGGATTACACATGGAAGATATTTCAAAAATGTCATGTGTTGACTGTTCGGTCGGAAACTGCAACTTTATGGACAAATCATTTCCGCAGTTCTGTCCTACCGTCAACACAATAGACGAAGAAAAACGTGATGAAATCAAAAATGTTTATGAGGAAGAGGAAAACCGCAAATGTATGCTTTCTGCCGCAATGGTTGAATACGAAGGCTACGGCAAAACAACCCGTATTGAAGAAATAATGGAATTTGCCAGAAAAATGGGCTTTAAAAAAATCGGAATTGCCAACTGCTTAGGTCTTATAAAAGAAGCAGGCACACTTGGAAAAATACTCCGCTACAACGGCTTTGAGGTAGTCGGCTACGGCTGCAAAATCGGCTGTATTCCCAAGGTGGAAATCGGCATTCCCGAAGAATGCAATGCGGTTGGCAAAAATATCTGCAATCCTATTTTACAGGCTAAAATGCTCAACGAGGCAAAGACCGAGCTTAATATAGTTGTCGGTTTATGTGTAGGCCATGACAGCTTATTCTACAAATACTCCGACGCTCTTGTAACAACAGCGGTAACGAAGGACAGAATTCTCGGACACAATCCCGTTGCGGCGCTTTACGGTGCAGATTTCTATTTTAAGAAAAGAATGTATCCGCCCAAAGAGGATAAATAAATTTTAAAATTAAAGGCGTATGAAAAAATAAATTCTGTTTTTTCACACGCCCTTTCTCTGCTCATGTATTTCCTTTAAATCGTCTATCGCCGGTTCAGGATCCATAGTATGAAACATAAAATAATTTCGTTTCATTGTTTTCACATCAGCCTGTTTATATATCTGCGAACTGCTTTCGCCCGTATAATAGTGCCAATATCTATATATATATCCAATCCAGTATATTGTGTCCTTCGGATATATTTCTCCGCCCTTTATCAGCTTATCTCCTGCTCCGTCCTCAATTTCCTCAAGGAGATATTCTTCGCCTGCCCATTGCATACGGTTATATACCGAATCGAGCTGTTTTGCGATATCGGATTTCATAAATATTCGGATAAACACGGCACTGTCATAGCCTTTATCAACGGAAAGTTCAAACAGCCTTCCCTGTATATCGCAAAGCTTAAAATCCATTGGCTCCATCAGCTTTCACCTCACAAAGCATCATCAAGAATTTCATCAAAAAATCTGCCTTCTCTGCGGTAGTCCTTGCATACCCTGTTGGCAAAATCAACTCCGCTCTTGCGGTTTTTATCCGCAATGGTCCGCAAAAAGCGTTTTTCAAAGCCTGATATATCAAGCTCTTTTTCTATTCTTACCGCATCACAGCCTTTTTGCGTTACAACTGCATACTGCTCATCGAGCTTCAATGCCGACAGGCTGTTTACCAATGCTGTATCCGTAATATTCCCGTTAAGATACAGCAATATTCGGTTTTCTTCCAACACAATACTATCGGAGGCGGCTTTTATTTCATCAATAATCATATCATAAGCAGGAATATTATTTTTAACACACAATGAATAAATGCCTTCTGCCATGTTCTCCGTCGGAGCGGCACCCTTTTCCCAACGATTGACCGTTGACGCCGTAACGCCTATTTTTTCGGCAAACTCCTTTTGGCTTATATTCATATATGTGCGGATTTTTTTGATTATTTTCTGCATAAATGCCGCCTCTTATACACTTTTACATTATTTCTCCTGATTAAGCTCAAATCTTTCGAAATATCCGATAAGCTCGCCATTCTCATCTCTTACGGGATTAATATATTTTCTGAGGTTATCGGTTGTCACTCCGAGATATATTTCGCTTCCGTGTGCTTTAAGCTTTTCTACCGAGCGGATAATCATTTTCTGGATATTTTCATCATGGCAGTCAAGAAGATTTTTGCCGATTAAATCCCTGTACCCTCTTACCTCATAGAAATAAAACTCAGCCTTTTTATTCATATACCGTATTATATGGTTCACATCAACATACATAATCGGATACGGTATTGCATCAAGAATATACTGCTCCATTGTTTTCATATAAAATCCCCCTTAGACCGTTATACAATAAACATTGCGTCACCGAAGGAGAAAAATCTGTACTTCTCTTCAACGGCAATTTTGTAGGTATCAAGTATTCTGTCTTTTCCGACCAACGCCGCAACAAGCATTATAAGCGTGGATTCCGGCAGATGGAAATTCGTTATAAGGCAGTCGATAGCCTTAAATTTATATCCGGGATAAATAAATATCTTTGTCCAGCCGCTTCCGGCATGAACAACACCGTTTTCATCGGTTACGGATTCAAGCGTTCTTGTGCTTGTTGTGCCTACCGCAATTATTCTGCCGCCGTTTTTCTTTACATTGTTTATCTTTTCTGCCTCTGATTCCTCAACCACATAATATTCGGAGTGCATTTCGTGGTTTGTAACGTCCTCAACCTTAACGGGACGGAATGTTCCCAGACCGACATGAAGCGTTACATGTGCAATCTCAACGCCCATATCCTTTATCTGCTGAAGAAGCTCCGGTGTAAAATGCAGACCTGCCGTAGGTGCTGCCGCAGAGCCGTCATGCACAGCATAAACCGTCTGATAGCGGTTTTTATCCTCAAGCTTATGTGTTATATACGGAGGAAGCGGCATTTCTCCGAGCTCCTCAAGTATATTTTCAAAAACTCCGTCATAGTGAAATTTAACAATTCTGTTGCCGCCTTCGATTACCTCAAGTATTTCCGCCTCAAGTCTGCCGTCGCCGAAGGTTATTACATCGCCCGGCTTTGCCTTTTTTCCGGGATAAGTAAGCACTTCCCATGTATCAAGGTCTTTACGCACAAGAAGAAGTATCTCCACTCTCGCTCCGGTATTTTTTCTTTCTCCGATAAGTCTTGCCGGAAGAACCTTTGTATCGTTTATTACAAGGCAGTCGCCTTTTTTAAGGTATTCCGTTATATCTCTGAATATTTTGTGTTCAATTTCTCCGCTGTCCTTATGAAGCACAAGAAGTCTTGAAGACGATCTGTCCTTAAGCGGCTCCTGTGCTATAAGCTCCTGCGGAAGGTCATAATAAAAATCACTTGTTTTCATATTCTTTCTCCGATTATTCTACTGTTACTCCTGTATAGTAATGCTGTAATATTTCGATATAGTCATATCCGAGCTGTCCGTAGCCGTTGGCACCTCTCTGGCTTAAGCCGACACCATGACCTATTGCACGGCCGGAAATATTTATTGTCGAACCGCTTGAACGGATTACCGTTGTTCCGGTTGAAGCTGTGCTTGTTGAAGAACTGCCTGCTGAATTGTTTAAGAACGGAACAAGCTCTGGTATTTTGCTTAAATCAACGGATTTTCCGTCCGCACCGTATGCCTTTGTGCCGGAGGCTGTTGAATAAACAACCGCACAGTCATTACCTATTACATAGCTGTTCTTATCCGTCATTGTATATCCGTCAATAGGTGACGAAACAAACGTACCGAGCGCAACATTAAGATTTGAATTTGAACCCGATGACGAATTTCCCGATTCGGTTATGCCGTTTGTTATTGTGAACACACGGCTTGAAAGCGATGAGCCGATTGCATTAAACACAGTACGGCAGTTTTCGAGTGTTATGGCCTTAGTGCCTTCCGTTCCTATAAATTCAACCTTCTGCACTCTGCTTGTCTTATTGTCTATTGTTATTCTCATGCCTGTTGCCGAGCCTATATTGTAACCGTTGGCGGCACATATTTTGTCTATATCGGAAAGTGTGAATGTTCTTGTCCATGTCTGGCAGTCGGTTTCATATTCATCGGGAACAGCCTTAAGATACGGAACATCATTACCCCATACGTTTACGGCGTCTTCGGTATATCCGCCCGATGATGACGAGAAAAGCGCCTCAATGGGTGAACCGTTATAATATATTGCTTTTCCTTCTGTGTCAACAACCGCCTGTGTTGTTGTTTTGCTTTCATTTGTATATCCGCCGTATACCTGGCAATGGGTTGTATCACAAATATCATAGCCCAAATCAGACTTTTTCTGAACCTTTATAAGCGCATAGGTTCTTGCGGCACAAGCCTGTGCTTTTATTGCCTCATAGGCATAGCTTGACGGTATTTCCGAAGGAACGACGCCATAAAGATATTCCTCAAAATCAACTATGTTTACGGCTGTTATAAGTCCGCTTGACGCAAGCTGGAACTTCATTATTCCTCTGTATTCCCTTGAACCGAGGTCAACATTTGTATCAGCACTCTGTCCGGCAAAATACGCATCAGTATTTGTTATAAGGAATATGGGATCACCGCTTACCGAAAGAATAAGGACATCGGACGGCGCTACCGCAGAACCACCCAATGAAGCGGCGGCAGTCTGTGCCTCACTCATTGACTGATAGCCGTATATTGTTACTGTCCAGCCTCTGTTGTTATATCCGGGAAGTGCATTGGCATAGCCCTGAGATATATAGTTATCCGCCTGTGCCTTTGCATCGTCAAAGCCGTTGGCGTCTATGGGAATGACCACCTGATAGCTGACCCCGACTCTTACGGCAAAGCCGTTGGCTGAATAAAACTCGGCTATTGAAGAATAATCAAAAGGATCATCCGAAGGACTGTCGATAAATTTTAAAGTCTTATTCTGAATGTTTATCTGCTGTTTGTTTTCATAGGCGCTTGTAAGTCCTACTCTTATGTATTCGGGCATGGTTGCTTTTGCAAAGGCTGTTGCCGGTGTACTCGAAATCATAAGAACAGCACACACAACCGCTGACGCTATTCTTTTTAAATATTTCAAAATTATTACCTCCGCTTTTCATATTTATTACACTGTACATTATAAAATATAATCGTTCAAAATGCAAAAACTAAAGGGGGCTATAATGAATTTTAATAAAAATTTAATATTTAAGGATATGGAGATTTGCTCAAAGTCTTAATAAAAGCGATATACCATAAGTGCAAAAAATCGTCCTGTTACAGACAGAACGATTTTTGTGTTTTCAATATTTATTATATATTTGTCCCCTGTTTCCTGCACCGATTACATATACAATCAATTCACCGTTATCCACTGTATAAATAATTCTGTAATCACCGACACGCAATCTGAATAAATCATCATGCCCTTTCATCTGCTTTATATCACTGCCATATGGTAACAGGTTGATAGCTTCTATAATTCTCTTTTTAGTTGGCATCGGAAGTTTATCAATAAATTTTTTGGCTTACTTTTTAATGATAAGTTTATACATCAGTCAATGCCCCATTCTTTTTTACACTCTTCAAGTGTATACTCTTTGTCCTTGTCGGGATCTTTATCTTTTTTATAATCCTGCCAAAGTTCTTCGCAAAAATCTTCGTCAGATTCCTCATCAGCAGTTATTCCCTGCACATATGCAAGAACATAGCCCATTTTATAATCCGGCACTTTATCCAGCAATTTAATTATTATTTCCTTGTTACTCATTGTATCACCTCATTATTATACTAATTATATATTCACAAATTTATATCATTTATTTTCTATATATTATAATATACGCTTACACAGATTACAATAAAGTTGAAAAATCAATACGGCACTTGCAGCTCCTTTATATAGAACCTATTCATTGTGCTGTGCACAACCGCCTCCGGCTTTTCAATTTCCCGGAAGCCGAGCTTTTCATACATTTTTACTGCCGTTGCAAGATTGGTATGTGTTTCGAGGTAAAGCAGTTTATAGCCTGCTTTTCGTGCAAACTCCTCCGCAAGCGACATAAGCTGTTTTCCGTAGCCTTTGCCCTTTGCTTCATCCGAAAGATACAGCTTTTGTATTTCGGCACAGCCTTCAAAGCCATCAAACTCCGCAATGCCTATTCCGCCGATAGTTTCGCCTTCATCGTTTTTTGCGATATAATAAACCCTTTTGTCAGGAGCTGCGTTATAAAATTCGCTCAGGTTATCTAAACCCTTATCGAAATATACCGTTCCCGGAATGTTGAGGCGTGCTTTTTCCAGATTATGTCTGACTATTTTTGCGATAGCAGCATTATCCGATTTATCTATTTTTTTATAGTTCATGTTTTTCCCTCCGGAATATATTTATCAAATGAGTATATTTTATAACATTTACAGCATTAACACAAACAAAACTGCCCTTCCCGTCAAAGCTTATGGAAAGGGCTTTATTCGTACTTGAATTATTTTATTGTAATAAGCTCATACTCTCTTAAACCGATACCGATTTTTTCAGCATGTTCAAGACAGCTCTTATACTCTGCATTATGCGTTGTATTTTCGAAATGGTCATGCTTATCACAGAAGTCCTTCTTTGCCATATTATCGGAAAGCTGGCTGTTGGGAAGAGGCTCCTGTCTGAGGCAGGCATCAACGCAGGCCTGGTCAAGTGCAAGGGGATCAAATGATGCGAACATACCAAGATTGGGAAGTATAGGTACATCGTTTTCGGGATGACAGTCGCAGTTAGGTGAAACATCAACTACAAGAGAAATATGGAAATTCGGTCTACCGTCAACAACAGCCTTTGCATACTCTGCCATTTTTTTATTAAGCTCAATAGTGCTCGACCAGTTCATAAACTCGATTGCGTCTGTATTACAAGCACCGATACAACGTCCACAGCCCACACAATTATCTGTATTTACCGACATCTTTCTTGTTGTTTCGTCAAACACAAGACCATTGTTTGCACATTCTCTCATACAGCGCTTACAGCCAACGCATTTATCCGCATGAATCTCGGGCTTTCCGCTCATATGCTGATCCTTTTTGCCGGCTCTTGAGCCGCTGCCCATACCGATATTTTTGATAGCACCGCCGAATCCGGTAGTCTCATGGCCTTTGAAATGGTTAAGGCTTATGAATATATCAGCATCCATGATAGCACGACCGATTTTAGCGTTTTCTACACATTCTCCGCCAACAACGGGAACATCAATATCGTCTGTACCCTTAAGTCCATCTGCAATGATAACAGGACAGCCTACGGAAAGAGGTGTAAAGCCGTTCTCCCATGCACAATACAGATGCTCTATTGCATTCTTTCTGCTACCGACATAAAGTGTATTACAGTCTGTAAGAAAAGGCTTTCCTCCAAGCTCATAAACAACATCTGCAACAGCCTTTGCATAATTCGGTCTTAAATAACCGAGGTTGCCAAGCTCACCAAAGTTCATTTTTATGGCAACAAACTTATTTTCCATGTCAATCTGTTCGATTCCGGCAGCCTTCATAAGTCTTTTAAGCTTAGTAGGAAGACCTTCACCTAATTTTGCTCTGAAGTCAGTAAAATATACCTTAGATTTTTCCATTCTTTTCTCCTCTTCAAATATTCTTTCCCAATTCAAACGCAGCTTTCATTACGTCTTGATGCTTTACCGCAGCTCCGGCATCGTCAATGCCTCCGCCGAACACAATACCCTTCAGCTCGGCTCTTTCAAAGCAATCAACCCAGCCCTGTATTCCTTTTATAGTGCCTTCGGCAGCCGACCGTTCATTCTCTGCGGCAGTCGCAAGAAGATAAATGTCCTTGAATTTATAGTCCGAGCCATAGAGCGAATTTGCACGGTCGAGCAATGTTTTAAGCTGTCCGCTCATGCTATAATAATACACCGGCGTTGCAAATGCAATAACCTCGGCATTTTTCATTTTTTCCGTAATTTCTATGGCATCGTCCTTTATAAAACAGCTTCCTGTTTTGATACACGAAAGACAGCCCTTGCAGAATGCAATCTTCTTGCCCTTGAGGCTGACCTTTTCAACCTCATGTCCGGCTTGTACCGCACCCTTGGCAAACTCGTCGGCAATAAGCTCCGAATTTGAGTTATGTCTTAAGCTTGAAGAAATAATAAGTACCTTTTTCATAACAAAACCTCTCTCTATGTCTGTTTTATAAGTATTATAGCGGCTGTGTGCGGCAGTGGCAAATACTTTGTTTATCGGTTGTGATATGCCTGAAAGGCATGACTTGCAGTTTTCGATACAATGTAAATAAATATTATACAGTAGGCTTTTTGAACCACGTGACTACCACGTGGTTTTCGGGCATACAAAAAGCCGTAAACCTTCTCGGTCTACGGCTTAATCTGCAATTATTTCAAATACTTACCTATTATCTTCATTAGCTTTTCAATATCTATCGGCTTAGAACAATGTGCATTCATACCGACGGCAAGGCATTTTTCTATATCTTCATTATAGGCATTGGCTGTCACTGCAATAATCGGTATTGTTCTCGCTTCATCAAAATCCAATGCACGAATTGCCGCCGCTGCGTCAAGTCCGTTCATAACCGGCATCTGCATATCCATAAGTATAATGTCAAAGCTATGCGGCTTACTGTTCTTAAATTCCGAAACACACTCAACGCCGTTTTTCGCTCTCGTACAGCTTATGTCATAATCACTGAGCTGTTCACAAAGTATTTCATAGTTAAGGTCGTTATCCTCTGCAATAAGTATATTTACCGTCCTGTCAAACTCAACCGGCGTATTATCCGCAGTATCTGCTACATCGGCCTCATCACAATACGGTACATCAATAACTACCTTAAATGTTGTGCCTTCGTTTATTTTGCTCTTTGCCTCTATCGTTCCGCCCATGATGTCAACGAGCTTTTTGACTATGGCAAGACCAAGCCCGCTGCCCCGGACTGTATTCACTCTTGTGTCCACCGCTCTCGAAAACTCCGAATACATAACCTCCATAAATTCCTCAGACATTCCTATACCTGTGTCGCTTACTATCGAAACAAGCCTTGTCATGTTTTCCTTCGGAGATTTTTCTTCATATATCTCAAAGTGTATACTGCCGCCTTCGTTTGTATATTTAACGGCATTTGACAGAAGATTTATATTTATCTGGTTCAGTCTCAGTTTATCAACCATAAGATACTCATGCTCAATATCATGCTTTACAAATTCATAATTAAGCTGTTTATTTGAGCCTGCGGCGGTCGATTTATAAAATTCAAATATTTCCGAAACGCTTGTCTGTTGAGGCACAAGCTGCATACTGTCGTTTTCTATTTTGGACATATCGAGAACATCATCAATAAGCTGTTCAAGATTTTTACCGCTCATCTCTATTTTATCAAGACAGTCCTTAAGCTTTTCGGTATTTTCAATATTCTTTTCGGCTATATTCGTAAAGCCCATAATTACATTCATAGGCGTACGAATATCATGCGATATTCTTGAGAGGAATTCGCTCTTTGCTTTATTGGCCTTATTTGCCTCCTCTGCCGCAACGATCCAATATTTCTCACGGCGTTTTTCCTCACTTATAAGTCTGATAACACAGAGTGCCTCGGTTGTTAGGCCGTTTTTATCTCTTTTATGCGATATAAATCTGGCAAGATGCCAGTTTCCGTCAGCCGCAAAATACTCAACAGCATCGGTTTCGTCATATTTCAATCTTTCGCTCAATGTAGTAAGATTAAAGAACTTTAACGCCTTTTCTCTGTACTCCTCAGCAACAAAACTATTGCATATTTCCTTCATTTTTGCAGCGGCACTTCCGTTTTTTCCGCTTAATTTATGTATAGATGTATCTCTCGAAATTTCATCGTAACTGTCATTTGTAAGGTCAATATGATACATGGCGAAATAAATTTTACTTACCGACGATATAATATCATTACTCATTCTTGATTCGGCAAGTGCTTTTTCAATCAAAGCCCGTTGTCTGCGCTCCTCTTTTATAACTCTGTCAACGCTTCTGAAATCGGCAAGCACAACAAAGCTGTCCTCCGACCGGCTTATTCTTGTAATTCGCATTTCAAAATAACGATTGCCGTTATTATTGGGTCGACTCTGAAAACGGTATGAAATGCTGTCTTTATCACTGAGCTCCTGCATAAGATAATTCACATCAAACATCTTACACATATCCGGAGCAGATTCCTTTATAACAAAATTGTTATAATACTTTTCCATCTCCTTGGAATAAATAATACGTGTATTTACCATTCCCATAAGCTGAATGGACGCATTTGCATTCATATCCAGCTTAACTATTTCAGCCGTATCGTTCATAAGATTCATACGATATACCGATGTACTGTCACGGCAAAGCACAAGCAGATTCTGACGTTCTTTTTCCATTTCGGCAATATTTTTCTGCTGTTCCGCCTGTTTAAGCTCAAGCTCATTGACCATATTTATATTGTTACGGACACTTATTATATGTGCTCCGATAAATTTTATTTCACTAAGAAAAAGCTCCGATACATTAATTCTCGGATTATCTATACCGATAATGCCCAGAAAAGAATTTCTGCCCATAATCGGAACGGCAATAACAGACCGTACATTATTCAGCTTAAGCCTTTTATATTCATATGGCATTGTATGCCTTATCTCTTCAACATCATTTATAAATATATTTTCATTTTTTTCGAATTCTATTATCCAATTAGGAATGCTCATTTCAGAAACAATATAAAATTTTTCATTCCATGGTTCAACATTCTCATCCTGCCATTCAAAAGCAGTTGCAAACCCAAGCCTATTATTTTCAATTTTATCACAAAGAAAAACCCTGTCAGCCTTTGTATATTTTCCGAGAAGACCGAGAATGCATGTTATCTCATTTGTCAGCTCGTCCACACTCTGTGCCTGTTCAAGCTTTGTAAGTCTTTGCAGTATCAATTCGATGCGACTTTGATTTTCGCCGTTCATGATTAAAGTACCTCCTTTCCTGTATACAATCATATGGCACTATTTTAACATTAAATTATCATAAGGTAAACAGGTTTTTGACTCAGTTGCAATTAAACAAAAATAGGAATGGTTTTGCAACCATTCCTATGATATAAGCTATTTAATCCCCTAAACTATTTCGCAGAAATAGTTTATCAAAGTTTTGTGGGGTTTGGGGCAACGCCACATATAATTATTCCTTTGTTATAACTACCTTCAATTCGTCTGCAAGCCACTCTACGTCTGCACCGAGATTTTCGGCAATAAACCTGAGCGGCAGATATGTTCTGTCATCCATAATAAACGCCGGGCTGTCGAGCTTGACCGCAACGCCGTTTACATACGCCGTATCACTGCCGATTGTAATGGTTATCGCCTTTTCGCCGATAATTGAAACCGTTCTTATATTGCTGTCCCAAAGCACCTTTGCACCTAATGCCTCTGCAACAAATCTTGCCGGAAGCATCGTTCTTTCGTTTACTATAACCGGCGCTACGTCGTTTACAACGCTTTCACCGAATACAACAGCATTTTTACTTCCGACCGTAAGTATTAATTTCTTGTTTTCTTCAGGCTTAGTTGTATCATTTTCTACTTTAGGCAGAGTATATGATGAGCCGCCTGTTGTCGGCATATAAACATGTACGTTTATTTCTGCCTCAACCGGATTATAGTTTAAGCTGTCCGGCGTGAACACTGCCATTCTTGTGAAATCGCCTGTGGATTTCATCTTTTCACTGCCATCCTTCCATGACCATGTTCCGGAAAGAACGCCATCCGTAAACCATGAATCAACGCCTGTTACCTCACCGCCGCTTATAGCCGAAGTTGAAAGCTGTCTGTTTCTCTTTACCTTTTCGGCAACAGGAAGTTCCGTTACTGTCGGTGTTGCCTTAAACACCTCGAAATTTTGTGTCAATTCCGCATAGGAATAGTCATTTGTAGCATCTACATATGCCTTTGCAATGTATTTTCCGGCATTTGTCGGTACTTCCGATGACCATGTTTCGCCGTCCGCTGAAAATACAAGCTCAGGTTTTCCGAACTTAGCCTTATTGGTATCTATTATAAAAGCCGGCTCGCCGTATGTCCAGTCATTTATCTCCCAGAACTCCGTTATTTCGTTTACCGCCTGCTTAATTGTAAAGCTCTTTGTTTCCTCTGCATCGCTATAATTTTCGCTTCCGTCAACATACGCTTTTATAATGTAGCTTCCGGCTGACTTCGGCTGTTCCGTTGTCCAGCTTTCGCCGCCGTCAACGGAATATTCGAAATTAACAAGACCGAATTTTGCCAAGCCGTTAGGTATCTTTTCATCTTCGCCGAAGTACCATTCATCGGGAAAATCAAAGACTTCTATTTCGTTTTTGCCCTTTATTATAAACTGCTTTGTTTCTTCCACATAGTTATAAAAATCGCTTTCCTCTACATACGCCTTTATTGTGTAATATCCTGCGTCTGTCGGCTGTGTATCCGTTTCCGGATAGCCAACCTGTGAATATTTGAACTTAACCGTACCATGCTTTGCATCTGCGGAAGGTATCTTTTCGGCTTCACCATATACCCAGCTTTCGGGGAATGTAAAGTTTGTTATCTCATTGTCTGCCTTTTCTATAACAAGTGCTCTCAACAATGTTTTAAAGTATGCTGAAATACTTCCGTCCGCATTACCGCCGCTTATAACGGTTACATCATATAAACCGGGATCTACCGGATCTAATCTATTGTTCAGACTATCTCCGTTCTTTGTATAGTAAACACCAACATTAACACCGTCAACGCCTTCTACGTTCAGGTTCTTAAGCACAAATTCCTTTTTTGTTCCGTCATATTTATATGTCTGCCTTGATTCGTCAAAGGATATTCTTGCATTGACCTGATTATTGAAATCAAGAACAATTCGTGTGCTGTTTTCAAAATGAGGAAGCTCGCCGCCTGTCATAGGTATTGTCCAGACATCTCTGCTCCAACCGTTCCATGCGTATTCATCACCTGTATACAGATAGAAGCTGCCGTTTGCCGGTTTAAGATCCAGTCCGTTTATTTCTGTTTCGGATTTATTGTTATCCGGCACAGCACCATTCACCTTAACGCTGTTGAGCGCATAGTTTCCGCTGAGCTTATTTGAACTGCCGATACGGCTTGCATTTGTTCCGGTAATGCTGTCGTTGAAGGAAACACAGCCTGTTATTTCAGTCGCATTTGCACCGATTCCGGCGGCTGTTTTTCCTCTGACCGTTGCTGTTGAGTAGCAATTCTTTATTGTACTGCCGTTGCCGGATATACCGCCGGCACTGCCATTCGGTGCGGAAACCGTTCCCGTTGAATAGCAGTTTTCGATAGTTCCGCCGTTAGCGGTAATCGCACCGCTATTATAATTGCTATTATTTGAAATATCACAATCTATTATGGCAAGGTTCTTAACTGTTCCACCCAATACTTCAAATAATCCACCGGAGTAATTTCTCTTGTTTTTGAGATTTTTTATTTCATGTCCGTCACCGTCATAGGTTCCCTTAAACTGCAAATTATCATATCCGATAGGCTCCCAGTCAATGCCGTCAAGGTCTATGTCTGCGGTCTGTTTGAAATAATTTCCGGAATAATTATTTGTTGCGGTTCCACTGTTTACTCTGTCTCTCAATTTAGCGAGGTCGTCCTTATTCTGTATGAGATAAGGCGAAGCCTGTGTGCCCTTGCCCGAAAAGTCGGCTGTTGTACTGCCGGAACGCATATAGCTCGGAAGAGGTTTTGCTGTGCTTACGTTCTCGTTTTTGAGCGTAGGGAGCATATTGTCCTCAAAGTTCCAGATGTCCGATGCCTTTTCGCCGCCTATGTCCTTGAAAATTTCGCTGAACTGAATGCTGAGTCCGTTACGGTTATCATAGGATATATTTGCGCCCTGATATTTGTCAGCGCCGTAGTTTGCATCACCCATGGATATATCATTTTTGTTTACCTTCATCTGCGCATATGCGTAGTTGTTTTCAAAATTATAACCGTTAATTTTTATATTAGTGACTCTCGCAGCATTGGAATTACCGTCTTCATCAACCGCATTTCCATTAATATACTGATTTAATGCCACACAATTTTTAATTGCTACAAGATTGCTGGTCTGTCTTCCCTTTATTCCTGCTAATCCTGTACTGCTCACACTATTATATTCAGTATCAATGCTGCATGTAGAATAACAGTTTACAATTTCGACATCGCTGTAACCGATTATTCCTCCGGTGTAACCTGTACTTGATGAGCCTGATGATTTCAGCTTTCCGGTTGAATAGCAGTTTTGTATTTTGGGTATATATTCTAAAGCTTTTCCTCCCGACGTATCAGATCCGGCTATCGCACCGACATATCCGCCTACCTGTATGTCACAGTCAACCACACCGAGGTTTTTAATAGTTGCTTTTAATCCTATTATACCAAAAAGACCTGTAAATCTCTTATATTCTGTAATTTTCAGATTCTTCACCGCATGGCAGCCGCCATCATAGCTTCCGTTAAAATATATTTTACCTACATAATTTGCATTGCCTATCGGAGTCCATTCCTCTCCTTCAAGGTCAATATCGGCAGTCTGTTTAAAATACTTATTTTCAAAATTCTCGCCGCCGTTTACCTTATTTCTGAGGTTTATGAGGTCATATTTATTGTTGATTAAATAAGGATCGCTCTGTGTGCCACTGCCCTTGAAATCGCCGTCCGAGGTATAGAGATATGTCGGGAAATTACTGCCCGGTTCATCATTGCCGTCCGCAAGCACCGGCAAATCCTCAGCAAAATTCCATGCGTCGTCGTCTTCGAAAATATCGCTGAATTCTGTGCTGAAGCCGCCGGAATTGTATGTAATATCCGTTCCCTGTGTGTTGCCGTTCGCATTCATTCCGCTCCATGCGTAGCAGTTATCCGGAGCAGTATTTCCGCTGTTAATGCGGTTTACGGAACTTCCTTCGAGCTTTTCGCCGAGAACAACCGCACCTGTTATCGTTATTCCGTCTGCATTTCCGACAATACCACCGGCCTCATTATCGGATTTAACATTACATAAGGAATAGCATTTACTTACAGAGCCGTCCATACCCATATATCCGGCAATGCCGCCTGCATTTTTATTTGCGGTTACACTGCCCGATGTCCAGCAGTTTCTTATCACCGTATCGGTTGCATATCCGACAACAGCACCGACATAATCCGCCGAAGTATCAACGCCGAAATTGACAATCGCAAGATTTTCAATAACCGCACCTTCGGCAACAGAAAAGAAGCCTGCCGATGTGCCGTTTGCTTTGATTTTAATATTTTTTACGGAATAGCCGCCGCCGTTATATTTTCCTCTGAAGGAGCCTATGCCTTGCCAATCGATATTTTTCATATTTATATCGGCAACTTGCTCAAAGCTTGCGTCCTTCCATAAGCCGCCCCAATAGCTTGTAGCGTTTTCGACCTTGCCTGCCAGATCAACAAGCTGGTCTGCCGTTGAAATTTTGAACACAGTCTTTGTTGCGTTTGCGTTTTCACCGTCATAAAGGGCGATACCGCCGTCAATGCTGTCGAGATATTCAACGAGCATGAAATACGTTGCCTGTTCGTCAAGAGAGAGGTCTTCGGGATCTTCCTCCAGAAGTGCAAGCTCATCCTCGGTAAAAGGAAGCTCCTCTTCTTCCTCTTTCTCGGATTCTTCCTGTTCCTCCTCCTGTTCGGATTCTTCGGAATCCTCTTCTTTTTCTTCTTCCTGTTTCTCTTGTTCTTCCTTCTCTTCTTTTATTTCTTTTTCTTCCTGTTCTTCGTCCTTCTGCTCCTGTTCGGTGTCATCGGAATCGACAACGTTGGTTTCAGCCGCAAATGCGGTCGAAGGTATAATTGACGCAAGCATACACACGGCTGTAAATATGCTTAATAATTTTTTAAACTTCATTCTGCAATTCCCCCATTTCGGTAAGAGTAAAATTAAACTTCATTTCAAGGCCTTTAAAAAGCTTCTGCATGACATCATTTGCCATTGAGCATATGTCCATTTCAAGAATACGGCTGATAATTATTTTTATTTCGTCCTGCGGCACATTGTAAACCCGAAGGCTCAAGGACAAAAAACGCTCAATCTTTTTTTCAAGCGTAAAGTACTTATCGCATTTTTTCGCCATATAGTTCCGCATTATACCGGCTGTGCCGATGTCCAGCTCATAAAAATCGCTTTCCTCGCAGTCCGGCATATATGAGCCAAAAATTTTATAAAGCTCGGTTGAAGTTTTCTGTATAATATATTCCGCCGTTTCCGGAACTGTATATACATAAACATAAATTTCTCCTATATGCTCGTTCATTTCAGTAATTGCCATTTGTATAGATGTTTCCAACGCATAGATAAAAACCGGATTTATCTGTTTATCAAACATTGTTCTTGCTATGGAAAACTGGTTATCAAACATAAACTCCGTCAAATCCATAAGTACGCCGTCCTTCGAGCGGAAAAGGTTCTGAAATGTGCTGTTGGACACCTTTGCGGCACTTAGAATATCCGCCATTCGTGTATTTTTATATCCGTTTTCAATGAACAGCTTTACACAGGCAGATAAAATTCTGCGTCTTGCGTCCTCACTGTCTTTTCTCCTCAAATAAACACCTCCGGTAAGTTGAAAACTCCGTTTTCAACTTGTTTACTGTATGTATGAACGGTTCATTCCATCGGATTTTAAAAACCAAAAATCCTTGAAACTCTCCGTTCTCCTCGACGGGAGTGAATCCCGTCTGCGGATTCCACTCGGGACGCTTGCAGCTTCCCGAACCCTTCCGCTTTTTTATTATTTGTATTTTTACAATTCAAACTTGGCTTATAAGCCAATTATAATATATTTTAAGGCTCATTGCAAATATAAAATTCAAAACCTTTAAAAAAGTTCAATCCAAATTTTAATTAACTATTTCTTTGAAACAGTTAAGGTATTATTTTCTATTTATAACAAAAACTACATTCGTTAGAATGTAGTTTAAGCAACGCACAATAAAAATCACTTCAATATATACGGCAGTATATTCGAAAGATAATCCTTCATCACCGGGCCGGCAACCGAGCCGCCGTAATACATTCCCTGTGGCTCATCAATGAGCACCAGCGTCATTATCTGCGGATTATCCGCCGGAGCAAAGGTCATAAAGCTGGCTATGTATTTTCCACTGCCTCTTGGCAGCTTCTGGCTTGTTGCGGTCTTTCCACCTATACGGTAGCCTTCTATTTTAGCCTTGCTTCCAGTGCCTTCCGCAACAACACTCTCCAGAATCACCCGCATTTTTTCACTTGTTTCTTCACTCAATATCTGCTTATCGTTGTTCCAGTCGAACACCTTTTGTATATATCCATCACTGTCCTTCAGCTCAACGGCAAAATGCGGCGTTATAAGCCTTCCGCCGTTTACCACTGCCGCCGCCGCACGCAAAAGCTGTATCGGTGTTATCTGGAACGTCTGTCCGAAGCTCATTGTTGCCAGCTCAACCGGGCCGATGTCCTCTTTTTTATGAAGTATGCCGACTGCCTCGCCGTTCAGGTCAATGCCTGTTTTTTCATTGAACCCGAATTTAACCATATAGTCATAAAAGGTTTCCGCACCTATTCTTTCCGCCACCTGCATAAATACCGGATTGCATGAGTTCTGCACGCCGACGGTAAATGTCTGTGTGCCATGCGACCGAGGATAACGCCAGCATTTTATCTGTCTGCCGCCGACGGTCATTGAACCGGAGCAGTTGAACTGTGTTTCCGGTGTTATAACGCCCTCCTCAAGTCCCGTTGAGGCTGTTACAACTTTAAACGTACTTCCCGGCTCATATGTATCGTTTATGGCTTTATTTCGCCACATTTTATTGAGAAAATCATTTTTCTCCTGCTGTGTATAGCTGTCCCAGTTTTCCGCCAATGTATCATCGTTTATTACAAACGGCTCATTCAAATCAAAGGACGGATATTGTGCCATTGCATATATTTCGCCGTTCTGTGGGTTTAAAGATATAATAATACCGCTTTTTGCGTTTTTAGCCTCCACTGCCGCCTGTATTTCCTGTTCAGCATATTGTTGCATCACCACATCAAGCGAAGTAACAAGGTTTAAACCGTCTGTCGGCTCCACTCTCTCTTCAGAATCGGAAACCCGTCTGCCTCTTGAGTCTGTCAATGTAAGAATTTTGCCTTTTTCGCCCTTAAGATATTCCTCGTACTTACTTTCCAGACCTATGATACCTTGATTATCCTTACCGACAAAGCCGATTACCTGTGCCGCCATTGAACGGTAAGGATATATACGCTCTACATCTTCGTCAATCATAACGCCATCAAGATCAAGTGAACGTATCTTTGCCGCAGTTTCGTTATCGACCTTTGTTTTAATACGCTTCAATGCGACACGCTCATTGATCGCCTTCAGTACGTCATCATAATCCAGCTCAAGTATTTCGGAAAGTGCCTTTGCTGTGCCTTCCTTATCCTTTACCTGTGCGTGTATAACGGACACAGCACTTACGGATTCATTTGCCGCAATCTCCACTCCGTTTCTATCCAGTATTTTACCACGCTTTGGTGTAATAAGTCTGTCTCTTGTCTGCTGGTCATAGGCAAGCTGTTGATATTCCTCCGCTTTGGTCAGCATAATATAACCCAATCTGATTGACAAAGCGGCAAGTGCCGCCGCAGACAGCAAAAGGATAAAAAACAGCCGGCGTCTGCCGTTGAAGGAAATCCGATCCATGTAAAGACCTCCTAAGAGCATTAAGACCGTGGACTCTGTCCACACCTGCGAACCTTTGAAAAGGTTCGACCGAAACTTTTATAAACTATTTCTACGAAATAGTTTAGGGATAATATCATTTATATATATTACTAAATATCCCTATATATAACAAAAACTACATTCATAAGAATGTAGTTTAATAAAGTTTGAATCAAAACTTTTTAAAGTTTTGTGGGTTGTTAAGGGCAACGCCCTTAAGGTCTTATCTTTAAACCCTTCTCAATATCTCCCAAATCCACATCATTATCTCTGACGGAATAACCTTGGCGGCAATCCTATGCAGAAACGACACCACATCGGTAGTAACGACCGGCAATCCCAGTTTAAACCCGTTCATTGCCGTTCTTGCTACACCCCTTTCACGTACTGCCAGAGGAAAATGCCGTATTCTGTTTTTGCCGGCTGTGTTTTTTCCGGCTGTTTTTATAAACTCGGTATCCTTTATCCAATACGGACAAACCGCCGTAACACGTATGCCCTTTGGCAGCAGCTCTATACGCAGTGCTCGGCTGTAACGATAGAGAAATGCCTTTGTTGCGGCATATACATTCAAATACGGAAACGGCTGGAATGCGGCTGTTGAGCATATATTCATTATACCGCTGCCCTTCTGTATATACGGCAGAAGGCTCTGAGTCATAAGCACAGCGGCTTTGCAGTTAAGCTCTATCATTCTTCCGCAGTCGGATATATCGAGCTCGTTCCATGCACCTATTCTGCCATAGCCGGCATTATTAATCAGCAGCTTTACATTCACTCCGTCCTTTGTTTTATACTCCTCAAGCATACTGCATATATCTTGTATAACACTTTCGTCCGTAAGATCGCCTGGAATAACACGCACTTCTGTTTCACATTCCGACTTAACCGATTCAAGACGTTCTTTATTACGTGCTATAAGCCAAAGCTCATCATAGCCGTCCTTATCGGCAAGAAATGCAAGCTGTCTGCCGAGGCCGCTCGATGCTCCTGTTATAATGGCTATATTTTTCATAGTATCACCTTCTGACCGAATTATACCACAAAATTAAAGATAATAAACCTAAGGGCTCTGCCCTTATACCCGTGAACCTTTAAAAAGGTTCAATCCAAACTTTGATAAACTATTTCTGCGAAATAGTTTAAGGAAATTTATTCTATATATAACAAAAACTACATTCGTCAGAATGTAGTTTAAATTAAAGTTTAGGTCAAGCCTTTTTAAAGGCTTGTAGGTGTGGACAAAGTCCACGGTTTTAGAAGCGCAACGCCCTTAAGGTCTTACCTTATCTTTTGGCAGATATTTTTTCAGCACAACAAAATCAATCGGCTTGACTATGTAATCGTCCATGCCTGCCTCAAGCAATTTTTCTTTAACTCCGGCAATCGCGTCTGCCGTCAATGCTATAATCGGTACATGCTCTCCTTCGCCTTCGTTTTCACGTATTGCCTTGGTTGCATCTTCTCCGTTCATAACCGGCATATGTCTGTCCATCTGTTTGTCTTCTCTCTGCATTGCTTATTTTTCCAAAATTTACTGTTTTTATACATATTAAAATTAAAAGCCATTATAACTTGTATTAATATTAATTACATGTACTGTCCGAAATGTTTTAAGCTGATGTGAAAAATTTTATATATATTCTTATTTATAATATATTTATTTAATGCCGTCTAAAAATAAATTACAGTACAGTACCCTTCTTAGGCACAAAAAATCCCGACATATCGGCCTTTTCCAGCTCAAGCAGCTTTTTCTTTTTCTCTATTCCGCCGGCATATCCCGTAAGGCTTCCGTTTGTTCCGACAACTCTGTGGCATGGTATTATGAGCGAAATTGAATTATGCCCAACCGCACCGCCGACAGCCTGTGCGGACATTTTCGCCTTTCCGCTGTCCTTGGCTATTTTCTCGGCTATCTCGCCGTAGGTCATTGTTTTTCCGTAAGGAATTGTCAGCAGTATTTTCCATACCTTTTTTCTGAACTCGGTTGTTTTCATGGAAAGTGGCGGTGTAAAATCCGGCTCTTTTCCGCTGAAATAAATATCCAGCCATTTATCCGTAATGTCGAATATTTCAAGTCTTTTCTCCTCATGCTCCTCCGAAAGATTAGCCTCGAAATATTTCTGGCCGTCAAACCAAAGTCCCGTTAAAGCCTCTCCGTCGGACGCAATAGTAATCCCTCCGAGCGGTGACATATAATGATGAATGTATTCCATAAAAACACCTCATATAAAATTCAGCTCATATAAACTAAGAATCGGTGCTCCTTCGTCTGCAAGGCCCAAATCCTTTGTTCCGGCAAATGTAAAGCCCTTGCTTTCATAAAGCTTTATTGCCGGATAGTTGTCCGGAATGACATCAAGCCTGACAGCCTTGTAACCGTCTTTTCTGGATTTTTCGATACAATAATCAACCATAAATTTGCCTATGCCCTTATGCTTTGTTCTGAAATCGACGGCAAGCGTATGTATAAGGCTATATTCGCCTTCGTTCAATTCTTTTTTCCATTCGCCGACCAAGTAATTTCCTCTGGGAATATCATTAAGTATAAATGCACCTAATACATTTCCGTTTTCAATGCAGGCATACTGTGTACCGCTTTCTGTTGCCGTTTTAACGGTTTCACGGCAGGGATATTTCTTTGACCATTTCGGATAATTTATCGTTTTTTCAAGATTGTCCACAACAATGCCGTAAAAGTCCGAAACGGCGTCAATGTGATTCATGTTACATTTTATTATTTCCATCTTATCCTCCGAAATATAGAAAAATTTATTTAATTATATATCCTTATACCTTTTAACACAAGGCAATGCTTTAATAAACGCAAAACGGCACAGCCGTTTAAGCTGTGCCGATATATCTTTATGTTCTTATTTAAGATTAAAGCCTTTGCTCTTGAAAGCATTAAGAAGGTCGTCCATTTTAGGCGGAATTGATATAGGCTCTCCGGCGGCTTTTATCGCATTGTTTACGTCCTTAAGACCATTACCGGATATAATTCCGACAACAGTTGCATCGGCAGGAATAAGGTTAAGCTGTCTTGCCTTCTTTATTCCGGCAGCTCCCGTCACACCGGCAGGCTCGCCGAAAAGACCGCAGGTACGGCCCAAAAGACGCATAGCTCCGAGTATTTCCTCATCTGTTACATTTACAACAATGCCGTTGGATTCTCTTATTGCGTTCATTGCCTTATCGGGATTTCTGGGAACACCGACTGCTATTGAATCGGCGATAGTGTTTTCCTCCATAGGCTGAAGCGGTGAGTTTGACTCAATGGCTCTGTTTATAGGGCAACAGCCGGCCGCCTGAACACTGATAAGTCTTGGAAGTCTGTCGATAATGCCTGTTTCGTAAAGGTCTTTAAAGCCCTTCCAAACACCGGCTATTGTACAGCCGTCGCCGACGGAAACAGCAACATAGTCCGGCATTTTAAAGCCGAGCTGTTCGGCTATTTCGAGAGAAACGGTCTTTTTGCCTTCCACAAGATACGGGTTGATTGCCGCATTTCTGTTGTACCAGCCCCAACGGTCGATAGCCTCTGCGGAAATCATAAATGTATCTTCATATGAACCCTGAACGGAGATTACGTTTGCACCGAAAATCATAAGCTGTGCAACCTTGCCCTTAGGTGCTCTGGAGGGAACGAAAATATATGTTTTAAAGCCTGCGGCAGCGGCATTTCCGGCGAGAGATGATGCCGCATTGCCTGTTGATGAGCAGGCGATAGTATCTGCCTTTGCCTCATATGCCTTGGCAACAGCCATTGCGGAGGCTCTGTCCTTAAGGCTTGCGGTAGGATTGATTCCATCGTCCTTTATCCAGAGTCTGCCGATGTCGAGCATTTCGGCAAGCTTTTTAACCTCATAAAACGGTGAATAGCCTACTCTTAAAGGTGTATTTTTTGTATCCTCCTCAACGGGAAGAAATTCTCTGTATCGCCACATTGAGTAGTCACGGCTTTCGGCAAGCGATTTTGCCGTAACTCTTGATGCAATGTATTTATAATCGTATTTAATATCAAGCAGACCGCCGCAATGAGGGCAGACTGTTATGTTCGGTGTAGGCTCTATCTCTGCACCGCACTTGATACATACAGCGGATATTACATTACGCAAGTAAATTCCTCCTTAATAATGGGACAATTATTATGGGGCTTTGCCCCAAACCCCACAAGCCTTTCTGGTCATGACTTTCGCAAGCGAAAGTTGCCTACGGCAACCGCACTGTCTTGTGCGGTCAATAAAAGGCTTGACCTAAACTTTGATTAACTACATTCTGCGAATGTAGTTTTGGAAAATTTATATAATCAATTTAAGTTAGCTACAAAATTTCGATTTTATATTTTCAAAATTGCGTTAAGACCGAGCAGCATTCCTGCGAAGGTTAGCAATTTTCGTAACTTAAGCGTGTCCGGGACAGGGGAGCTGCGAGGGGTGAGGTCGTTGGTCATGACTTTCGTAAACGAAAGTTGCTTATGCAACCGCACCATCTTGTGCGGTCAGTACTTCGCAATTCTAAGTGCGCACCCCTCGCAAAGAAACCCCAGCGACTTGTAAAGCCGCAAAATAAGTTTATATAACTTTCGATTATTAAAAGTTTTTTTAATAGCTTACATATTTTTCAGCACGCCTGTTGCATCGTTGAATGCGTTGATAAGCTCATCAAGATCCTTAGCCTGACCATGAACACCCTTCCATGTCTTTTCGGGGTTATACCAGAGATCGTTAAGCTCCTCAACTGTCTTGCCCTGCTGTTCAACCCATGTATAGTATTTAAGGTTGTGGATTCTCTTACGTCCTACATATGTAAGCTCTTCCATGTTATCTGTACGGAGTCCGAGCATATGAAGGTTATGGTCAACTGCTGCGGCTGTCATTGAGTAAGGGCCGTTCTCCTCTTCAAGCTCTTTGATTCTTGAGCCGTACATATCAATAGAGTCTGTAAGCACAGTTGCGATAACATCATGCTCTGTCATTTCATAATATTTAGCCATCTTTATTGCACAAAGCACGTTTGCTGTACCGGAAATTCCGAGATAGCCGAGCTGGTCAACGATTTCGGGAGCAACATGAGCCTCTTTTACGAGATACTCTCTTCCGGCAGGATCGTTGAAAAGACGGATAAGTCTCTGGCTGTCCTCATCATCAATGTCGATAACCATATCTGTATTCTTAACGTCATGAATCCAGGGAATATGCTTGTCACCGATACCTTCTATTCTATGTCCGCCGAAGCCGTTGTTAAGTATTGTAGGGCACTGGAGAGCCTCGCCAACCGCAAGCTTCATTTCGGGATATACTTCCTTAAGATAATCTCCACAGCCGATTGTACCTGCCGAACCTGATGTGAAGCAAGCTCCCGCAAGACGGTCGCCGTCACGTTTGATTGCCTCAAATGTATCGGCAATGGCACTGCCTGTTACCTGATAATGCCAGAGATGGTTGCCCATTTCTTCAAACTGGTTGAATATCATAACATCGTCACGGGTTGTTTTAAGCTCCCATGTCTTATCGAATATTTCCTTAACATTTGATTCACAGCCGGGTGTAGCGATAACCTCGCCTGCAATCTTTGAAAGCCACTCGAAACGCTCACGGCTCATTTCTGCGGGGAGGATTGCTATTGAATCACAGGCAAGAAGCTTTGAGTTGAACGCACCGCCACGGCAATAGTTGCCTGTTGAAGGCCAAACAGCCTTATGGCGTGTTGCATCGAACTGGCCTGTTACAAGTCTGGGAGCAAGGCAGCCAAAAGATGCGCCTACCTTATGGCAGCCTGTCGGGAACCATTTTCCGATAAGGCATACGATTCTTGCATCAACGCCTGTAAGCTCTTTGGGAAGCTCGATATAGTTTGTGCCGCCGAAAAGGCCGCCTTTTGCCTTAGGCTCGTTTTTCCATGTAATTCTGAAAAGGTTGAGAGGATCAACGTCCCAAAGACCTACGTTAAGAAGCTTATCCTTAATTTTATCGGGGATAGTTTCGGGATGCTTCATCTGCTCGTATGTAGGGATTACGATATTGTTCTCTTTTGCCTTTTTGATGTTACGTTCCAGATTTTCCTTGTTTATTGTTAAATCAATCATAACTCAGCCTCCTGTGTGGTATTTTCTCTTTTTTACCTTAACTATAATATAGCACAGCAAATTATTTTTGTAAATAGCTAAAAAATTTTTAGGTATATTTTTTGAGCACAAAAAAATCGGCTCCAAACCAATGTTCAAAGCCGATTTCTGCAAGATACAAGACCTAAGGGCTCTGCCCTTAAACCCGAGAACCTTTAAAAAGGTTCTATCGAAATTTTAATAAACTACATTCTTACGAATGTAGTTTTGAAAATTATTAAAAAATTATTCCTAAACCTATTTCGTAGAAATAGGTTATTAAGGTTTAGGTCAAGCCTTTTATGAACCGCAAAGATAGATGCGGCTGCCGTAGGCAGCTTTGCGAAGCAAAGTTCTGACCATACTAAGGCTTGCAGGGTTTGGGGCAGAGCCCCATGGTTTTTAAAGTATCGTTTTAAGTCTTTCGATTGCCTCGATTGTTGCCTCTCTGCTGCCAAATGATGTAAGTCTGAAATATCCTTCGCCTTCATCGCCGAAGCCTGCTCCGGGAGTACCTACAACCTGAACCTTTTCAAGAAGCATATCGAAGAAATCCCATGATTTCATATTATTGGGGCATTTTAACCAGATATAAGGTGAGCAAACGCCGCCTGAGAACCAAACGCCCTTTTCTTTTAAAAGCTCGCCGATAAGCTTGCCGTTACTCATATAGTAATCAATGTTTGCCATTGCTTCCTTAACACCTTCGGGTGAAAGAGCTGCCTCTGCCGCTCTCTGGATAACATAGGGAACGCCGTTGAACTTTGTTGCCTGACGTCTTGCCCACATCTTCTGTACGGATTTTCCGTTTACCTCAAGCTCCTTGGGGAAAACTGTCCATGAGCATCTTGTGCCTGTAAAGCCTGCCATCTTTGAGAAGCTGCAAATTTCGATAACACATTCTCTTGCGCCTTCAACAGCATAAATTGAATGAGGATAATCTCCTTTTATAAATGCCTCATAAGCAGAGTCGAATATTATAAGCGAACCGCTTTTCTTTGCAAATGCAATCCATTCGCCGAGCTGTTCCTTATTATATGTTGCACCTGTCGGGTTGTTGGGTGAGCAGATATAAATTACATAAGGCTTAACCTCAAGTCCCTTTGGCATAGGAAGGAAGCCATTTTCCTGGTTTCCTGAAATAAGCTCAATCTTTCTTCCGCTCATTATATTGCTGTCCATATATACGGGATATACGGGATCTGGAATAAGAATTGTATTATCTCCGAGAATATCTACGATATTTCCGCAGTCGCTCTTTGCGCCGTCGCTTACAAAAATTTCGTCAGCGGCAACATCAACGCCGTTTGATGCATAATATTTGGAAATTGCCTCTCTGAGGAAATCGTAGCCGTATTCGGGCGGATAACCTCTGAATGTTTCTTTTACTCCCATTTCGTCAACAGCCTTGTGCATTGCATCAATAACTGTTTTTGTAAGCGGAAGTGTGCAATCGCCGATACCAAGACGAATAATCTTTGCTTCGGGGTGCTCTGCACTGTATTTATTTACTCTTTTTGCGATTTCCGAAAAAAGGTAGCTTTCCTTTACATTATCAAAGTTGTCATTAAGCTTTATATTCATATTCAAACACTCCTTCATATGCCGTTTCCGCTTTTCCTGTCATAAATACCGTACCGTCTTCGCAGTATCTTATAATAAGGTCGCCGCCGATAAGATGAACGGTAACATCGGTATCCTTTTTGCATATACCGTTAAGGCAGGCAGCAACAACGGTTGCACATGTGCCTGTTCCGCAGGCGAAGGTTTCTCCGCTGCCTCTTTCCCATACTCTCATCTGGAGTGTTTTGTCGTCAATCACCTTAACAAACTCGGTATTTACTCTTTCGGGGAAAATGCTGAGGTTTTCAAAATCGGGGCCGATTTTTTCAAGGTCAAGGCTGTCCACATCATCAACAAAGCATACAGCGTGCGGATTTCCCATTGAAACGGCCGTAAGCTTATATTCCTTGCCGTTTACCATAACGGGCTTGTTAATCATTATATCGTCCGAAATTACGGGAATTTCCTTAGGCTCGAGTATTGCCTTGCCCATGTCTACGCAGATTGTGTCTGCCTTTCCGTTAACTATATTAAGCTTAAGCTTTTTAATTCCGCTGAGTGTTTCAACAGTGATGTCTGTTTTGTTTACAATACCCTTATCATAAAGATATTTGCCGACACAGCGTATGCCGTTTCCGCACATCTTTCCTTCACTGCCGTCTGCGTTGAACATTCTCATCTTTGCGTCCGCAACGTCCGAATGGCATATCATTATAAGTCCGTCCGAGCCGACAGAGAAATGTCTGGGTGAAACGGCAATAGAAATTTCGCCGGGATTTTCAAGCTCTTTTTCCATGCAGTTTACATACACATAATCGTTACCGATACCGTGCATTTTAGTAAAATTAATTTTCATTATGCAACCCCCGTTCTGTCAAAAAATTTTGTCTTTATTATTTATTAAGTGCTGCCTTAACAAGTCCTACGAACAACGCATGAGCTCTGTTGGGACGGCTCTTAAATTCGGGATGATACTGTACACCGACATAAAAATCGTTTTCGGGAACCTCAACTGTTTCAACAATTCTGCCATCGGGTGATGTTCCGCTTATAACAAGGCCTTTGTCAATCATAAGCTGACGGAAATCGTTATTGAATTCATAACGATGACGGTGTCTTTCGCTTATAAGCTCACTGCCGTAGCATTCATACATCTTTGTGCCCTTTGCAACCTTACAAGGGTATGCACCGAGACGCATTGTGCCGCCTTTTGCGATTTCGTTATTCTGGTCCGGCATAAAGTCGATTACTTTATATTTGTTGTCTTCATCAAATTCGCCTGAGTTTGCATTTTCAAGACCGCATACATATCTTGCAAATTCGATTACGGCAATCTGCATACCAAGGCAGATACCAAGCATAGGAATATTGTTTGTACGGCAGTAATGTGCTGTCGCAATCTTTCCTTCGATACCTCTGTTGCCGAAGCCGCCGGGAATAACAATACCGGAACATTTGCTGAGAATATCGGCTACGTTTCTGTCGTTGATTGTTTCGGAGTCAATCCATTCTATTTCAACATATGCTCCGTTTTCATATCCGGCATGTCTTAAAGCCTCTGCAACCGAAAGATATGCGTCATGGAGCTGTACATATTTGCCTACGATACCGATTCTTACTTCTTTTGCTCTTGATTTAATTCTGCCGACCATGTTTATCCATTCCGTAAGCTCGGGCTTAGGAGCGTTTATACCAAGCTCACGGCAGACAATACTTGAGAAGTTGTTCTTTTCAAGCATAAGAGGTGCTTCGTAAAGAACGGGAATTGTTATGTTTTCGATAACACAATCGGGCTTTACGTTACAGAACATTGCTATCTTTCTGAATATAGATTCTTCGATAGGCTCATCACAGCGTAACACGATTATATTGGGATTGATACCCATTCCCTGAAGTTCCTTAACCGAATGCTGTGTAGGCTTTGATTTATGCTCCTCGGAGCCTCTGATATAAGGCACAAGAGTAACATGGATATAAAGAGAGTTTTCTCTGCCTACTTCAATACCAACCTGTCTGATTGCCTCTAAGAAAGGCTGGCTTTCGATGTCACCTGTTGTTCCGCCGATTTCGGTAATAACGACATCAGCCTCTGTTTTCTGGGCAACGCCATATATAAATTCCTTAATTTCGTTTGTTACATGAGGAATAACCTGGACTGTTTCGCCGAGATATTCTCCTCTTCTTTCCTTATTAAGAACATTCCAGTAAACCTTACCTGTTGTGAGGTTTGAATATTTATTAAGGTCCTCATCAATAAATCTTTCGTAATGTCCGAGGTCAAGGTCAGTTTCAGCACCGTCCTCCGTTACATAAACCTCACCATGCTGATAAGGGCTCATTGTACCCGGGTCAACATTGATATAGGGATCGAGTTTCTGTGCCGCAACCTTAAGTCCTCTTGCCTTAAGAAGTCTTCCGAGAGAAGCAGCTGTAATGCCTTTGCCAAGTCCCGAAACAACACCGCCGGTAACAAAAATAAATTTTGTTGTCATAATGTTTTTCCTCCACAAAATCCACACTGTTATATATTAATTATTATTTAGTACAATATTTAAAAAATATCCACAGGCATAAATTTTAAAAGCCTGTTTCACAAACGAAGGGCACTCATCCCGTATGAGTTTTAACCTATATAGGATGAACGCCCTCTTTTTCAATACTCTAAAATAGATTAACACTACAACCGAATGCTGTCAATACAGATTGCGACAAATTGATACAAAATTTTTTGGACCATGTTTGTACAGCTGACCTACTTTGCCGAAAAATAAAATATCAACTGCATTCATTACACCATTGCTGATATTCGTCCAATCTTTCAATAAATCCTGAAAATTCCGGAACAGTAAAATCCAATTCTTTATATTTTACAGAATATATAATTCCTTTATTAATCAGCTGTGCTCTTGATGTTGAAATTGAATTAACACTCTTATGAAGATTTTTTGCAATGTTGGAAATTGCACACGGCAATTCACCGCATTTAACCATAGCAAAAATAAATTTTTTGTCACTTTCGGCACATCTTTCATATCTTGATTTAAAAAATCCCGTATCCAGTAATTTAAAAAATGTATCCACATTATTGTCTACATCTTCTCCGGATATTAGATTGCCTTTTTTCTGTGCATATACAATCTGGCATAATTGCTGAATAAAAAACGGATAGCCCTTCGTTATTGATATTATTTTATTTATTGCCTCTTCCGTATACGAGGTTTTAAATTTTTTTGCAGGCTCGGTAACAGCTTTTTTAGACTGTTCAAAATTCAGCGAACCAATTACCTTATATAAAAATAATCTTTCCGAATATGACTTTGCATCCGAAAGCATTTTATATATCTTCGGCAAACCTGCACCTATAATCATTACAGGATAACCAAGCTGGTTTGCGCGGTGCAATGCAGCTATTAAAGCACTTAATTCATTTTGCTTCATATACTGTATTTCATCAATAAAAAAACAAATCGGTATTTCCGTTTTATAGGCAACCTCTCCGATTGTCGTAAATACCTCTGTCAGACTTTGTGTAAGGTTATTTGAGGTATACAGCTCCCTTTCCTGCAAAGAAAGAGAAAAAGTATTATCATTGGGATTAAATGAAAGAACCAAAGACTTAATCGCATCTAACGGTTTTTGAATTAAGTACTTAAACTTCTCTTTTGTGCTTATCTTTCTTAAAAATGCCTGTGAACATTCCGCTATCTGAGATATAAAATCATTTCTTTCTTCTATTTCGATATGCTTGCAGAATATTTCTTTTTCTTCCGCACTTTCCTGCAATTTATTTATAAGAACCGTTTTTCCTACGCCTCTCAATCCGCTGAATATAACGGACTGAATTGGCACATTCATTTTTAAAGCGTCAAACATCTCGTTTACACTTTCAATATCTTCATCTCTGCCGGCAATATACATCGGCATAAGTCCTGCTCCGGGACGATAAGGATTTATTTTAAACATTAAATCACCTCTGATTATATTATACCACTTTTCCCGCTTATATCAATCATATTACGCATATTACCGCAAAATAAATCCTATAAGTACCTATAACTTCTTAGTGAAATATTAAACCCATTAAAAGAAATATATGCGCATTTCAGCAATCTGTCCTCATTGCAAACACACCTGTTTTTAAAATTTTAAAATTTTTTAAAACTTTTTTAATAAAAACGATTGACAATACTTAATTTAGGTGATAAACTAACCTCAGTTTTGAGTTATAGCAAAGGCGCTATGGATAATATCCGTAGTGCCTTTATTTTTTGCTCATTATCAAATATATGAATAATAATAGAAAAAGGAGCGACGCTTATGGGTATGACAGAATTATTTGGATCAATGGTATTCAACGACAAAGTTATGGAGGCAAGACTTCCCAAGGAAACATACAAAGCAATGCAGAAAACCATCAAGGACGGCCTTCCTCTTGATATAGGGGTAGCAAACGTAGTGGCCAACGCCATGAAGGACTGGGCAATCGAAAAAGGTGCAACACATTTCACACACTGGTTCCAGCCTATGACAGGTATTACTGCAGAAAAGCACGACAGCTTCATCTCACCCAAGGGTGACGGAGTCATCATGGAGTTTTCAGGCAAGGAGCTTGTTAAAGGCGAGCCCGATGCTTCTTCTTTCCCTTCAGGCGGATTAAGAGCAACATTCGAGGCAAGAGGCTATACAGCATGGGACCCCACATCATATGCTTTCATTAAGGGAAACACACTTTGTATTCCCACAGCTTTCTGCTCATACAGCGGCGAAGCTCTTGACAAAAAAACACCTCTTCTCCGTTCCATGGAATATATTAATAAGGAAGCAATGCGAATCCTTAAGCTTTTCGGAAACGAAGATGTAACATCGGTTAAGACAACAGTAGGTCCCGAACAGGAATATTTCCTTGTTCCCAAAGAGCTCTACGATCAGAGAAAAGACCTTATCTATACAGGCAGAACACTTTTCGGAGCAAAGGCTCCCAAAGGACAGGAGCTTGATGACCACTACTTCGGTACAATCAAGGACAGAGTTGCTGCTTACATGGCAGACCTCAACGAGGAACTTTGGAAGCTCGGCGTTCTCGCAAAGACAGAGCATAACGAAGTTGCTCCTGCACAGCACGAACTTGCTCCTATCTTCTCAACAACAAACATTGCAACAGACCACAACCAGCTTACAATGGAAATCATGCAGAAGGTTGCAAAGAAACACGATCTTGTTTGCCTCCTCCATGAAAAACCCTTTGACGGCGTAAACGGTTCAGGTAAACATAACAACTGGTCACTTTCAACAAATACAGGAGTAAACCTTCTTGAGCCCGGTGCAACACCTTACGAAAACGCACAGTTCTTACTTTTCCTTTGTGCAATCATCAAGGGTGTTGACGAATATCAGGATCTTCTCAGAATTTCCGTTGCAACAGCCGGAAACGACCATAGACTCGGAGCTAACGAAGCACCCCCTGCAATCGTTTCTGTATTCCTCGGCGATGAGCTTTATGAAATTCTTGAATCAATCAAAAACGGTACTCTTTACAACGGCAAGGAAGCAGAAAAGCTTGAAATCGGCGTAGACATTCTTCCTCCTTTCCCTAAGGACAATACAGACCGTAACAGAACTTCACCCTTCGCTTTCACAGGAAACAAGTTTGAATTCCGTATGGTTGGTTCAACACTTTCAATCTCAGGCCCTAACTTCATTCTTAACACAGTATTCGGTAAGGAATTCCAGTTATTTGCCGATGAGCTTGAAAAAGCAACAGACTTCAAGAAGGCTCTTCACGACATCATTGTTAAGACAATTACAGAGCATGAAAGAATCCTCTTCAACGGCAACGGCTATGACGATTCATGGATTGAAGAAGCAGAAAAGAGAGGCTTACTTAACCTTAAAACAACACCTGACTGCCTCCCCTACTTCATCAAAGAGAACAACATTAAGCTCTTTACAGAGGCTCATGTTCTTACAGAAACAGAAATCTTCTCACGTTATGAGATCATTCTTGAAAGCTATTGCAAGGTAATCGGCATCGAGGCAAACACAATGCTTGACATGGCTAAGAAGGACATTCTTCCTGCCGTATCTGCTTATTCAAAGGAGCTTGCAGACACAGCTATTGCAAAGCATTCACTCATCAAGGATTGTTCTTGCAGCTACGAAGAAGAAAGCTTAAAAGAAATTTCAGAGCTTACTTCAGAGCTTTACAAAGCTGTTAAAGCACTTGAGGACGCAGTTGACAAAGCAACAGAATCTGACGTATTAAAACTTGCTTTATACTACAAGGACGTTATTATTCCCGCTATGGACGCAGTAAGAGCACCTGCCGACAAGCTTGAGCTTATTACAGCTAAGAAATACTGGCCTTTCCCTACATACGGCGATCTCTTATTCGGCGTAAGATAATCAAAAAACAAAGCTTATTCTTTCGGGAGCGGATGACTGTCGGGACTCCGCTTCCGATGCTAAAGAAATATCAAGACCTTAAGGGCTCTGCCCTTAAACCCGACACCCTTTAAAAAGGGTGTACCTAAACTTTGATTAACTACATTCTGACGAATGTAGTTAGGGAAAAATTAAAATTAATTCTCCCAACTTGAACACACCTAAAGTATAAAAACCGTTAAAAATCGAGCAGTATTCCTGCAAGATTTAGGTTTTTCAGTAACTCGTGCGTGTCCGGAAAGGAGGGAGCACGAGGGAGGACAGGCGGACTTCGCAATTCTAAGCGCGTCCTCCCTCGCAAAACAACCCTGCGACTTGTAAAGCCGCAAATTAATTTTGTAGAATTGCGATTGGCAATAAAGTATACATAATTTTAAAACGCAATTATCACATAATTTATGACATAATTTTTTTGACAGAAAGAAGGAATGACAATGGATTTTACAGAATTATTCTCAGACGTAAACACCATGTGGGTGCTCATCGGAGCAGCACTGGTATTCTTTATGCAGGCCGGCTTTGCAATGGTTGAAACAGGCTTTACAAGAGCTAAAAACGCCGGCAACATAATTATGAAAAACCTCATGGACTTCAGTATCGGTACTCCACTCTTCTGGATTGTCGGCTTCGGCATAATGTTTGGCTCGGCAAGCAACTTCTTCGGAGGAATCGATTTATTTACAAGAGGCGATTATTCATCAATACTTCCCGAAGGTGTTACATTCTTCGCATATTTCATCTTCCAGACAGTTTTCTGTGCAACAGCAGCTACAATCGTTTCCGGTTCAATGGCTGAAAGAACAAAATTCAGTGCTTACTGCTGCTATTCAGCTATCATAAGCCTTATCATCTATCCCGTAAGCGGTCACTGGATCTGGGGCGGCGGCTGGCTTTCACAGCTTGGTTTCCACGATTTTGCCGGTTCAACAGCAGTTCATATGCTCGGTGGCGTTTGTGCCTTCATCGGTGCTAAAATGCTTGGACCCCGTATCGGTAAATATGACAAAAAAGGCAACTCAAAAGCTATTCCCGGACATTCAATTACTCTCGGTGCACTCGGCTGCTTCATTCTCTGGTTCTGCTGGTTCGGTTTCAACGGCGGTTCAACAGTATCAATGACAAACGGCTCAGCCGCTCTTGCCGGAAAAGTATTCTTCAACACAAACCTCGCTGCTGCGACAGCTACGGTAACAGTAATGATTTTAACATGGTGCCTTTACAAAAAACCCGATGTTTCCATGACTCTTAACGGTTCACTCGCAGGTCTTGTTGCAATCACAGCAGGCTGCGATGTTGTAAATCCTTGGGCAGCAGCTATCATCGGTATCATTGCAGGTCTTGCAGTTGTAGGTGCTATCGAATTTATCGACAAAAAGCTCAAAATTGATGACCCCGTTGGTGCATGCGGTGTTCATATGGTAAACGGTGCTTTAGGTACAATATTAACAGGTATATTCTGCTCTAACGCTTCACTTGAGGCAATGGGCATGACAAGAATTCAGTTCTTCGGCGTACAGCTTCTCGGTGTTGTTTCTACACTCATCTGGGGTGCAATCGCTATAACAATTACATTCACAGTCATTAAGAAAACAATCGGTCTTCGTGTTACACCCGAAGAAGAAATTCAGGGACTTGACCTTCCCGAGCATGGTCTTGTATCCGCATATGCAGACTTCATGCCTGCTATTCCTCAGATTGATGCAGACAGCGATTATACTCCTGTTCTTGGCGATGTTCCCGTTGACGAGGCTATCCCCGTTCAGCTTAAAACAGACAAGAAGGTTTATGCTCCCGGTGATGTAAAGATGACTAAGGTTGAAATGCTCATCAAGCAGGAAAGATTTGAAGCTCTTAAGAACGCATTAATGGCAATCGGTATCACAGGTATGACAGTAACTCATGTTCAGGGCTGCGGTGCTCAGAAAGGTAAACCCGAATATTATCGTGGTGTTATGCAGGAGGTTACTCTCCTTCCTAAGGTACAGGTTGAGGTTGTTATCTGCAAGGTACCTGTTAAAACAGTTATTGATACAGCTAAGAAGGTTCTTTACACAGGACACATCGGCGATGGTAAGATTTTCGTATACGATGTTGAGAATGTAATTAAGGTTCGTACAGGCGAGGAAGGCTTCGATGCTCTTCAGGATATTGAATAAAGCGAATCTTGTAAACTACAAACCTTAAACACTTGAAACAAAAAAACGTAGGACAAAATAAGTTAAAGAAATAAGCAAAAGGTGCACCTAATTAAATAGTCTGAATGACTTATCGTGTACCTTTTGCAATTTTCTATATTCAGTAAGTTAGGGGTTGCAATTTATGAAAGAAAATATGAATAACGAAAAAATAAATAAGGGATTATACGAAACACAATTCGAACACGACAACTGCGGTATCGGCGCTGTCGTAAACATCAAAGGAAAGCAGTCTCACAAAATCGTTGACGACGCACTCAAAATAGTAGAAAAGCTTGAACATCGTGCCGGTAAGGATGCTAAAGGCGAAACAGGTGACGGTGTCGGCATAATGCTCCAGATTTCACATGACTTCTTCAAGAAGGCTGCCGCTGAGCTCGGCATAAAATTAAACGGAGAACGTGACTATGGCATAGGTATGTTCTTCTTTCCTCAGGACACTCTTACACGTAATCAGGCAAAGAAGATGTTCGAGGTTATTACAGAAAAGGAAGGCCTTAAATTCTTAGGCTGGCGTACTGTTCCCGTTAATCCGGACATTCTCGGACAGAAGGCAAAGGACTGTATGCCCTACATAATGCAGGCAATAATTGAAAGACCGGAAGAAATAGCAAAAGGTCTTGATTTCGATAGAAAGCTTTACGTTATAAGACGAGTATTTGAACAGAGCAACGACAACACATATGTTGTTTCCCTTTCAAGCCGTACTATCGTCTACAAAGGAATGTTCCTTGTTGACCAGCTCCGTAAATTCTATCCGGATTTACAGGACAAGGATTACAAATCAGCAATCGCAATGGTTCATTCAAGATTTTCAACAAACACAAATCCCAGCTGGGAAAGAGCACATCCCAACAGATTTATACTTCACAACGGTGAAATCAACACTATCCGAGGCAATGTAGACCGTATGCTTGCCCGTGAGGAAACAATGTTCTCAAAGTGCATGGAAGATGACATGGACAAAATACTTCCCGTTGTAAACGTAAACGGTTCGGACTCCGCTATGCTCGATAACACAATAGAATTCTTTGTTATGAACGGTATGGAGCTTCCTCTTGCCATGATGATAACAATTCCCGAGCCTTGGAGAAACGACAAGAACATAACAAGAGAAAAACGTGATCTTTACAGATATTATGCAACAATGATGGAGCCTTGGGACGGCCCTGCATCTATCCTCTTTTCGGATGGTGATGTCGTAGGTGCTGTTCTCGACAGAAACGGTCTCCGCCCTTCGAGATACTACATCACAGAGGACGACTATCTTGTACTCTCCTCTGAGGTCGGCGTACTCGATTTTGCTCCCGAAAACATCAAGAAAAAATCTCGTCTTGAGCCCGGTAAAATGCTTCTCGTTGACACAAAGAAGGGCGAGGTTATCTCCGACACAGACCTTAAGGAAAAATATGCTGTAAGTAAGCCCTACGGTGAATGGCTTGACCAGTATCTCATTCACTTAAGAGACCTCCCTATTCCCAACAAAAAGGTTGACGTACATAGTCAGGAAATACGAGATAAGCTTTACAAAGCCTTCGGTTATACCTACGAAGACGTTAAAACAGCAATTCTTCCCATGGCTGCCAACGGCATTGAGCCTACTGCCGCAATGGGTATTGATATTCCTCTTGCCGTTTTATCAGACAAGCATCAGCCGTTGTTCAACTATTTCAAGCAGATATTCGCACAGGTAACAAATCCGCCCATTGACGCTATCCGTGAGGAAATAGTTACAAATACAACAGTATATCTCGGTTCGGACGGCAACCTTCTTGAGGAAAAGCCCGATAACTGCCGTATGCTCCA